>Ga0209515_10006695_pt1 | contig 14211 bp, 13 predicted proteins | sample Subgroupgradi54m_FD_187454 | JGI IMG/M metagenome (GOLD analysis project Ga0209515, IMG submission 187454) | Subsurface groundwater microbial communities from S. Glens Falls, New York, USA - GMW60B uncontaminated upgradient, 5.4 m (SPAdes)... ...
CGTTCTTTTAATAGCATTACGCCTCCACGGTCTTTCCAATGGCTTGATCGGGCATGGTGACTCGGAATACTTCTTCAACGGTTGTTTCGCCGTCGACCACTTTTCGAACAGCGCTTTCGCGTAAAGTTGTCATGCCTTCCTTCCGTGCCGCCGCTTTGATCGCGTCGGCTGTTTCGCTCGTAACAATGAGGTTGCATATGTTGGGTGTAAGTAAAAGCAATTCGGTAATCACCGAACGTCCCAGATATCCCGTCCTCCGGCAGAGCGAACATCCTCCCGGTTTGTAAAATGTAAATTTATCTTTTTTATCGAGTTTTAAGCTGATAACCGCTTCCTCGCTAGGAGTATAGGGCTCACGGCAATGATGGCAGAGGCGTCTTATGAGCCGCTGAGCCGAAACCATAAGTACCGATGACGTGATTAAGAACGGTTCGATACCCATATTGGTCATTCGGATGATAGAACTCGCCGCGTCATTCGTATGAAGCGTACTTAGAACGAGGTGTCCGGTAAGTGCGGCTTTGATAGCAATATCGAGCGTCTCGACATCCCGGATTTCGCCAATCATGATGATGTCGGGATCTTGCCGCAGTATGGAACGCAGAGCGGCGGAAAACGTTAAACCTACGAAATCGTTGCTTTGGACTTGGTTGATTCCGTCAATTTTATATTCTACGGGGTCTTCGACGGTGGTTATATTTTTTGACTCATCATGGAGATGTTGAAGGATGGAATATAATGTGGTCGATTTCCCGCTTCCCGTAGGACCCGTAACGAGAATCATACCGTGTGGCTTGGCGGCGCATTGTTTAATTCGTTCCATTTCGTCCGGATGAAAGCCGAGATGCGCGATATCTTGCTTATTGCCTGAGGTATCAAGAATACGAAGACACACTTTTTCTCCGAAGCTGGTCGGGATAACCGAGACGCGAATATCGATCATACGGTCAAGAGCTTTAATACGAAATCGACCGTCTTGAGGAATGCGGTGCTCCGCAATATTTAGATTGGAGACAACCTTAATACGAGAGACGATAGCCTCAGCCATAATTTTCGGCGGCGCTTTGAGCTCCTCTAGGAGCCCGTCAATACGACAGCGCACGCTTAATTTTTTTTCCCATGGTTCTATAAATAAATCACTAGCCTTCCTTCTTACCGCTTCGGTAAGCAAGGCGTTGGTAATTTTAATGACGGGGGTTTCGGTAGCCAATCGTATCAATTCCGAGGATGATTTCTCTTCTCCTTTTTGTTCTTCCGCTTCGTCGATCAAATCTTGCATCGACGCTTTTCCTATCGTTACTTCGTTGTAGGCGCGGTCGATCGCTTGGTGAATGGCCTTTGGAGGTGCAATGACGGGGCTTACCATTCTTTCCGACAAAGAACGCAAATCATCGAGGAGCAACACATCGGCTGGATTAACGATGGCGACCGTCAGCGTACCGTCTGAGCAAGCAATGGGTAAAACCCCGTGCCTCTGTGCAAATTCGGAAGGAATGAGGCTGAGCGCATCGGCCGGTATGGTTATGCTGGAAACGTCTACAATAGGATATTTAAAATAATCGCTGAGAAATGCCACATAATCTTCAACACTTATCCATTCGTGGTCCAGAAGATACTCGGTTAACGTTTGTTCTGTTGTGTGGAGTTTACGCGCACGTTCAAGCCTGTCTTGTTTCAGAATTCCCCGTTTGATCATGGTATCAAGCATTTTCTTGGAGAGTACTTCTTTCATGAGGATTCCCAATTAGGTAGGTGTTTTATCTTGGTCTTTACGCTCACGGGCGGCACGAAAGCTGATTTGCGATACATTGGAGCTTGGATTGTCACCCGCCAGCGACACTTGATAATGTCTTTTTATGGCTTTTTTTATTTGTGTAACCGTACCCACGAACGGCTGAACCCGGCAACCTGAAATTTTTTCAATTTCCTGGATAGCGATTGAGTTGGAAGGGTCTGACATCACCACGGTAAGAATGGTTTGGATGCGATCGATGGGAATGCAGAGATATTGGCAAACAATCTCCGACGGAACAGCTTTGACGGCTTGTATATTGATTTCGAAATTATCGATGGGAAGGTAGGGAAAATTAAATTGCGTGGCCAGCGCGACGACGATATCTTCTTCTTTTACAAAACCGAGGCGAACGAGAACTTCACCGATTAATCCTCCTTGAGATCGCTGTTCTTTAAGCGCTTCGGTTAATTGCTTATCGTTCAGAGCGCCGTGCTCAAGTAAAATTTCCCCTAATTTTTTGGACCCCGCATCCTTGGGCATGAGCTCAATCCTTTAATATATAATAGGCACTTAAGTTATTCTTATAGCTAAGAATGCCTCTGTTGGGAAGTATACATAGGGCACCTTAGGATTACAAACACCCCTTTCAGTCCTACTTTTAACGTAACCCATTTTATATCATATGGTTAGTGTTCTATACTAAGGTGCAATTCTGCTTCTTTTAATTTGCCGATGGTTTGGGTGAACAGCTTGGCAAGCTCTTTTAGATCAAGGGCGAGAAATGCGCGGATGCTATTTTTCCTTTAAAAAATCAAAAAGCATGGCAAGCGCAGAGACGATGGTGCGTTGCCGGATTCGAGTTCGGTCGCCTTGAAAATAAAAGGCTTTATGCCTAACGTGTTTTGCCGAAGCTACAGCGATATGAACAAGTCCGACCGGCTTTTGACGTGTCCCACCCCCCGGCCCCGCTATACCGCTTACGCTTATGGAATAATCTGTTCCGGTTAGTCCGCGAATATTTTTTGCCATGCTCACGGCCACGAATTTTGAAACAGCCCCTGACTTTTGGAGCGTCTCAGCGTCAATTCCGAGTAATTTTTTCTTTATCTCGTTCGAGTACGCAAGCACGCCGCCCACAAAATAACGCGAGGAGCCTGGAATACGGGTGAGTGTTTCACCGATTCCGCCGGCCGTGATACTTTCGGCTACGGAAACTGTTTTATTTTTTTTGATGAGCTGTTCGGCGATCATTTCTTCGAGGGAAGAATCGGTCTCAGCAAAAATATACTTTTTCAATTTTAGCTTGAGATGGCCGATCGCTTTTTTCGCGACAGAGCGATGCTTCTGCTGAAAATATACACGTATACCCACCGTACCGTTCATGGGATATATTCCCCACCGAAGATCCGAATGCGTAAAAAAATGGCGGGGTAAAAGGCTCACGACACGGGGTTCGCTCAAACCTTTTATCCGTACGACCAGATGTTCGTATGAAATCCGATTGGGAAAACGTTGGTTCAGCTTAGGAAGAAGTTCGCGCTCAGACATCTCCTCCATCTCGCGCGGTACGCCCGGAAGAGCGGCAATATAACTTTGACCTGTTTTTAAAATAAAACCGCAGGCCACACCGACGCTATTTTTTAAAACTTCGCAGTCCGCCGGCAGGCTTGCTTGGCGTCTCAGAAGTTCTACGATGCACGGAGATTTCGATTTGGAGCGCTGTTTCAGTTGATTAAAAATTTTTGTATCGACGCGGAATGGAGCTTTGGCAAAAAGAGCTATGCATTCTGCCGTAATGTCATCAAACGTAGGCCCCAATCCCCCCGTAACGATAACAACGGAAGCTTCCCTGACCGCCGATCGGAGGGCATCTAAGATATCGTCCTTTCGATCGTGTACGGTCAGATGTTTAAGTACCGGAAAAGAAGCGTGGTCGCAAAAACGCGCGAGAAACCAAGCGTTTGTGTCGAGGGTCTTGCCGGTGAGAAGTTCCGTTCCTACGGTAAGGAGAATAACGCTTGGGTTGTCGGTATTCATTTGGAAGAAATCATCAACCAGGCATGCAGAAGAAGATTGCTCAAAATTCCGGCGGCCAGATCGTCCAGCATAATGCCGTAACCGTTCGGCCAAGCCTCGAGCCGGCGGATAAACGGCAGTTTGAAGATATCCAGAATTCTAAAGAAAATAAATCCTAACGCAAGGGTTGTCGGAGTAATCGGTATAAGCAAAAATGTCACGAAAATTCCGCACACTTCGTCGATTACAACAAACGGTGGATCCGGATGCCCCGTGGATTTAATAACTTCGTTGCTGGCCCATACGCCAAGTACGAAACATAAAACAGCGCTCAGAATTTGCGTGAACGTTGATTGACCAAAAAAGAAACCAACCCAGATTAGGGCGACCATACTTCCGAACGTTCCCGGACCGACGGGAATGTAACCCACGCCGGCGGAAGTAGCAAAAAATTTAGCGATTTTTTCTTTCAAGAAGTTTTCCTCCGTTGGTTTTAAAGAAATCGTATCCTGATTTTAAGGTAGACCACGTAGCGACGGTAAGCATGGCATAGGCCGCAAGTCTCAGTACATTCTCTAAATTGCCTTGTATAGCCTCTAACCTAAGCGAAAGTAGGAAAAATAAAAATACCGTAACGTATTGAATAACCACTTTTTTCTTACCGCTCGGTGCGGCAGCCACGACTTCCTTTTTCGATAAAAGCATGAATCGCGCAATGGTTACGCTTAACTCACGCAGAATAATGGGCAAAAGCCACCACGCGTTGAGGACGCCGCTCATCGCTAGCCCGACAAATGCGCCGAGAACCAAAACTTTGTCGGCGATGGGATCCAGTATTTTTCCCATGGAGGTGATTTGTTGGCGTCGCCTGGCAAGAATTCCGTCGATGAGATCTGTAAAGGCGGCGGTCACGAAAAGTACGCATGCCCATAATTTATATTCAATTCCGCCCTGATTAAATACGATGGGTACGATGGGAGCGACGATTAGCCTGAACCACGTAAGTTGATTCGGCGTGACGGTCATTTAAGAATCCATCCGATTTAAAAACTCACCAAAAAGATCGTACGGCAAGGCTTCCTTAACTTGCGCACGAACGAAATCTCCGGCTTTAAGCAGGATCTTTGGGGAATGAACAAAAATATTTCCGTCAATATCAGGAGCATGTCGCGCTGCTCGGCCGACATACCACTCGGGTTTATCCGCGTCTCTTTCGATTAAAACTTCCTGTTGGGTTCCGAGAAGCTTCTGATTTTGTTTAAGCGATATGGATTGCTGGATTTCCATCAGCTTTTTATAGCGTTCTTTTTTTAAGGATGCATTCAATTGATCCGGAAGATGGCCCGAAGGAACATCCTTTTCCCTGCTGTACGTAAAAATACCCACGTGATCAAACTGAATGTTTTTAACAAATTCACAAAGCTCGTTAAATTCTTCGGTAGTTTCACCCGGATAGCCGACGATCAAGGTTGTGCGCAAAATCACATTGGGTATTATTCTGCGTATCTCGCCCAGTAAGCGAACCGTTCGTTCCTTGGTAACGCCGCGGTTCATACTTTTTAAGAGGCGATCGCTGATATGTTGAAGCGGCATATCTACGTAAGGGACAACTTTTTTACATCGCGCTATAGCTTCAATAATGGAAGGATCCATATGCATGGGGTGATTGTAAAACAACCTGATCCAGCGCAGGCCATCAAGTTTATTCAGTTTATCTAAAAGCGACGGTAAATGGTAAGTGCGGTCAATATCGCGCCCGTAGTACGTGGTTTCCTGGCTGATCACACAAGCTTCTTTTAAGCCGTTCTTAATCAAATCTTTAACTTCGGCAACGATGGAAGCGATTGGCCGTGACCGGTAAGCACCACGCATTTGAGGAATAATGCAAAAAGAACAAGTATGATTGCACCCTTCGGCGATTTTGATGAAACGGGAATGTGCTGCGGTTAAGGCCATGCGCGGCATGGTCTCATCGTAAAGAAACGTGGGATAATCTACGGCTTCTGCAATTTTATTTTTATCGAGTTGTTCGACAATTAAATGAATTTTTTGGAACTCACCGGTGCCTACAACTGCGTCAATCTCTGGAATTTCTTCGACTAAATCTTTCGAGTGTTTCTGTGCTAAACATCCGGCTACGATCAGGTATCGCGCTTTGCCTTTATTTTTCAAATCGGCCAATCTTAAAATTTCATCGATCGATTCTTTTCGCGAAGATTCAATAAAACCGCATGTGTTTACGATAGCCACATCACAACGCTCGCCGTCGGGAACCATGCTGTAGCCGTGCTCATGTAGAAGCCCGAGCATAACTTCGCTATCGACAAGATTCTTCGCGCAGCCGAGCGACGTAAGATTGACCGTCGTAAGTTTCGGGGTCTTGTGGTTTTTTACCGCTTTAGATTTGAGCAATTTTGTTTTTAAGTAAACCGACATGGTTAAAAAATTTCCTGCAAAAAATGTGAGCGCTACGTTCAAGTTGCGGTAAGTACGTTTTAGTAGATTCTATTATAGTATTGGCCGGGTTTTGCAATGGAGCATTTTTTAGCCATTCTTTATCGGCAATAACCCATTTGTTTACCATATCTTGGGTTATCTCAAAATGGAATTGCAGCCCGTAGATCAGATTGCCGTATGAAAAGGCCTGGGTTGGGTAAAGATCGGAGCTTGCTAGTAACGTGGCTTTTTCCGGCAACGGAAACGTGTCGCCGTGCCAATGAAAGACAGTATTGGCTAAAGCATCCGAGAACGCCGATATCGCCGGGTCTCGCCGGCCGTCATCGGTTAAATGAATCGGTAACCAACCGACTTCTTTAACGTTACCCTGATAAACTTTCGCTCCTAGAGACTTCGCAATCAGCTGTGCGCCCAAACAAATTCCTAAAACCGGCCTTTTCGAAGCGATCGCATTCTGTATAAGTAAACATTCCTGTTTAAGGAATGGAAATTTATCCGTTTCGTCGACATTCATACCGCCGCCCATGACGATAAGTCCGGAATATTTTTCGATACTCAGCGGAACCTTATCGCCGGCATGGGTATAAAGAATGTCTACCGGAATTTCTTCATTACGTAAGAAATGAGCGATGGTGCCGAGTCCTTCTTGGGCAGCATGCGTAATGGCCAGAATAGATTTCATCTAGACTTGCGTGTCTGCTTCGGCTTCTGCTTTGCGGAGAATTTCTCGCGGTTTACTTCCCTGCGGCGGGCCAACAATGCCTTCGGACTCCATGATATCTAAAAGTCTCGCGGCGCGTCCGTAACCAAGCCGGAGGCGGCGTTGGATATGGGAAACGGATGCGACACCGCTGTCGACGACTAATTTAACGGCGGTGTCGTACATTTCGTCTTTTTCGCCGTCGAACATCGGTGAACTTGCGGAAGCCTGCGCTTCGTGGATAGCGGTTATGAACGGCGGCCTTTCCTTCTTTTTATAGAATTCGATAAGTTTATTTATTTCATTATCGCTTACCCACGGCGCCTGGCCGCGAATGGGTTCGGGTTCACCGGGTTGGAGAAAAAGCATGTCTCCGCGGCCGAGCAATTGGTCTGCACCGCCCATGTCGAGAACAGTTCTCGAATCTACTTTAGAGGCGACTTTAAACGATAATCGCGCTGGAAAATTGGCTTTTATAACTCCGGTGATCACATCGACGGACGGTCTTTGCGTAGCCAGAATAAGATGGATACCAACTGCTCTCGACAGTTGTGCTAATCGGCCGATGGCTGTTTCTACTTTATCTTGCGCCACAAGCATCAAGTCCGCTAATTCGTCAATAATGACAACGATATAAGGCATTTTCTTAAGCGGTGTTTTTTCTTCCGATTTTTCCGTTGCGTTTGCTGACTTATCTTCCCGGCTGTTAAACGAGGCGATATTACGAACCCCGCATGCCGCAAGCATCTTGTATCGGGTTTCCATTTCGGCGACTACCCAATTCAGCGTTGCGGCCGCTTTTTTTGGATCGGTCACGACAGGTGTCAGTTGATGAGGAAGACCGTTATACATCGATAACTCCACCATTTTTGGATCAACCATAATGAATTTTAAATCATCCGGTGATAGAAAATAAAGGAGGCCAGCAATAATGGCATTTAAACAAACCGTTTTTCCGCTTCCGGTTGTACCCGCAATGAGAATATGGGGTAGGTCGGTGAGGTCTGCAATAATCGGCAGCCCGCTTGTATCTTTTCCCAGAAGAAGAGGAAGCTTGGCCCGCTTAGCTTTTACTTGGGGCGCCGTAACGAGATCGCGCAAACATACCGTATGTGTTTCAGGATTGGGAATTTCGATTCCCACCGCCGCTCTTCCGGGAATGGGGGCTTGGATACGAATGCTTTTAGCGCGCAAGGCAAGAGCCAAGTCGTCTTGACGCGTTAAAATACTTTGAACCTTTACTCCGGGTGCGGGAAGAAGTTCGTACCGCGTAATGACGGGCCCTTGCTCAATTTCTGTGACACGGACATCGATGCCGAAATCGCGGAGCGTACTTTCCAGTAGTTTTGAATTTTCCTGAAGGGCGTGAGCGCTTGTATTAACTTTACGCGGGATTTCCAGAATATCGATCGGCGGGAATTCGTAAGCGCCGCTGCCCGTGGTTGCCCGAGCGGCCGTCAAAAGCGCGACCGCGGGTTCGGTTTTTTCGACAGGCTTTTCGGCTTTCTGAATGATGCGGAGCTTAGGTTTCTCGGGTGCTTCGCTTTCCTGCTTATCTTTTCCTTTTTCCGATTTTTTATTTACTAACTCATTTTCTGCTCGCTGGATTTGATATTCTTTTACTTTCGGCGGAATAAACGTGTGTTCTTCCACTTTGGCGCCTGGCTTGATGGCGGCCTTTGGCTGCTTTTCCTTAGGTTTGGGCTGCAGGCGTTCCTTAACATTTTCGGTGGTTTTTACAAAGGAACGTATAAAATCGGCGATCGAAGAAACGACGGTAAAAATATATTGAAAGAGCGAACCAAAAAATCTTTTTATCCACGGGCTTAAAATGAAATCGGTGGATATGGTAAGCGCAATCAAAATACAGAAAATAGCGATCAGATATCCGCCGGTGACACCACAGTAATGTTCCAAGTGATTGGCAAAATAATATCCTATTGCGCCGCCTGCTTCAAATTGCCCGTCTCCGTTCCACGTGATTCCAAAAAGCGTAGCGCTTGCACAAAGCAGCAGGACGAGACCGATGCCTTTGATAAATCGCTCGCGGGGTATTTGAAGGGAGAAAAAACAGCCTGCCCATAAAAGGAAAAGCGCCGGCAGAAGATAAGCGCTGAGTCCGAACCAAAAACGCATAAAGAAAGAAATCTGCGCGCCGAGAAGGCCGCCTTTATTTTCTATCGGATTATTAGGCCCGGAAACATAGAAAGAATAATCATCGGGCTGGAAAGTGAGAATGCTAATTAAGGAGTAAAAACTTAGAAGCAGCAGGAAAAATCCCACCACATGGGGCCATCTTATGCTGTTGAGATTATCGCGTTTTTTCACGGCCATAATATAACGGCATTATTCCTATAAGACTTAAATAGATTTAGATATGAAACGTGATGACGTGTATTATAGGAGAGAAGTACTGGAATTAAAACGAATTAATCAGGCAAATGCCGTACGTCAAAATTTATGAAGAACCGTGAAGATTCTAACGTCTACGGCCGCCGCCACCGCCGCCACCGAACGGACGACCTCCGCCACTTCGACGAGGCGGGCGGTCTTGGGGGACGGTTATTACGGGAGCATTGGGATCAACGGTGAGCTGAGCGCCTGCTTGCTTAGCGCTAAGATTGACTCTACCCTGCTCGTCTACGTTGATTACCTTCACAGGGAACTCATCGCCTACTTTAACCACGCTATCGATGTTTGGGACGTATCCGTCGGCCAATTCGGAGATATGAACCATACCCTCAACGCCGGGCATGATTTCACAAAACGCGCCGAAATTTAAAAGTTTTTTGACTTTGCCCGGGTATATTTTTCCTACTTCCGCTTCTGCGGTAAGTGACTTGACCCACTCTGTCGCTTTTTCACGGGACGCTTCGTCGCTTGCAAAAATGGTGACTTTGCCGCTATCTTCAATATCGATTCTAGCGCCGGTTTCTTTCGTGATTTCTTTAATCATTTTCCCGCCCGGCCCTATGACGAGTTTAATTTTATCCGGATTGATTTGCAAAATGCTATAGCGGGGCGCGTACTGGGAAATGGTGGTCTTTGGCTGATCAATCGTCTTAGCCATGACGGCTAAAATTTCCAACCGGGCTTTGCGCGCCTGTTCCAACGTTTTCTTAATGACAGGAAAGGTTAAGCCGGTAATTTTGATGTCTACCTGCACGGCGGTAATTCCCTTTTCCGTTCCGGCTACCTTAAAATCCATATCGCCTAGGTGATCTTCGACTCCGGCAATATCGGTGAGCACTTCGTAATTATTTCCTTCAAAAAAAAGTCCCATAGCAATTCCGGCAACCGGTGATTTGATCGGTACGCCGGCGTCCATGAGCGCTAAAGAACCGCTGCAGACAGAAGCCATCGAAGACGAACCGTTTGATTCTAAAATATCGGAGACAACACGTATGGTATAAGGAAAAAGTTCCTTATCCGGAAGAACGGCCTTTAAAGCGCGTTCGGCAAGAGCGCCGTGTCCAACTTCCCGCCGGCCCACGCCCCGGTTAGGCCTGACTTCGCCGACGCTAAAAGACGGAAAATTATAATGAAGCATAAAATGCTTAGTGGCCTCTCCTTCGAGACCGTCGATTCTTTGCTCGTCTTCACCAGCGCCGAGCGTAGTGACGCCGAGACTTTGCGTTTGTCCGCGCGTAAAAATAGCCGATCCATGTGTTCTGGGAAGTACGCTGATTTCACAGCTGAGCGCACGAATTTGATCAAACCGGCGTCCGTCGACACGTTTTTTATCTTTGAGGGCAAGCTTACGAACGGAGTCGTATTCGAGTTCTTCAAAAGCAGCTTTAACCGGAACGATGTTGAAATCTGCGCTTTTCTGATCAAACGATTCAAGAACTTTTTTCCAAAGTTCATTGCGGCGTTCTGCTCTTTCCTCTTTTTTGCCCGGCTGATTGATTTCATCGAAGGCTTTTTTGACGATCGATTCGACTTTGGTTTGAATGTCCGCCGGAATTTCAAAGGGTTTGATTTCCGCTTTAGGTTTTCCGGCCTTGCGTTTTAGCTCTTCAATCGCGCCGCAAATCTTACCGATTTGCTCATGAGCAAACTCAATGGCTTTTAGAAAAGCTTCCTCGCTGACTTCGTTGGCGCCCGCTTCAATCATGACGATTTTATCTTTTGTACCGGCAACAATAACATCAAGCTCTGCGGTCTCACTTTGAACCATCGTCGGATTGGCTACGTATTCTCCGTCTATGATTCCTATACGGACAGCGGCTAAAACGGTTGTAAAAGGTATCGGAGAAATAGCAAGCGCGGCGGCCGCTGAATTCATCGCCAGGATATCTGAATTGTTGATGCCGTCTGCGGACATGACGGTGGACATGATTTGAACGTCATGGAAGTATCCTTTATCGAAAAGAGATCGAATGGGGCGATCAATTAGACGGCAAACCAGAGTCTCGCGCTCAGTGGGTTTTCCTTCCCTTTTAAAAAATCCGCCGGGGATACGGCCGGCGGCGTACATCCGTTCGCGGTAATCAACGGTAAGGGGTAGAAAATCTACGTCTTTTTTAGGTTCCGGACTTGCGTCGGCTGCGGTGAGGACAACTGTCTCTCCCGCGGTAGCGACAACGGCGCCGCCTGAAAGTTTTGCGATTTTTCCGGTTTGAAATATAAGTTCTTGATCACCGATGGTGACAGATGTTTTAATTTCCATGATAACCTTGTTATTTTCTGAGATTGAGTTTGGCTACGATTTGCTGATAACGTTCGGGGGTCGTTTGCTGAAGATATTTAAGAAGACTGCGTCGCTTATTGACCATCTGAATCAAACCGTACCGGGAATGGTGATCTTTGACGTGCGCTTTGAAATGAGCCGTCAATTCATTGATGCGTTCGGTTAAAAGTGCGATTTGAACTTCGGGCGAACCTGTATCGTTATGTTTCTGTTGATACGTCGCTACAATGGTTTGTTTCTTTTCTTTCGTTAACGCCATTTCATATCCTTAAATAGACTATTTTCATTGATTAGGGTGTTCGCAAACAAGCCGGAATTATAGCCATGACGGTCTATATTGTAAAGCCCTGTTTTCTCATATACTTACGCTTCAATCGCGCGCCTCTATAGTAGTGTCGCGCGGCCAAAACATCTTTTTTGATTTGCTTCACAAGCAAATCGGAGTTTGAAAATTTTTTTTCACGTCGTAAGTACTTTAGCAAAGATAGCTTAAGACGTTTTCCGTATAAATTAAGCGTGTGGCGTCCGCTGTTCAATAAAAAGACTTCCGGTAAAGGATGCCGCACTTTATCCGCTCGTTTAAATGTTGGGCGATACCCCAGATTTAATAAGCCGAGTATTCCCTGCTTTGAAGACGTATCTTTTAGATCAAATCCGTAGGGCCTTTTTTTCTTTCTTGAGCGGATTATTTTTGCGGAAACAACATAAACACCCGTAGGCGGCAGAACGCCGTTCTCCTGGCGAAGATTGGCGGTCGGAAAGCCTAATTTTTTTCCGCGGCCACTTCCGTGGATCACCGTTCCGATTAAAAACGCAGGCTGTCCCAAAATCTGCGCGGCTTCTTCAAGGCGCCCGCGTTCAATGAGCGAACGAATGCGGGTACTGTTGACTATTTTCCCACTGGCTTTTCTAGGCTTTACGGCCTGAAAATGAAATCCGTATCGTTTGGACAGCCGCTCCATAGTTTTTGCGCTACCTTGGCGGTTGTGTCCGAAGCGTGCATTAAAACCCATGTATACGCTATGTACGCCGATTTTTTTTACTAAAATTTCGCGTACAAATTCTTCCGGCGTCATCTTTGAAAATTGTTTTGTAAAACGCAGCAAATAACCGGCGCGAATGCCGGTTTTTTCAAGTAAAGCCAAGCGTTCTTGCCAAGGGGTTAATATATGTACGGGATGATCGGGTTTTAGGATGATACGCGGATGGTGGATGAATGTGAACACCGCAGGAATGCCTCGTATGCGGGCAGCCTTGGAACAGATTTCGCGGAGCAATGTACGGTGGCCCAGATGGACACCGTCAAAATTGCCTAGGGCAAGACAAATCTTGGTTTTATGCGGCGGGAACGGGTTCCTGCGTAGATGTGTGATGACCTTCACGTAATTCCCGAATTAGGTAGGGCTTGAGCTCTTCCGGTCCCTGTAATTTTTCCAGCGTTTCTAAAGAGATGCAATTCTCTAAACGGTAGGAACCCACGCCAACGCGGCATAGGCTCTCAAGAAAGGCCGTCGAGCCTAGAGAGGTGCCAAAATCCTCTACCAAGGTACGCACGTACGTACCTTTAGAAACGTCTACAGAAAAATGAACTCTCGGTAAATCGATCATGCCGATCTCGAACGAGTAAATCGTGACGGGCCTGGGCTGTCTTTCAACGACCTGCCCTGCGCGCGCGAGTTTATATAAACGCTTACCCTGATACTTTACGGCAGAAACCATCGGCGGACACTGCATGATGTTGCCTGTAAATTTTTTGGCATGGGAGAAAATATCTTCTGGCGTTATGTGCTGCCAAGGTTTTTCCTCAACAACCTTTCCGTCGCCGTCCTGCGAATCGGTACGAATGCCCAGGTGGAGCATGCCACGATAGGTTTTACGCTGCTCGGTTAAAAGTTTTGAAAACGAAGTATACCTTCCGAGCAAAACGACCATTACGCCGGTGGCCTGAGGATCAAGCGTTCCGGTATGACCGACTTTTTTTATGCGAAACCGGTGCTTTACGAAATTGCACACGTCGAAAGAAGTCCACGTCTTCGGCTTATCAATAAGGAGAAGCCCGTCGATTTCCTTTTCATGCATGAAAAACGTTTTCATGAGTTACTCTTCTTCGTGAATTTTTCGGATGATGGTGTCAATAACAAACGCGTGCTCAATCGAAGAGTCAAAAATAAAGGTTAATTTCGGCTGTGTACGCATCTTAAGTTTTCCAAGAAGCTCGTGCTGGAGATAATTAATCGAATGCTGCAGTACGGCGTTGGTTCCCTTCTTTTCCTTCTCACTGCCGTACACACTGAAATATACCTTGGCGTATTTCAGATCCTCTGTCACGGCAACGCGCGTAATGGTAATAAATCCCAACCGAGGATCCTTCATTTTATTGAGGATCACATCGCTCATGATTTGGCGTATTTGTTCGGCTACGCGGCCGTTTCTCTTTTCTATTTTCATGATTCACGCGCAGCGATAATCACACGATCTTGGCTTTGGCCGCCACCTTTTCAAGCGCATAGGATTGAACGGTATCGCGTTCATGGACATCGTTGAAATTATCGAAAGACATTCCGCACTCGAAACCTTCTTTAACATCTTTAACGTCGTCTTTAAAACGTT
>Ga0209515_10006697_pt1 | contig 14209 bp, 10 predicted proteins | sample Subgroupgradi54m_FD_187454 | JGI IMG/M metagenome (GOLD analysis project Ga0209515, IMG submission 187454) | Subsurface groundwater microbial communities from S. Glens Falls, New York, USA - GMW60B uncontaminated upgradient, 5.4 m (SPAdes)... ...
CGGGTGTGTAGCGATGTTTTAGAGCGAATCGAGAACATACCTTACCGAATCTTCATAACATAAAACAAACCCCGCTGGAGCGGGGTTTTGAGCTATCTCGTTAGAGCAGAGTAAACATCCAATCGTCCGGCGCCGAAGTAAACATCATAACCGGCTGATCCTAAATCTTTAGCGGTTGACTCTAGACGGTTTTGAACTTCGTCTGGAGAACACATGCCGTCAAAGTTAGTATCGCATTTCTCTCGAACTGTTAAGAGCAAAGCGGCGGCGCCTGCCACGTGCGGTGAGGCCATTGATGTGCCGCTTAACGTCTTATAGATTTTACCTTTGTATGTCGAGTAAACCGATACGCCCGGAGCCGAGATGTCAACTTCTGATCCTCTCGATGAGAAACTTGCGAAATTATCGGAGCTATCTGTGGCTGAAACGGCGATTACTTCAGGGTAAGCGGCCGGATAGTTAACAGCGGCGCTATTGTTCCCTGCCGCCGCGACCAATACCATACCCGCGTCGTAAGCGCGAACTACGGCGTCATGGAATGACTGAACATCAACGGTGGTGCCCAAACTCATATTGGCAACTTGAATGCCATTTTGAACAGCCCAATCAAGCCCTTCTATAATATCAGAGAGATAACCACTACCTCGCCTATTTAGGACTTTGATGGCAAATAAATCAATTTGAGGACCCATGCCCACAACGCCGATAGCATTATTGGACGCGGCGATAATACCTGAAACGTGAGTGCCGTGGCCGTTATCATCTTCTGCTGATCTGGTTGGATCTATGGCGTTATATCCTCCTTTTATATTATCAGTTAAGTCGGGGTGGCCGGTTTCTATTCCGGTATCAATTACAGCGACTTTTACAACATCGCCGCTTGTTAGGCCCCAAGACAAATCAGCGTCAACTTTATCTATGCCCCACGGAATTGATTGGACGGGTTGGACGGGCGCGGCTTTACCAAACGCCTTGACTTCTCCCAATGCTTCAACTATCACGTCGTCATCAACTCTCAAAACTTTTGGATCGCGTTTTAAGGCCTCCAAAGAGCGGGGGGATAAGGCAACGGCTTTGCCGTTGATTAATTCCAAATCGCCGATGCGTGAAGCTCCAAGGTTTTTTAAAAGATTGTCTTGAGATTCACTGTTGAAACCTTTTTTAAAGACAACAATTTTCCTTTCCAGCTTGTCTTCTTGCGCCGTGACATTGGGAGTAACGACCATTACTCCGACCATTAACGCCACCGCTCCGACTATAAAAGATAGATATTTTTTTGCCATAGTTTTCTCCTCATAATGATTTATATTCGACTTTTTAGATTATAATTGAATCGGCTAAATAAGTCAAAAGGCCGTTACAGTCTTGGATTACAACGCTATAACGGCCGGATGGTTGACATGACTAGGAATATTAAAAAAATCGTGAAGATCATCAATAAAATTACGACAATGATGTCTTTCGGTGGATGCTTCGTGGCTCACCTCACGATATTTCGAGTTACGGAATCAGCTTTGTGTGCTGAATAAAGTATACACTATAATTGGTGCGCGTTGGAGGGATCGGACCTCCGACCTTTTCAATGTCAATGAAACGCTCTACCCGCCCGCCATCGCAAGCATGAGCTTGGCTCAGGCGTTGCGGGCGGGCCACTGAGCTAAACGCTCAAATTCGCAATAATTTTTATCTTGGTGCGCGTTGGAGGGATCGGACCTCCGACCTTTTCAATGTCAATGAAACGCTCTACCACTGAGCTAAACGCGCAAATTCGCAGAAAACTTTAAAATCAGCTGATGCCGATTTTTTGTGCGCGTAGCAGGGATCGAACCTGCGACCTCGTCATTATCAGTGACGCGCTCTACCACTGAGCTATACGCGCATGGTTATTATATTAGTCTATTTTTAATAAATCGTCTACCAAAACCCGTTTTAAAATATTTTTCTCTTTTAATGGCCGCTTCTTTGTTTCTGCAGGCCTCAAAATATACTAATTCCAATGGCCTTCTACCTTTAGTAGATTCTACTAATCCAGCATTATGACTCTTGACTCTTGATTCTTGATCTCAGATCATCCGTCCAACCTATATAAAAGTTGTTGTCCTTCAAGCTTTTTAACACGTAAGTGTAATAAAACATAAAGATACGCTCTCTACCCGCCCGCCATCGCAAGCATGAGCTTGGCTCAGGCGTTGCGGGCGGGCCACTGAGCTATACGCGCAAAAAATATTATTCTATTCTTTTTATGCCCAACTTATCAATTTGGTCTAGGTTAAATCTAGCAATTTCAGGTTTTTTTAGCAAGCCGGCGTTTAGAGCTATATTCAATCGCATGGAAATAAACCTTATACCAATAAACAAACTGAATATTGCGGCCGCGGTCAAGATGATGCCTGCTATCCAATATAAAATTTCTTCTTTTTGAAAAATTTTCATAATGCTTTTATTGAGAAAAAACTTTTCCTAAAAGAGCTCCTTTGAAGCCGTCTCCGCTTTCGCTTATGTCAAACGTCCCAAAATCCAAAATATATCGCCCGGACTCCGCTGATTTGATAAAAGAAGTAATTCTGTCGTAGGATCCGGTAATAGAAAAATTAAATCCGATAGAGCCCGGGGCGAATTCGGAGCTCGCCAGCTCCTCACCAAAATTAGCGCCGAAGTTAATTTTATTAGCTTTAGCCAAGTCCTCGAATTCGCGGGGCAACCTTATAAGCTGATCCTTGGTTGGCAAAATATTATCCAAGATGCTAAAGTAGGGTTTAGCGGATTCAAAATCGGATTTTAGGATCGCTAAAGCGCCCAACTTTTCAGAACGTGAAGCGATTTCATTTTTTTTATTTTGTATGCGCTCGGCGCGACGGGATAAGTCACCCGACAGCCAAATGGTTAGCGACAAAAATACCGCGACTCCCGTAGAGGATAGCAAAACATTAAAAATCAGCCGCGACTTATAATCTTTTTGAAAAAAACCGGTCATTTATTTAATTATACGGCCTAGAAGCCGAAAGGTAAAACAAAGCAACAATGAGTATAGAACATATATCTTACAACGCCTTAGCAACCGCTCTGGGGGGCGACTACGCGAAGATATCAAAAGCAACGGCTCCGTTCGAGAGCTTTGCCGGAGCATGGGACAAGGTATCTAAAAATTATCCAAAATTAAACGCCCAAAGCGCGTGGGACGCGATGCTTCGCGAAGGAGTAACTCTCATATTGAAAGATGACGATGAATTCCCGACAAACTTGAGAGAAATCCCCTACCCGCCTTTTGGGATTTATATCAAGGGGAGTGTCGATGCCTTAACTAAAAAATCTATAGCTATTGTGGGGACCAGGCGAGCGACTCCGCTCGGTAAAACCATTGCCAGAAAATTTGCCAATGAATTGATCAAAGAAGATTTTGTAATATCGAGCGGGTTGGCCCTGGGAGTTGACTCGGCCGCCCATTCGGGAGCTCTTGAAGCCGGGGGGATAAACATCGCCGTTCTAGCATGTGGGTTGGACGCTGTCTACCCCGCTTCAAATAGAGATCTGGCCCAAGATATTTTAGAAAATAATGGAGCTATCATATCGGAATATCCGTTGGAATCACCGGCATACGCCTTTAGGTTTTTAGAGCGAAACCGGATTGTGAGCGGACTGGCTATGGGAACGTTGGTGGTGGAGGCGCCGGAGAGGTCGGGATCGCTCGCGACCGCTAGATTCGCGCTGGAGCAAAATAGGAATGTCTATGTGATACCGGGCCCGATAAACAGCCAAAATTACAAAGGCTCCAATTCTTTAATAAAGGCGGGCGCAATGCTCGTTACTGAAACGACGGACATACTGAAAGACTTAAACATTGAGCCCAAGCAATTATCTTTAGAAATTAATAGAGAGATGCCGGAGTTAAGCGCTGAAGAAGTCGGAATTTTTAGCGTGATACAGAAAGCCGGTTCCCCATTAACAGTTGACAAAATCATAGAACTGTCTAATTATGAACCTTACACGGTTAATAAGAATCTGACTTTCCTAATATTAAAGGATATAATAAAAGAGAGCGGAGGACATTATTATGTTAATTAAAAAATAAAATATCAAAATGAAGTTAGTCATCGTTGAGAGCCCTACCAAGGCTAAAACAATTGCAAAGTTTCTGGCGAAGGGCTATAAAGTTGAGTCTTCTTACGGCCATATAAGAGACTTACCTAGAAGCAAGTTGGGTATTGACGTAGAACACGGCTTTCTGCCGCAGTATGTTACGCCTCTCAAAAATAGGCCGGTTTTAAAGACTCTAAAAGCGGCGGTAGAAAAGAGCGACAGCGTCATACTCGCAACTGATGAAGACCGCGAAGGAGAGGCAATTGCTTGGCATTTATTGAAGGCTCTGAAGCTGGAAGAAAACGAAAAGCCCTATGAGAGAATAGTGTTCCATGAAATAACCGAAAGCGCCATCAAAAATGCCATAGAGCATCCGAGAGCTCTCGACCAAAGCATGGTTGACGCCCAGCAAGCCAGGCGTGTTTTAGACCGCATAGTGGGTTATAAACTATCGCCTTTTTTGTGGAAAAAGGTGGCCAAGGGACTTTCAGCCGGAAGAGTGCAATCCGTGGCTGTGCGATTGATTGTTGAAAGAGAAGAAGAAATAAGAAAATTTAAACCGGAAGAATATTGGACCGTTGAGGTTGATTTTGTTTCGGATGACAAACCTTTTACCGCGACTTTAACGCACGAAAGCGGAGAACAACTGGATAAATTCGCGATTAACAATGAAGCCCGCGCGAAAGAGGTGGCTGATGATTTAAAAAACGCTAATTTTAAAATATTAAAAGTTGAAAAGAAAACGCTAAAGAAAAATCCGCCGACACCTTTCACAACCAGCACTCTCCAACAAGAGGCGGCAAAAAGACTGGGATATTCGTCAAAGAAAACAATGTTTATCGCCCAACAGCTTTATGAAGTCGGTCTTATAACTTATACCCGCACCGACTCCGTGAATTTGTCGCGGGAATCGCTCGCGACCGCTAAGAAGTACCTGGGCGAAAACTTTGCTCCGGAATACGGGGCTGACGCTCCGAGAATTTTTAAAACAAAATCAAAAGTGGCGCAGGAAGCCCACGAAGCTGTAAGGCCCACGAATGTTTTTAACCATCCCGACAACCTTGAAATTACCGGAACCGCGGAGCGCAAACTCTATAAACTTATTTGGCAAAGATTCTTGGCTTCGCAGATGCCACAGGCAACGCTCGACCTTACAAGTATTGATATAGAGGCGGCAAGTGGAAAAACATATACGCTCCGGGCTACGGGAGGTATATTAAAATTCGACGGCTATCTGAAAATCTGGCCGCAAAAGTTTCAAGAAAGGGAGTTGCCTAATTTAGATGAAAGCTCGAAGCTCGATGTGAAAGAAGTAAAGCCGCTTCAGCATTTTACCGAACCACCACCAAGATACACTGAAGCCAGCTTAATTAAGGCGCTGGAAGGTTTTGGCATCGGCAGACCTTCAACATACGCCCCGACTATTTCAGTTATCCAAAACCGAAATTACGTTAAAAAAGAAACCGGCAAATTCTCGCCGACAGAAATCGGAGAGATGGTCAATAAAGTCTTGACCGAAAACTTTCCCGAGGTGGTGGACATTGGGTTTACCGCCAAAATGGAGGATAGCTTAGACGAAGTCGCGAACGGGCGGGAGGCCTGGCAAGATTTGATAGGAGCTTTCTACGCGCCTTTTGATAAAAATCTGCAAATAAAATATGAAGAGGTTAAAAAAACCGTGGTCGCCGAAAGAACGGATATTCTCTGCGAAAAATGCGGCAAGCACATGATCATAAAATTCGGCCGGTTTGGAAAATTTTTGGCCTGTGAAGGATTCCCCGAGTGCAAGAGCACCAAGCAACTTCAAAAAGAGCCGCCAAAATCAACCGGTCTTAAATGCCCCGAATGCAAGGAGGGTGAAATTGTCGAGAGAAGAGTGTCTAAAGGAAGGGTTAGGGGTAAATTATTCTGGGGATGCTCAAGATACCCAAAGTGCAAGCACGCCACATGGGAAGACCCGACTAAGCCCGACTCAAAAAATCTGCCCGAACAAATCGGAGAATCTAAAACCGAGCCGGACGGCGAAGTAAAAGAGGTGGCCAACGAAGAGTTGACTGAAAACAACTCCTAAAAACATTGGACTCCTCGCTTGGGTTATAATCTATGAACTTAACTATACATGCCCAAGATAAAAGAATTAATAAAAACTAGCAATCTTCTTAGGCGGGCTTATGATTTTGCCGAAATAGCCCACAAGGGGCAAAAGCGGAAAAATGGCGAGCCCTACTTCAATCACTCAATAGCCGCCGCGGAAAATGTGGCTGAATGGGGATTAGACGAAGCAACTATTGCCTCGGCCCTTCTTCATGATGTCTTAGAGGACACCCCCAGAACACTTGTTGACATTAAGCGTGAGTTTGGCGACGAGATTGCTTTTATTGTCGACGGCGTTACCAAAATTGGACGCGTCAAATATCGCGGCATTGAAGCGCGCGTTGAAAATCTTAGAAAATTTATATTGGCATTAAGTGAAGATATAAGAGTAATTCTCGTAAAATTAGGCGACCGCTTACACAACATGCGGACATTAGACGCGCTACCGCCCCAAAAACAAAACAGAATTGCCTTAGAGACTATGGAAATTTACGCGCCCTTAGCGTATCGCCTCGGCATGCACCGCTTAAGCGGAGAGCTTGAAGATTTGTCGTTCCCTTATATTTACCCGCAGGAGTATAAATGGCTCTTGAAAAACATGAAAGAAAAGTACGATGAGAGGGAAAAATACGCCGAAGGACTCCGGCTTATATTGGAAGAGGAATTTAATAAAAACAATACCCCCTTCGTAACCATCAACTCGCGAGCCAAAAGATACACCAGTTTATATAAAAAGCTTTTGAAGTATGATATGGACTTTGACCAAGTCTACGACTTAGTCGCGACAAGAATCATAGTACCGACCATCGCCGACTGTTATGCGGCGCTGGGTATAATTCACAAAACCTACACTCCCCTCCCGAAACTTTTTAAGGATTATATAGCGATACCCAAGCCCAATGGCTACCAGAGCATACACACGACCGTTTTTGGGCCTAACAACAAAATAACGGAGGTTCAAATCAGAACCCCAGAAATGCAAGAACAGGCTGAATACGGCATTGCCGCTCATTGGGCGTACCAACAACACAAAGACTCTAAGGGCTACTCAAGGAGGCGCGCGTCTATCGCCGATTCAAAAGAGCTATTGTGGGTAAAGCAATTGTCAACCTGGCAAAAAGGGTTTACCAATCCTGAAGATTTTTTACACTCATTAAAGATCGACTTCTTCAATGACCGCATCTTGGCCATCACTCCAACGGGAGAAGTAATTGATTTGCCCGCGGGAGCGACGCCGGTTGATTTTGCTTATCAAATACACAGCGCCATCGGAAACGCGGCCACAGCCGCGAAAGTCAACGGTAAAATTGTTCCGCTTCACGGCGAGCTTAAATCGGGAGACGTAGTGGAAATCGTCACTCAAAAAAATAAATCGCCATCCGAATCGTGGCTGGACTTCGTGAAAACCGGTTACGCTAAAAACCACATCAAGGCCGCGTTAAGACAAAAGAGCAACTCTCTATCTAAAGTAACCCCCACTAAAATCGAGGTGAAAATCAATACGATTCTCTGCCCTGGGCTCATAAACACTATTTCAGAAATCATAACCCGTTCACATTTACACATCTTGAGCGTCAATACACCCTCTAATGATCACGCTTCACAGATTCAGCTTTTAAAAATCCAATTGCCGGTAATCACGAAAGATAAGATGGACAAATTGACTGCTAAGTTAAAGGCCATCAAAGAGGTAAAGGATATTATTTATAGATTTATATAACGAAGTCTACACGTGAAACTCTTCGGTTGGGGGAGCGCCTCCGATGTCTGCGCCATAACCCGCTTCTCTCAACTTATCGGCCAACAATTTATCGAGAATCCCCTGGAGCTCCTCTTGGGAATAAAAATCAATGGTAATCTTGCCGCCCGCGCCCTGCTTTTGCAATTTAACTTTGGTGCCCAAAAATTGCTGAAGACGATCTTCCAGAGCCCTCACCTCGGGGTCGGCAACTCTCGACACCACCTCGATCGGCTCGCCTGATTTTAATCTGGAAATCCTATTTTTTAAATCTCTAACGCTTAAATTATTTCTTATAATATCGTCGAAAAGTTTTTGCTGTTGGATAGAATCGCCTATAGCCAAGAGCAACCTCGCCTGGCTTTCGCTGATTTGACTCCTCCCTAGCGCGTCTTGGATATAAGTCGGCAAACTCAAAAGCCTAATGCCATTCCCGATCACCTCACGGCTTTTGCCCAAACGCACGGCGATCTCTCTTTGCGTCAAACCGAAATGATCCTGAAGCTTGGCGTAGGCGCGCGCGGTTTCGATGGAATTCAAATTAGCCCGCTGTAAATTTTCAATAATGGCTAACTCCAATTTTTCGCGCTCTTCGCCCGGGGACCTAACGATAGCCGGCACGCGCTCTAACCCCAGCATCTTGGAAGCCAAAAGCCGCCTTTCTCCCGCGATTAGCTGATACTTAACTTCGGCGCCGCTGTCGGTCAACTTTTGAACTTTAGTGACAACCAGTGGCTGTAGAAGTCCAAACTCGGCTATGGATGAAGCGAGCTCTCTTAAGGCGGCTTCATCGAAAACTTTTCTGGGTTGATGAGGGTTGGGCTCGATTTGGCTGGTTTCAATATGAAAAATCGGCCCTTCCATTTTAGGGATAGGACGCGCTTCTTTCGTAGTACCTATGGTTAAAGAAACCTCCTCGTTTGCGTCTTCGGGATTATTGTTCTGATGAGCCGGTGGTATTAAAGATTCAAGTCCTCTACCTAGCATGGAAAATGTAAAAAGCTTAATGGATAATGGAAATCATTAATCTAAATATTCAAATAAAATTTTAGGAGCGTTATTTATTTTATCACTTTGAGGCGCCGGTTGAATGAGTGTTTCATGGCTCATAGCTAAAGCCGCGACCGGCTCGACTATGTTAATAACATCCGAGATTTTTCTCTCATAGGGCAAAACATCAACGACGCTTCTTATTTTTTCTTGCGCGATCATCTCACGCGCCAAGCGCTCATAACTCCTTCCGCCCGGAGAATCCGGCGCGTAAAGCGCGATGGGCTTGCCAAAGCTTGGGGCTTCGGCCAAAGCAATGGCTCTCGGGATCTCGACATTATAAACATGCCCAGAAAAATGACGCCTGACTTCTTTAGCAACCTCTCTTGAGAGATGCTCTCTTGAATCATACATTGTAATTAGAGCGCCCGCAATCTTTATATTTCTCCCTAAATTTTTATTGATGAGGTCTACTGTTTCTAAAAGCTGGCTTAAACCCTCAAGGCCGTAATACTCACACTGAACCGGTATTAAAATTTCGTCAGCGGCGACTAACCCGTTAATAGTTAGAAGACTTACTGATGGCGGGAGATCTATCAAAATATAATCATACAATGAGCGGAAAGGGTCAATAAACTTGTTGAGATAATATTCCCGTTGCGGCTTATCCAAAAGCTCGATGGTTATGCCGGCCAAGTTCGGGTGGGCCGGTATGTAGTCGCAACGATTGATTTCCGTCTTCTGAATAAGACTTATGGGCGAAGACTTGAGTAATAGGCCGTCATAGATGCTTTTCACTCCTTCGGCTCTAACCATAAAGCCCAGGCCCGAGCTGGTATTAGCTTGGGGGTCAAAATCAATCAGTAATACTTTTTTGCCGAGGATGGCCAAATAAGCGCCGGTATTAACAACGGTAGTAGTTTTTCCGACCCCCCCTTTTTGATTGCAAACAGCTATAACACGAGCCATAATAATATATTAGCATGACTAGCTTTTAGCTGTTAGCTTGTAGCTTAACTGATGGGGGGATTTCACTATCGGCTCACCTGGCACCTCAGGTGAGCCGATACTCAAAACCCCAGGGATTTACAACTTTTGCCAAAAGCTATAAGCTAGAAGCTATACCTGCCCGGGTGGCGGAATGGCAGACGCACACGCCTCAAGAGCGTGCGAGGAAACTCATGGGAGTTCGACTCTCCCCCCGGGCACAAAATAAAAATCCTCCGACAATTGTCGGAGGGATGTTATTCACTGTTATTACCGTTTAGCAATTCTCCAGAATCCTCGGGGTCAACATCTAACACTTCAAGCTTCCCAATGTTATCGACACCCTCGGGCTTAACATTCTCATCACCCAAGGTGTCTGTCCGCTCGTGGCGGTAGAAAGCCAACCTGTTTTTCTCATCCACCTTCTCAAGCTTAACATCCACAATATCACCCTTGATAATGCCCTTTTCTTTACCCCAATTTTTGAGTCTGGCCAATGGCATTTTAATATACTCGTCAATCCTGTGCTTTAAGAGACGCGCTCCGTAGTCGGAACGTTTTGTCGCTTGATAGATTATAAAATCAGTCACCTCATCATCAATGTTCAACTGAATATAGATACCGCTCGTATTCAGCTCGTTCATTAACTCAAGTTTTTGAACATTAAAAATCTCTCGCATCGCCTCCCTGCCCAAATGACGGAATACCACAACCGTATCAAGCCGACCCAAGAACTCAGGCGGGAACGTTGCCTTGGCTGCCTCCCTCGCGACATTGTAGATTTCCTGATCTTTTTCTTTGCCGTCTCTAACTTCGCCGTTGTCAGTCTTAATCTTGAAACCAACGTGAGCATCGGAGAGAACATCTTTAATTTCTCCGGAACCAACGTTAGAAGTGATAATGATATAACATCTTCTAAAGTCGGTAACGTTGCCGTTCGAAAGAGTTAGTCGACCCTTGTCGGTAATCTCAAGGAGTGTATTCCAAACATCCAGATGAGCTTTTTCAATCTCATCAACAAGGAGGATAGAATCAAATTGCGGCTCTCCGCCAGCTAAGAGCTTCTTTCTACTTTCGGTCTTCTCTTCTTCTAACTTTTCTTTCTTGACTTTAAGCTTTCTGAATTCTAAGAGTTTGTTTTTGTATTCTTCGGTGTTATCTTTCTTGGATGCCTTCATCCGCGTCAAACTCTTAGCCAACTCATGAAGCTTATTGTTAATTCCTTTAATAGACTCATCGCGAGCGACGGCCTCGGGTGTAAACTGATAAGCAAGATAGCCGTGTTTATCAATATTAAACTGTGAAAGTAAAGGATAAGCAGAGTTACCCTCTTGATTGAACCCAATATACCCGGGCGGAGATCCTATCAACAGCGCCACTTGATGCGGCTGTGAATACGTAGCGCCTTCGATTTTAGTAAATGCTTTTCGATCGCCGAAAAATGACTCGGCCAACGCTTCGGCAACCAGTGTTTTACCGACGCCCGAAGGCCCAAGAAACAAACCGACAAATTTCGGGCGATTGCCACGGTCAATACCCGACATCTGAAGCTCAAGAGCTCCCACCACTTCTTTTAATGCTCTATCTTGACCCTTAACTCTGCTTGACAAAAACTCATAAAACTTTCGAGCCGGAGGGCTCATAGTTTTAGTGTCGAGGAGGGTCAATTTCGCCCCTTCGGTCTCGCTCATAACATGCCTCCCTCCAAGAGAATCCTTCCCATTTTGAGGAGTTAATGTTCTATAGCATATAGTATATAACTTTATATAAAAATGCAAGGGCCAAAATCATGAATCTTGAATCTTGAATCATGGAACAGGAAAACAGAAAGCATGAAGCGGAGATCAAAGATTAAAAAATAAAAAACCCCTTTGGGGCTTTGTATAATATTTTAAGGAGTAAGTTTGTGGCGTACGCCAATGCTCTTCGCGAAGGCCACGAGAATAGCGTCGTTATCGAATTCTCTAAAATCCATTTCGGCATCGTTCCCAAAATAAGAAGTGGTGGTTTTGATAATGCGATTGTCTTTTGACTCAATCACCAAAAACCCGAAACCGAAATCAACTTTTTTACCATGTCCGTCTTCAAAGCTCGAGCGATGCTTCATAGTCCCCACTTGCATCACAACCCTTTGCCCGGGACCGTGCTCAAAGTGATGAGCTGATATCGCGGTATGGAAGTTGGCAAGCAAGTTCACCTGACCGCCTTCAAACCCAAGAAGTTTTTGTCCCATTTGGGATTTGGTCTTAGAGCCGCCCATATGAAAGTGCGCCAGACTCACATTGATGCCGGAGGGCAGCTTGTATCCTTTAGACAAAACGATTTTATTTTCGATCAACTCAAGAGGCAAGGGGAACTTATCGCCGCCAATTACCTCGGATACGGCTCTGTGCAAACCTTCTTTAAGTTCGCTTCTAAATGTCGTGAGCGCCTTTACGGCGAATCGCTCCGTCCACTCATCATGATTACCCGGAATGTAGAGAAACGTGGGTAGGGCGTTATTGATCATTTGAAGAGAAGCGTCAAAATCTTGAGGCATACCTTTTTCTTCTATCGCCTTTTTAAATCTGGCTTCAAAAACCCTGATAATCGCCTCGCCAACCATCCAAGCAGCAAACTTTTCTTGCTGGGTATATGTGGCGCCGGCCACAACTTCAAGCTTTTCAGGAAGGCCGTGGTTTCTGCCTTCGATAAAATCTCCCACACCTACCAGCATATCAACATTATGCTTTAACATCACTTTGGGAATCTCATTGACGAAATAAATGTGATCGGTGAAGGCACACAAGGCGTGCATACAACCGAATACCACCATCGAGTCGCGCTTTATGCTTTCATCGGGCCAAGGGTAAGGGTAGTCAAGATTTCTCTGAATCCATTCCGGCACGATAAAATATCTTCCGGCTTTTTCATCTTTAGCCAAAAAGGGCTGGTTGCGGCTCTTATGCATGATGCTCTTAAAAAGCTTCTCGGCTTCTTTGCGTGGTTTACCAAGATCAGCCGCCGCGTATCCTTCAGTCCATGAAGTTCGCTTATGAAAGAATAGGTTAAGAAGTTCGTTCTCTTCGGCTGAAAACGTTTCGGGAATTTTAATGGACTTCCGCTCGTTCACCACCAGATCGTTAAAGTTGTGAGTGTGGTCAAAAATCTCGCCATCGGTCGTGAATTCAAGAACTTTTACGCCAATCTGGTTTTCCGGAGACTCTTTCTCCTCTTCCATGCGGTTCAAATTAAGCAAAGAAAAAATGTACTGACCGCTTTCTCCGCCTTTGGGCTTATTAATGCTTGACCCATAGCATCCGACAACGATTATGTCAGCCGGCTTTTTAGTGGCTTTGGCAATATTTACATAAGCGCGAACCACTCTATCGACCGGGTTGCTGTAGAACTCGGACTTGCCTATCGCCGCCCCCCTGGGAGGCACAAGACAGGCAATTTCAGTGATGGTCGGGTGAGGCGGCGGTTTAAATGGATAAACCTCGGCCGTACCGGCCCAAAATTTAATATCTTCTCTTTTTATGGCCAACCTTTCAGCGATGCGATAACCGTAATCGCCGTCAAATTCGGGGCTGACCATTATGTAAAGCTTGATGTAGCCGTTTTCGTTTTTAGCGATTCTCTTGGGTATGAGCTCCGACAATTCGTCGGCAATGGCTTCAATGATCTCTTCCTCGGCGACATCTCTATTGTAATCTTTGCCCAATTCCGTCTTTTTGAATTCGAGCGCTTCTTTAATGCGATTGGTGATGTGTCTTTTGGAAACAAGGCCACCCGCCAAAATATCAAATAAAGTGCCGTCATCTTCAAAAACTTTTCGCGCGCTTTTTACCAGATTATAACGAAAGCCGGGGCTTCCATAATCAATACGCGACATGAACCCGACACGAACATTGTGCGGGATCATGGCTTCGGTTTTGGCCGCCTTAGCCATGGCTCTCTCCTCCATTCTCGTTTGTCAACGTGCTTATGATTAGACTAGCATTATAGATTAGAAATGCAAGGGAAGCAAGTTTGTTTTTAATCTTATAAGTATCACCCCATTTCAAGAGTCCAAAATAAGATTGAATCATCGACTCTTTTATTCCCACTTCAGGAGGCGGGAGAATTAAGAAAGTATTCTCAATCGCTCCCAACTTCTTGAACACCCTCCTCTTAGTCGCGCTCCTCAACACTCGATGCCGCGGAAAGTGTACCCAGCCCAAAAAATCGACGCCGGAAGCGAGAGTTTTGATAAAAACCTTACCAGGATGAAGTGCTAATTTTAATTTTATTGCCAGAAATTCCGATATTTTAAAAATGAGCTCTTCCAAATATTTTCTATTT
>Ga0209515_10006700_pt1 | contig 14203 bp, 19 predicted proteins | sample Subgroupgradi54m_FD_187454 | JGI IMG/M metagenome (GOLD analysis project Ga0209515, IMG submission 187454) | Subsurface groundwater microbial communities from S. Glens Falls, New York, USA - GMW60B uncontaminated upgradient, 5.4 m (SPAdes)... ...
GAGCGCATCGCGAAATACAAAAGACATCCCCATTTTCTCGCCCACCCATGGTGCAATAGGTGCCGTTGAGAGATCGACAATATAGCCATCGACATAGCGCTCATCGGATGTATGCGCAAAAACGAATACTGGGGAAAATAGCATTATAAAAATAAGATACTTCATACTCACTATCATACGCATTTATTTGCATTCCGACCAGCGAGTCGCTACAATTATATATATGAAAAAACTACACAAACATGATGAGCCGCTCGTGAGTGGCATCTTCGGAGGAATCGGCGAGTGGATGGAGGTCAGTCCGGGAATACTGCGTATCGGGTACATCATACTCGCAGTCATCACCGGAATTCTCCCTGCAGTACTGCTTTATTTTATTGCCCACTTTTTGATTTCCAAGAAACCTCATCAGCAATAATGAAAATAAAAAAAACTCCGTAGTGTTTACGGAGTTTTTTCTTGCTCAAACTTTTCTTTTTTTCCAACAAGAAGGAAGATTATCACTGCCACAATCGCCCCGAGCGTATCTGCAAGCATGTCTTTTTGTGCATCCCAAATATCACCCTGACTTCCCAAGTATGCCGCACCTGCAAGCGGGTCACTGTTTGCCGCATAAATCCATTCAATAACCTCATAACTCATCGCAATGGTTGCAATCGCAAAAATCGGATAAGTAATGAGAAGAAATCGGTTGGCAACAAGTCGTTTCATCCAAATCCATTCCGCCATCGCATACGCATAAAACCCAACAGAGAAATGCGCGATGCGGTCAAAATGATCACGTTGGAATCCGAAAAAATTCGTCACCCAATCAAATGGCACACGCTCAAAAGTATAATGCCCGCCGATAGTGTGCAAAAAGATAAGCACACTCATAAGTGCGTATGCAGTATTGGAAAAACGAACCCCCCGCACATAAAGCAAAAGTAATACTCCCACAATAATCCACACGGTAAGATTTTCCACAAACCACGTCGCACGATCATAAGGCGCAATTGCGAGCACACCACAAAGAACGAGGTAGGCGACAAAAAGAAAACTGAGAAACTTTTTTGATGGATTCATATTCATAAAGAAAAATTTGAAGTGCGCCGATTATATTCCGGAATAAACTTTCACAATTTGGATGTCATTTCGATTTTTGCGCTCGGTTGAGTCTCTGCGGACAGAGGTTTTCTCTGTTCGCCAGACCCAATCGAGTGCAAAAACCGAAGGACGCCAAATTTGGAAGTTTAATTGATGTCGATGGCGTTAATGGTAACGGGTGTTTCAGGTCGATCGCCAGGAAGCGTTGCCACCCCATCGATCTTCATGACCACATCTAGTCCTGAGGTTACTTCACCAAAAATTGTATACAGTGGTGGGAGTGGATAGTCTGCAGCCATAATAAAGAATTGGCTGCCGTTGGTATTCGGACCGGCGTTTGCCATTGCGAGTACGCCCGGCTTGTACCCCTTCTGATAAATTGCACTCGATGCAGTAATTTCATCATCAAACTTATATCCAGGACCACCGGTGCCCCAGCGCCCCGCCGATGCATCGTCTTTAGAAAGTGGATCACCACCTTGGATCATGAAGCCTTTGATCACGCGGTGAAAGCGTGTTCCATTGTAAAATCCTTCTTTTGCAAGCTTTTCAAAATTTGCAACGGTCTTTGGAGCATCAGTATCATAAAACTTCACCGTAATGTCCCCCATTGATGTTTTGATAATTGCCTGCTTGGTCGCAACGGTTGCAACATGTACAGGTGTCACCTCTTTTGTAGTTGGTACCACAGAAGTTGTTGTCGCTGTTGTTGAGGCGGTTGTTTGTTCTTGGTTGGTCATAGTTGTTTTTGTTATTGGTGTGGGCGTTCCCATTTTTGGAAACCCATCACCGGTAAGGAAAAAAAGTGCGCCGGCAATCGCTACAATAACGATGCCACCACCAATAATCCATGTTGTTTGATTCATAGTACTATACTTTATTCACTATTAAGTAGCCTCTAGTATAACATTTTCCCAAAAAGAGCTCCAAGCACCTAATCATTTGCGAATAAGTTTTTCATGGTATAATTCCAAAGATGAATACGCAGAAAATACTTGTCGTTGAAGACAGTGAGCCGTTACGCCAAATTCTTGCCGAAAAACTCCGCTTGGAGAATTTTGACGTACTTGAAGCAGGCGGAGGTGAAGAAGGCATCAAAATCGCCGAAGAACGCAAACCCGACATTATCATCACCGACATTGTCATGTTTCCCGTTGATGGGCTCGAGATGGCAAAGCGCATTCGGGAGTTTGGTGCATGGGGAAAAGAAGTCAAGATTATTGCACTGACAAACCAGAATTCCAGCGAAGAAGAGAAACGTCTCGAAACTTTAAACCTCACCGCATACCTCGTCAAAGCCGATACGGGACTTGATGAAGTGGTGGAGCTCATTAAAGATATTTTTAAAAAGAAAAAATCCTAATACAATTATTCTGAATTATTAAAGCCCCTTACTTATGGAAACTACCACAAAAAAGACGATATTGCTTGTTGAAGATGATATTGCACTGCGCAACGTCCTTATCGAAAAACTCACCGACGAAGGATTCATACTGATCTCAGCAGAAAATGGCGAGGTTGGACTCGAGAAGGCAGTTGCTTCACGCCCTGACCTCATCCTCATGGATATTTTTATGCCCAAAATGGACGGTATCACCATGCTCTCCAAGCTCCGCCGTGCTGACGCATGGGGAAAACATGTGCACGTCATTGTACTTTCCAACTCAACCGACGCTCAAACCATTGCCACCGCAACAGGATTTGGTGCCACTGATTTTCTTATCAAAAGCGAGTGGGGACTCGATCCGCTTGTCGCCCGTATTCGTGAACGCCTCAAAGGATAACCATGAGAGCAGTTGCGGGAGGTATCGTATGGAATCCTAAACGTGGCGTTGTCGTAGTGAACCAGCATCACAATTCATGGTCGCTCCCCAAGGGTCATATCGAAAAAGGTGAAACACCTCTTCTCGCCGCACTCCGCGAAATCGAAGAAGAAACAGGCATCCCTCAATCTGCACTTTTACTCCAAGGAAAACTTGGCGAGTACGAACGCACGCATATTAAGAAAAATCCTGATGATCCGACCGAACCCGAAGGAACTGAGCTCCGCCACATAAGTATCTTTCTTTTCACCACCAGCTACGAAACACTCCATCCCAACGACAAAGAAAACCCCGAAGCACGCTGGGTGTCCATCGATGAAGTAAGTACCCTCCTCACCCACCCCAAAGACAAAGAATTTTTTGAATTAATAAAATCAAAAATTGCGGTATAATAGACTTGTTCTCGAATAACATTTCGTCCAATTTCCCAATTTTTTGGCTGTAAAATATTTTACACAACCGCACTGTAGCCAAGCTACAGCTTGTTGCGAAAAATATTTTTCGCTCAAAAAATCAAAAAATTGATCCGAAAGCTTATTCGAGAGCAAGTCTAATTAAATTATGGAAAATCTCTATCAACAAGAACATCATTTCACTCCCCCACCTCACGAAATTCCTGATCGTGAAGTGGCGCGTGAAATGCTCCACGAAGACGGTCAACTCATCAAAAATGACTTACAGATGTCACTTTTTAATGCAGTGCATCGTGAGGAGTATCAGGCGTACAATGACACCACTCCTGCATTTCTTGAGTGGATAAAATACAATGCAGCGGAGTTTGAAAAATTTTTTGACCACTATCGTTTCACTGCACCAGAGAAACTCGTCGAGTGGTACCAAGAGTTAAATGACAACGATGAGCTCAACGACGCGGATTTCATTCAAACATGGATGGACTTCAAACTAAACTACCACAAGTCGATTCAGTGATTTAAAAAGAAAAACGCGCACATGATGCAATGTGCGCGTTTTGGACGCTAGTAACGCTTGTGAACAATTGTGGGCACGGAGAAAGTTGAGGATTCCTTCCCGTGACAAAACCCTGCTAGAAAGATTCGTGCAAAAAGCTGTTCTATTTCAGCTCCCTGCATGGCATCATTTAGCCCCATCAAAGCATCCAAAGTGGTGGCAAGGCGACAATCACCGTAAATTCCCACCCGTCCCTCATCGGCAACTTCAACTTCATAAACGCCAATGGTTGTAGGGGTTCCTTGTAATTTTGCTTCTGCCAAATCGATAGCCCCATGCGGAAAAAAAACCTCAATCTTTCCTTCTGCTGTCTTGTCGACAACAAAAAATAGTTTTGCATTTGTTGCCTTGCTTGCAGTGTTCATTTTTCTATCCACCTTTCGATAAAATTAAGAAAAAATACCAGAGAACATTCAGGTAAATTTATACCACGTATCTAAAAAATAGGCAAGAAAAAAACCAGCGCACTTTTGGCGTTGGTTTTTCTTTCCCCATAGGACTTGAGCAAACGGATGAGATTCGTGTTTTTAATGTGCTTTGTAGCCTAAACCTTCGATCTCTTTGACAATCGCTTCTTTGGTTGTTTTCTCATCATCGTATTCCCAATCACCATTTTTTGCATCGTAGGAGACAAAAACTTTTTGTACTCCGTCGACACCTTCAGTGACCATTTGGATACCTGTGGCACATGCGCCACAGTGCATTCCCTCAATATCCATGTGTAATTTTTGCATCACCATAATTTTTGTTTTGCAATATGACTTGTAAATTGAGCGAATTTCTTTGTTGTCGCTAATAAATTCATGAGGACAGTACATGAGTACAGCCCTCATGAATTTATTAGCTCCGCCTCGAACTTCATCTCAATTTCCAAGTCTACGTTAAGTGGTTAATTGTTGATTTTTTAATTCTTAATTTCTATGCTTTCGCATTTGCTTCTTCTGCTGCCGTGGTTTTCATGATCTGCTTCTCTATTGGTGGAACATAACTCTTGAGTGTCAGTGAATTCATCACCACCGAAATTGAGCTGAATGCCATCGCAAATCCTGCAATCTCAGGGCGGAGTGTCGCCTGCGAGAGATTAAGTATCGGCTGTCCGAGCCAACCCATCTTCCCCGTAAGTGCAATAACCCATGGCGCTGCGTGACCAGCGGTTTGTGTCACCATAAGGTGCGCACCTGCAGCAACAGGAATTGCAACCACGTTGTAGAAGAATGCCCAGAAAAGATTTTGCCACACTTTCACAATTGTTTTTGAAGAAAGCTGAATTGCCGTTGCAACATCGCGCAAATCATCCTTCACGAGCACAATCTCACCCGTCTCAATGGCAACATCAGTTCCTGAGCCGATCGCAATACCGAGATCCGATTGTGCGAGCGCAGGAGAGTCATTGATACCATCACCCACCATCGCCACTTTGAGTCCTTCAGCTTGAAGCTTCTTAATGTTGTCGGCTTTTTCCTGAGGAAGCACCTCTGCAAGGAATCGGTCGATGCCCACCTGCTTTGCAATCGCTGCGGCAGTGCGAGGGTTGTCTCCCGTAATCATAATAATAGTCTTACCCATACGCTTCAACTCTTCGATAGCTTCTTTTGCATAAGGCTTGAGTGCATCTGCCATGGCAATAATCGCAATGAGCTTGCCTTCGACCACCATATAGACGGAAGTCTTTGCCTCCTCCTGAAGACGCGTCATCAGCGTATCGTGAGCCTTGGTATCAATACCCAGCGTGTCCATATACTTCTGATTTCCAATTGCAACTTCTTTGCCGGAAATTTTTCCATGAAGTCCCATTCCTGATACTGCCTCGAAATCCTTGGGGTCTTCAATGGTCTTTCCATTTTCTTGCGCCTTCTCAACCACTGCACGTGCGAGCGGATGCTCAGAACCCTTTTCAAGCGAACCTGCGAGAAATACTGCTTCATCAAGTCCAATGTCTGAAGAAAGCATTTCAAAGTCGGTAACAATAGGCTTTCCAATTGTAAGTGTTCCCGTCTTGTCGAATGCAACTGCAGTAATGCGGTATGCCTTCTCAAGGGCCTCGCCACCTTTCAAAATAATTCCAAACTTTGCCGCGCGACCAATACCAACGACAAGTGCGGTTGGTGTCGCAAGTCCCATCGCACAAGGACAAGAAATCACAAGAACTGCAATCATCTTGGTAAGCGCAGGACGAATCTGATCGGGAACAAAGACAAAATACCAGACACAGAACGTGAGCACCGAGAGCACAACAACCGTTGGCACAAAGTATTCACTGATTTTATCGACAAGGTCTTGGATTGGGGCCTTGCGTGCCTGCGCTTCTTCCACCATGCGAATGATCTGATAGAGTAGCGTATCTTTACCAATCTTTTCTGCTTTGATTTTGAGTAATCCTTCTTGATTGATAGTGGCACCGATCACAGGGTCACCCACCGTCTTTGATACAGGGAATGATTCTCCGGTCACCACTTTTTCATCAAGATGCGTCTTTCCTTCAACAATCACACCGTCCACAGGAACCTTCTCACCGGGCTTCACGATGATAACGTCACCAACCGTTAATTGCTCAATAGGGATAGTAAGCTCTTGCCCATTACGGATCACATGCGCCTCTTTTGCCTCAAGTTTCATGAGCTCTTTGATAGCCGCAGATGCGCGACCCTTTGCGAGAATTTCCACATAACGACCGAGCAAAATGAACACGAGTAGTGCTGCGGTTGATTCCCAGAATGGGTGGTCAATATTGAAGAAGAGGAATCCGAGCATTGAATAGAGGTACGCGGCGCTCGTACCAAGTGCAACAAGCACGTCCATGTTTGCCGCACCAACACGAATCGAGGTAAATGAATTGCGGTAGAACTGGTAGCCAATAACGAACTGAATTGGCGTTGTGAGAATCCAATAAATCCAGTTGAGGTCGATGCGAATCGGAGGGTTCGCAGGATTGAGCCCCACAAGCAGTGCAACGAGCTTCATTGGCTGTGCAACGAGCCAGAAGAAATATTGAATACCATATGCAACATGTCCTAAAATCCCTGGAGTGGGAGATGCCGGGACGGAAAGATTCAAAAAGTCAAAGAACTCATGCACGTGATTCAAATTGAACATGTGAATCGCCATGTAGTAGAGGATGATGGGGAACGCAAGAATAAGCGCCGCCTTGAAACGTCGCCGTGCTTCTTCGATTTTTCGTGCATCCTTTGCTTCCTCTTCTTCAAGAGTTGCAGACTCTTCATCGGGGCGAATGAGATCGTACCCGAGTTGATTCATAAATTTGTCGATTGCCACAAGGTCGATCTTTGTTTCGTCGTACTCGATTGCGGTTTTTTCTGCACCAAAAGAAGTGGTGACTGATTGCACTCCAGGCTGCTTGCCGACCAATTTGTCGATAAGCACTGAACACGATGCACAGTGCATACCTTTGACTTTGAGAATTACTTTTTGCATAAGATATTAATGATAAATAAAATTTATTACTGCTTTGGTGTTGCCGTACTTTCCGGAACATCACTTGTCCCCTGCCCTGCAATCGGAGCGGTGTTGTTCATGCAGACATGATCTCCTCGAACTTTGTGCACACAGATGGTGCCGATCTGATCAAAGTGCGTACGCTTATCTCCTTTGTGAATTCCATTTTGCGCAACACCTTCTCCGCATGAGACTGAGCAATAAAACTGGAAGTCGCCCGCTTTCGTGACCACAAATGGTGGCACATCAAGTGTCGCACGTGCGGGGATGCGCTGCGAAACTCCGTACGCATCGATACCAACACCATGATCGTAGTCATCTTCATTGATAAATTTTATCTTGAGCGTATCACCAAGATCAACATCGATCACTTCTGGTGAAAAAGACCATGAGTCCTTAGGAATGGTGACGGTGAGCTCTTTGATGATTCCCGTATCAACAGGCTTTTGAGAATCGGGAAGTAAAAATGTACGGTAGCCAATGCCAACCGCAATGAGACCGATGAGACCGATAAGTAAGATAACGTATTTGTTCATATGAAGTTCAGAAATTATTGAAAGATATTATTGTGGGGTATTCTTTTTCATCACCGGCGGAACTTGGAGATACCTCCAAACTCCGTAGCAGAGTGCCGCCATGATAACAAGTGACACACCGAGCACTGTCCACCATTGTGCAGAAAATGCTTTCATAAGTGCCGCTCCTCCCGCCTGATGCACGTCGGTCACTGGCATGTCTCCGTCATCCACCCCATTGTGTGCCAATGCAACAAATGGGACAGCGGTGAAGAATCCGAGTACGACCAGCGAGGTGATATATTTTGGTGTAATTGTGTGTTTCATATTTAAAGTAAAGAATAAGTTGAAATAAATTTTAATGTGTGTGGGGCATGCTCTCATTGATAACGGCAGGCGGAGGCATAACTCCTGCCTTTGCCGCATCAATCGCTTGAATTGCAGTACCAACCTTCACTGGAGGCTCTGCACCCGCATGAGAATGCGCCTTGAGTCCTTCAAAATTCATAAACCAAAATGGCAAGAAAATCGAGAAGACCGCAATAAGGAGGATTGAGAGTGTGACGTAAAACTTCTTGCGCATACCAAGGACTTCTTCTTCATAACGCTGGCTCGTCTCGTCTCGCAGACCACTCTCTGTACCATAACGCATTCCTTCCTCGATCAAACGACGCTCTTTTTCGAGTACATCAATCTCAGATTCAATGGTCTTAACCCGATCACCTTGTGCACCTTCAGGAATGTGGAGCACCACCTCAAGCCCACGTCGCTCTGTCTCGAGATGGTCGAGCTTGTGCGCCAAGCGTTGCATTTGGAGTGCCGGGGTACCAAGTACGCGTTTCTTTTCTTTTTTATAAAACCACCAAATGGGGAGCAGCCAGAGGAAAACAATGAACCAGTTTCCCCATTCAAGCGGCTGACCAAAGATGCCACGCGAAGTCGCCGGCGCAATTCCATGGACATGAGCAACGGCAGTTGAAAGCTGTGTATTTATTCTTCCCGTAAACCACTCTTCTTGAGTAATCTTTTCGAGGAGATTGTGCTGACCCGAGTTTGTCCACCAATCATGCGAGAAAAGTCCGAGTGTCAAAATAAACCCTGCGACAAAAACCATTGCCCAGCCATTTGCGCGCTCGATCTTTTCTTTGCGTGCGATGAGCCAGTTGAGTCCATTGACCCCAAGTGCCGCGAGCGTTGCGAGGAGCACCAACGGAAGGACGCGACCAAGCGCATGTACCAAGAAAAGTGTCCAACCATAAAAAATATTTCCTGATTGTGCAATTTCGATCAAGATAAGCGGGGTTGCAGGATGAGGACAACCGACGCCCACATTACCAAGAAACATTCCTAAAAGAAATGCTTTTGCATAATCTTTGCGCTTCTGGATAAAATCGGGAGCAGAGCCGGTATACGAAGGCATGTGAAATTTGAGTAGCCCAATTTCGCCGAGTGCAAATGTGTAAGCAAATATTCCTGCAAAGAAATAGACCCAATTCTTTATACTTTCCCCACCTGCACCTAAAAATGAGATGCCAAATTTACCGAGCGCACCCACAACCGCTCCATAAGTAGAGAGCATAAGTGCAACACCGAGACCAAAAGAAAGCGCCATACCGAGCCCTTTTGCAAGACCCTTTCCCATTGAAAGCGGGACAATGACAAACGCAAGTGGGAGCGTACATGGAAGCACGATCATGGTGAGTCCTGCCGCAAAAGAGAAAAGATACCACCCGAGCGTACCAATATTGTCCCCACCTGCCGCGCCCACGCTTGGAGCAAGGAAAAGGAACCAGAAGAGACCGACGCCGATGATTGCAGCCAGTAGAACGATTGAGACAATGACGATAGTCTTTAAATTACTTGTTGATTGTGGTTCCATGATAATGTCGTAATAAAAAACCTCCGAGGATTACTCCTTCGAAAGCTCTTCGATCTTTGCTAAAAATTTCTCTTTGTTAAATCCGCCTGTTGCAAAAAGCTCGTTATTCAAAATAATCCCCGGTGATGCAAAAATTTGATACTTTTGAACCATCTCCTGTCCCAAGGGCTCAAGAATACCGACCTCCTTCATTGAAACGTTCGCCCAGTTTGCTGACTCCCCTTTCCAAAACTCAAGAAATTCATGGCAATGAGTGCATCCCGGTGCGGTCAATACTTCAAGTGTAATGTTCTTCATCCATATATTATACGCTACTTACGCATGAAGAGCGCGCAAGGTTATCCACATAAGGGTGCTTTGCGGAGATTACGCACGTGACTTTCCAAAAATACGCTCACGTATGCTGTCGACGCCTTCTTTTGTCTTTGCAGAAAATGGCACAAACTCGATGGTAGGAAATTCTTGCTGAAATTTTGCGAGTGTCTTCGTACGCTCGGTCATATTCAATTTATCCACCTTATTCAAGATAACAAGAATTGGATGACCTTGTTCATAGGCAACACCCATGAGCTCGCGGTCGTGATCGGTCACCCCGACGCGCACATCAAGAATAAGCATGAGGAGTGTCGGATGCGCTTCCCCGCTCGTTAAGTACCAGAGGATATGCTTGCGAATCGACTCGGCGATTTTCTGAGGCAATCGTGCATATCCGTAACCGGGGAGGTCGACAAAAAATGTATTACTATTAACGAGGAAGAAGTTAATCTCCTGCGTTTTGCCGGGAGTCCCCGATGCGCGCGCGAGTCCTGCAACACCTAAAATAGCGTTAATGGTTGAAGATTTGCCAACATTAGACCGCCCCACGAAAGCAATTTGCACTTCGGGACGACCGAGAATACTATCGCTCCCGATGATTCCCTTCACAAAAACTGCACTTTTAATGAGTGCCTGCGATTTCTTTGTATATTGTGGCTTTGGCGCGCGCGTACCTTGTGCAATCTGGCGACGAATCAAGGTTTTGCGCTGTTTTCCTTTTTGTGGCGATGTCATAAACCGCATCATACCACAAAAGCATCAAAAAGTAGTCTCTCTATAAAAGGCGCTAATAAAGATTGATGATGGTTGCCATCGCAAGAAAAATAGTAAGCGAGAGGCTTGCATCGATGAGTGCAGCAAGTGGGGATTTTTGTTCCCACAAAATTCGACTCACTTCGCTCGTCATTGAGAAGCCGAACCAAAGCAACACTGCCATACGCAACGCTTCCTCAAGAGATACTGCAGTGAAACGCAACACGTAAGAAAGCACAATAGCAGAAAGGAGTCCAAGAAAAAATTGATTGACCAAGCGCAGTGCCATTCCCTCTTTTTTTGATTTGTTGATTTGCTCGTCAGTAAGATTCAAAGACTTTTGCCATAAAGCACCGAAGAGAAATGGCGAGTACCATAAAGCACCGAGAACAAAGCCTACAACTGCTGCGCCCAAGATTGCATAATAATTTACTGCGTGAAGTATCATAAAAAAATTGAATATTATTCTTTAATACTAACCTATTTTTCCTGCACTGGCGACTGCCTTTGCCACAACCTTCGCAACACGCGGATCAAAAGGTGTCGGGAGGATGTACGTTGCAGAAAGTTCTTTTACTGAGACGAGCTTTGCAATGGCAACCGCAGCAGCAAGCTTCATCTCTTCGGTAATCATCGCCGCACCCACATCAAGCGCTCCACGGAAGACGCCGGGAAACGCAAGGACGTTGTTGATTTGATTGGGGTAGTCGGAACGCCCGGTGCCAAACACTGCGATCTTTGTCTTTTGTGCGGCTTCATAAGCAATTTCGGGGTTCGGATTTGCGAGCGCAAACACAATGGGACTATCTGCCATGAGTTCTATCCAACTTGCATCAAGTGCGTTTGCAACCGAAGCGCCAATAAAGACATCCGCACCCTCGAGTGCAATAGAGAGATTGCCGACACGACCCTTGCGATTGGTTTCATTGGCAAGCTCTTTTTTGTACCCGCGCAATCCTCCACGATCTGCATGAAGTATCCCCTTTGAGTCGAGCATGATGACATTGCCTCGTGTCACCCCCGCACGCACGAGGATGCGATATACCGCGACGGCCGCCGCTCCTGCACCATTAATCACGATACGAATTTTGCCAATTTCTTTTTTGGTGAAGCGGAGTGCATTCAAAAGCGCCGCAAGCACAACAATTGCCGTGCCGTGCTGATCATCATGGAACACGGGAATAGAGAGCTCACGCTTGAGTGCTTCTTCGATTTCAAAACAACGGGGAGCAGCAATGTCTTCGAGGTTAATTCCTCCAAATGTCGGTGCGATTGCTTTTATTGTGGCAATAATTTTTTCTGTCTCTTGTGTTGCGAGCACAATAGGAAACGCATCGACATTGGCAAACTCCTTGAAGAGTGCGCACTTCCCTTCCATGACCGGAAGCGCTGCTTCAGGACCAAGATTGCCGAGCCCGAGCACTGCCGACCCATCAGAGATAACTGCAACTGTTCGTCCTTTTAATGTATATGCACGCGCAAGACGCTTGTCGCTCGCGATAAGCTCGCACACCGCCGCAACTCCCGGAGTGTACGCAATGGAGAGGTCTTTCTTATTCTTCAAGGGAACAAGTGAGGTGACCGCAAGTTTGCCCTGATGTTTTTTATGTGCAGCGAGAGATTGTTTGTCGTAATTACTCATGTTGCGCTCTAGTATAGCACAACAAAAAACCTCTCCAAAAGGAGAGGGTTTTTGCGGAAATATATAGACTACGCTGAGATCATCACATTCTTTAATTCCAATTTTGCTTTTTGTGCTGCTGCCTTAAAATCAGTAATTGCCTTTTGTACTGTTACTCTGCGTGCATCGGCAACCGCCTTGAGTGTGTCCTGCTTCTTTGCAAGCCCCTTGATGGTCGTCTGTAATTTTTCGCGCGCGGCTTTCATTGCAGTGACATAAGTGGTGCGCACTGTCTTTGGTGCAACTCCCGATGCACAATCTGCTTTTGCCCCTGCGAGCGCAACATCGGTCGCGAGCTTAAAACTTGCGAGCGCGCCATCAACTGCGGTTTGACGTTCCTTGATTGCCGCCTCAACCGCAGTGCGAAATGAAGCAACAGCGCCATCAACGGCAGTGCGACGTGTAGCAACCGCGCTATCAATATCCGCAATAAATTTTGTGACTGCCTCCTTTTGTGCTGTTGTTGTTGCACGTGCAGTTAATTTTGCACGCCATCCCTCACGAAGCGAATCCCACGTATCACGCTTTTCAGAGCGAGTCTGATCGCGCTTATCATAACGCTCGCTTAATGTCGTCATTCGCTCGTCACGCTTGGCAGTATATTTCCCCTCACGATCGGCAATGTTTGCACTCACTTTTGCCGAAACCTGTTCAATCGAAGTGCAGAAATTACTTTTTGCTGGGGTGGTCGCCTCTCCCGTCTGCGCAAAAGCGAACAACGGAGCAAGAAGTGTGCTGGTAATAATTCCTGCAATGACTGCGGTTGATTTAGAATGTTGTTTCATCATAAGAATTTCCTAGTCCAGTAATTTCACTTCCATCTGACGCAACAAGTGACAAGTCGCTGTCAGCATCCGAAAGAAGTGCGGTGTCAGTATCCGCATCTGCCGCAAGCGTCAGTGCGAGACCATCAAGAGTTGCGGACTCGGGAATAGTCGGTGAAGTTTTTGCCGGCGCAACAGGCTCCTTTGATGTCTCTGTTTTCTCTGAGGGCGAGGTGGTTTCTGTGGCTGTCTCTGTTGGCACCGTCATTGCAACAGGAGCGTTTTTATTTCCAGTCATGAGCGTCATAATGCCCCACGAAACGAGGACGATGATTCCAATGAGCGGAAGAACGAGTTTCCAATTCATAAAATATAAATTTAAAAATAAATGAATAATATTTTTTATTATATCATATCTATGATACTAATCTATTTGTTAGTGTCATTTCCCAGATAGCGCTTTCCTTTCAATTCCTCGGGCAATAAATCTTCTTTGGTGTACTTTTCATAGCCTTTGCCGTAGTCGAGCGATTTCATCAGTTTCGTGGGAGCATTTCTAATCTTGAGTGGTATCGGAAGATTGCCATATTTTTTTGCATCCGCCATTGCAAGACCGAGCGCATCATAGGCACTCCGATCTTTTTTGCATTGCGCCAGATACGCGACACCATGCGCAAGATTGATTGCCGCTTCGGGATAGCCGATGGTCTCCACTGCACGAAAGACGGCATTGGCAACCACAAGCGCGGTCGGCTGTGCGAGTCCAACATCTTCGCTCGCAAATATCACCATGCGCCGTGCGATAAATTTGGGGTCCTCCCCCGCTTCCACCATCCGCGCGAGATAATATATTGCCGCATCCGCCTGCGACGCGCGCATCGACTTAATAAACGCACTCACGGTATTGTGATGCTCCTCGCCGTGCTTATCGTAGCGCAAATGTTTTGACTGCACCGCTTCCTTGA
>Ga0209515_10006701_pt1 | contig 14197 bp, 10 predicted proteins | sample Subgroupgradi54m_FD_187454 | JGI IMG/M metagenome (GOLD analysis project Ga0209515, IMG submission 187454) | Subsurface groundwater microbial communities from S. Glens Falls, New York, USA - GMW60B uncontaminated upgradient, 5.4 m (SPAdes)... ...
CCCATCCCCCGAAGAACCCCCACTACTCCCCCCACTCCCACTCTTCTCTCCGCAGGCCCCGAGGAGGGATAAAAGGAGTAAAGGGATGATGAACCGGATGCGAGACATTGAAAGCTTTATCGACTCCATGGAGACAAAAGTTGCCGGAAAATTAAGATAAAATCAGGGGGTTGGGAAGGGGAAAGATTGGCTATGCTTAATACAAATGGTTTTTCTTGTGATGTTCTTTCACTCTTTCTTTATGTTTTTTGAGCTGTCGTTCCAGTTTTTCGAGTGCTCGATCGACTGAAAGATACATATCGTGGCTCATCTCTCGTGCATTAAAAACGTTATGGTTTTCTGTCATGGAGACCTCCGCGACATGCCGGCTCCCTTCAACGTTCAAGGTGACATGGGTAATGACCGGTTTGATAAAATACTTCGACAGCTTGCGGACCTTTTCTTCGATGTGGTTTTGGAGCACCGGAGAGGTCTCCGCGTGCCGAAAGGTGACGTTGATTTCCATGAGAAGGTTCTCCTTTAAAGCATTTGCCTTCGCCGGGAGGCAGGCTGGATTCCCAGCACCTCGCGATATTTGGCCACGGTCCGACGGGCGATTTGGATGCTGTTTTTGTTGAGGAGGGCCGTGATTCCCTGATCCGAGAGAGGTTTTTGAGGATTCTCGGAAGCGATGAGGCTTCTGATTTGTTCCTTAACCCCCTCGGGGGTCAGCCCGTCGGGATTTCCATCGGGGACCCGGGCGTTGAAGAAAAATTTCAGTTCGAAAAGCCCCCGAGGCGTTTGGACATATTTATTCGTGGTGACCCTCGAGATCGTCGATTCGTGCATCTGAATCTCCTCGGCGATGTCTCTGAGGACCATCGGCTTTAAATGAGAGATCCCTTTTTCCAAAAAGTCCCGTTGAAACTTCACGATCGACGAGGTGACCCGATAGAGGGTCCTTTGACGTTGGTGGATGCTTCGAATCAACCACAAGGCCGAGCGGAGCTTGTCCTGAATATATTCTTTTGCCTGGGCGGGCATCTCTTTCTGAAGGAGGGCGTTCCGATAGAAATTGCTCACCTGGAGCTTGGGCATTCCGTCATCGTTGAGAAAGACGATGTAATCCTCTCCGATCTTTTCGACGAAGACATCGGGGGTGATGTATTGAGGCCGTTCCTCTCCGAAAGGCCGGGCCGGCTTCGGCTCCAAGGTTGAGATCAGATGAGCCAGTTCTTTCAGGCGTTCGGAATCGATCTTCAGAGACTTCAAAATATTCTGGTAATTCTTTCTTTCGAGATCTTCGAGATGGTGATCGACGATCGTTTCCAACAGCATTCGATCCTTTTGAACGAACGGCTGGATTTGAATCTTCAGACACTCCTTGAGATCTCGGGCGCAGACCCCGGGGGGATCGAACTCCTGCAGGAGCTCCAAGACCTGCTCGATTTCCGGGACGGGGGCCGCACAGGTCCGTGCGACCTCTTCCAGATCGGTCTTGAAATAACCTTCTTCATCGACATTCCCGATGATCTCTTCCGCAATTTCAATCTCTCTCGGGGAAAAATCGCTCATATGGAGCTGCCAAAGGAGATGATCTTGAATGGTGGCCCCGGTCGGGGCGAGGTTTTCGTGGGGTGGGGGCTCGTCATTGGAGTCTCTTCCCGAGTCTCCCCCTGAGGAACCCATCTCGGAGGAGTTGTAGGTCCCCAGATAGTTTTCCCAGTCGAAATTCGTCGGCTCCTTTAACTCACCGTCCTTGGTCCCCACTTCTTGGGCCTTGTCCGGTGGATCATGAAGAAGGGCCGTCGGTTCGGTTACCGAAACCTCTTCCTCTTCTTTCTCCTTCGCTTCTTCGTCGGGGGTTTCTTCCAGGATCGGATTTTCCAGAAGTTCATGTTGGACAAGATTCTGAAGCTCCATGCGGGAAAGTTGGAGGAGTTTGATCGCCTGCTGAAGCTGCGGCGTGATGACGAGCTGCTGCGAGAGTCTCAGGCTTTGTTTAATTTCCAGAGCCACTTTAGAAAATGATAAGTCCCGCTCCCCTCCTTGTCAAGAAAGGAGCGGTCCGGAGGAAAATTCTCGTTAGGAGATATTTCTTTTCGTCTTGACTTTGAAAGGGGCTCGCGTCGCCCCCTCCACTGGCAAAGCCAGATGGAGCCTCCCCCTCAACGGCGCTTCGCGCCTGGTTTGGCGTGGGACTCCAGTTTTTCCGTTGTTGGAGCGACTTGTGGTTTCTCTACTTTGGTGTTCCAAACCCGGCGCAGGGCGTATTCCGAGGCGGCTTGGATGAAGTGGGTGAACAAGGGGTGGGGATGGTGCGGTCGCGATCGGAACTCGGGATGAAACTGACATCCCAAAAACCAGGGATGTTTTTTGTACTCGACGATTTCGACCAAGGAACCTTGGGGACAGATGCCCGAGAGGACGACCCCTTTTGACGTGAGGCGGTCTCCGTAGCTGTTGTTGAATTCAAAACGGTGTCGGTGGCGTTCGGAGATGAGTCGTTCTCCGTACCCCTCGGAGGCCAACGTCCCCTTCGAGATTTCGCAGGGATAGGCCCCCAGTCGCATCGTGGCCCCCTTCATCGCGACCTGCTTTTGTTCCTGCATCAGGTCAATGACCGGATGGGGCGTCTGCGGATCGAACTCGGTCGAGTTGGCCTTTTCCAGACCGCAGACATTTCGGGCGATCTCAACCACGGCGAGTTGCATGCCGAGACAGATGCCGAAGAAGGGGACCTTGTTTTCTCGCGCATAAGTAATGGCGCGAATCTTTCCCTCGATGCCTCGGTTGCCGAATCCTCCGGGCACCAAAATTCCGTCGACATCCGCCAAGGCCTCTTCGATAGGGGAGGTCGTCTCCATTTCTTCCGAGTCAAAAAACTTGAGACTAACCTTCGCATCGTTGGCGTATCCGCCGTGGCGGAGGGCTTCGTTCAGGCTTTTGTAGGAATCGGTCAGGTGAACATACTTGCCGACCACCGCGATGGTGATCTCTTTGGAAGGGGTTTTGAATTTTTGTGCCATCTCTTCCCACGACTTCATCTCCGGGGCGCGGGTCCAGATGTTCAGGATCTCGACGATTTTTTCATCCAATCCCTCCTCATGCAGATGAAGTGGGACCTCATAGATCGATTCCACATCGCGGGCGGTCATCACGCAATCGGTGGCGACGTTGCAGAAGAGCGCCATTTTTCCCTTGAGCTCTTTTGAAAGGGGGCGATCGCTCCGGCAAAGCAGGATGTCGGGTTGGATACCGATCTCGCGCAACTTTCCGACCGAATGTTGGGTCGGTTTGGTCTTCAACTCCCCGGCGCTTTGAATATAAGGAACGAGGGTCAGATGAATAAAGAGGACGTTTTCCCTGCCGACGTCGAATCGAAACTGGCGGATCGCCTCGAGAAAGGGGAGGCTCTCGATGTCGCCGACCGTCCCTCCGATCTCCGCGATCACGATATCGACCCCTTGGGCGACCTTCAGGATCGCTGCCTTAATCTCATCGGTGATATGCGGAACGACCTGGACCGTTTTTCCCAAATAATCCCCCCGGCGTTCTTTCTGGATGACTGATTCGTAGATCCGCCCCGCCGTAATGTTGTTGAGACGCGACATCGTCGTGCTGGAGAATCGTTCGTAATGACCGAGGTCAAGATCGGTCTCGGCGCCGTCCTCGGTGACAAAGACCTCTCCGTGCTGAAAGGGGCTCATCGTTCCGGGATCGACATTGATATAAGGGTCCAATTTAAGGAAGGTGATCTTGAGGCCGCGGCACTCGAGAAGGGCGCCGATCGATGCGGAGGCGATCCCTTTACCTAAGGAAGAAACAACACCGCCGGTGACGAAGATGAATTTTGTCTTCATGGATCTCTTCGTCCTTCAATACCAGGTGGTTTTAAAAACTACAAATTTTTTTTATCGCCCGCGCGTTTGACTGTAGCGATAAGTCAGCGAGGGGAGGCTGAATCGGATATTGAACCCCATTCCCCAGTCGCCGTCGAAGGTCGAATCCCCCCAGATGCTGACGGCAGGGGGGAGCGGCAACAATCCATGAAGGATCAGCTCACCTCCCAGCCGGGGATCGCCACCGGTGACGGAGTTGAGGGTCAGAGTGGGGGTGAGGACCCCTAAGTCGATGCCGAGCCCGAGGTTGAGGTCATCCGAAAGGGTGGAATATTCGCCCCGAAGGGCGAGATAATTGGGGCCTCCCACCAGTCCGTTCGTATTATCGGAAAGCGGAAAAAGGAGTTGACCTCCCGCGAGCAGTCCTGCGTCTTCATTTTTAAAATCGTGGCTCCAACCGATATCGAGCGTCAGGCCGATCTTTCGTTTCGGATATTGATAAACGAGAGGGAAAAAATCCCATCGAGGGTCGCCTTCCGGCGTCCCCGCCTGGACCGGATCGATCTCCGTTTCTTTGGATCTCGGTTGGAAGGGATTAAGAATTCGAGTGCGGTCCCAGGCCCGGGTCTCTTCCCAGCGTTCTTTCCGAAACGGCTCGAGCTGTTCACCGGCGGCGACGATCTTGTTTCCTTGAGGTCCGACCCTCAGCAATCGGGAGGCGATCTCGAGCTGGCCGTTCGGATGGGTCGTGACGATCAGATAACCGCTCTGATCTTCCGAAGGGATGCCCAAGGCCGGAAGGTCGAGAAAGAGGGTCCCGCCTCTTAAAAGACACTCATCATTCGGCTTTCCCGTGGGAGGGCGGAGGCAGGGGCCCGGATAGCCGTTGGAGCCGGGCTCAAAGATGCGATGGATCTCGATCCGATTTTCGAGATTCCAACGCCTTCGGAAATAATGGAGATCGTCAAAGATCGTCGCGGGATCTTTTTTATCCAGGACAGATCCCAGCTCCGTTCGAAACCTCTTTTCTTCGTCCGCATCGGCAAAATGAAAGAGAAAGTCGAATTCCCCGTAATGATGGACATGCCCTCCGATCGCCGCCGCCAAGACCGATTGGCCTTCTTTTGTTCGATAATACCAGGAGGCGAGCCGGACCCCCCAATTGGGATCGCCTCGGAGAGAATCGACCGCATCGGGGGTCTGCTCCGGCCCCTGTTCCGGAAAAAAGGCGGGATAGTGCCCCATCAGGATCAATTGTTGTCCCTCCGCCTTGGCCGTTTCAAGTTCCCGCAAGAAGGCGACGAAGGTCTCGGGTCGAGGTCCCTTTCCCATGACATGCTGATCGAGGATATATTGCTTCATCGATTTGAGGACCGCCAGCCCGACCGGCTCATGGATCTCATCGGTGAGAAACCGGACGTAGTTGAAATGTTCCGACTCCGTCGGCCACCCGAAGACCCGGAATTTGTTGCCGAGGCCGATGCCGAAGGTTTCATAGGTGCCGATCTCTCGGAGATAGTGGTCCAAAAAGTCGTCGTTGGTTGAAGCGAAATGTTCTTTGGCCAGGATCTCGCCCAGGACGTCTCCCGCGGTGCCGAAGAAGTTGGAGGAGGAGGAGGGGAGGAGCGCCTTGATCCCTTCCCAATAGTAGACGCTCAGAAAGGGAATCCGATGGCTGTCGTAATGATCCTTATAAAGATCTCTCAGAAGAGGGGCCGAGGGGAAATTCCGCCGGTGGACGGAGAGGGGAAAAGGATAACCGTGATGGTCGTGGTTTCCGCTGACGGTGTAGAGCGGCGCCTCCAGGCGGGAGAGGATCTGTTTGAGCCGCCGGATGTTCGTGCTTCGGTAGGAGCCGTGCTCCAACGTAAGCCCCTGATTGACAAAATCGGCGAGGTCTCCCGCGAGACAGACCCGGTCGATCTCGCCGCGGCGGTAGTCTTCGTTCCAGAGATCGATCGCCGCCTCGACCTGTTCATTCGTCGATTCATAAAACCGATCGATTAAAGGGGCTTGCGTCGCCCCCTCCACGGGCAAAGCCCGCGGAGCCTCCCCTTCAACGCGCCTCTGGCGCTGGTTTTCTTCTAAACTCTCTACCATCACGGCGGCGATTTCGTAGTCCCTTTCGCTGACGTGGAGATCGGAGGCGAAGATCGAACGGGTCGAGAGCCGTCCCTTCATGTTTTGAAGAACGAACCCGCCCGGGATCGAGCGGTCGCCTTGACGGAGGTCAAACTTCTGAATCGGTCTCGATCCGATCGCTTCAGCCGCCTGCGGCAAACCGAAGGCGACCCGGATATAAAGAACCTCCCGCCCTTTGAAGACGGTCCTATTCATCCGCTCCTGATCGATATGAAAGGAAGTTTGGGAGCCGTTTTGATCGTCGGCGGAATGGGGTTGATCGCATTCGACCCAGACCGCTGTGAGGGGATAGTCCCGCGTACCGGGCCGATCCTGAAAAGAGGATCTCCGCAGGAGGAGCGGAGACTCTTCATTAAAGAACCGTATCACCGCCTCTTCGAAGTCGTTTGGATGTTGTCGGACAAATTCGGCCGGGACCGCGGCCCCGAAGTAGAAAAACTCCCCCTTCCGGAGCGACTCAAGGTCGGCGGTGATGGGGCTGCCCATCGAGGCCATCAAATAGGGATGGAGGAGGGCGCTGTCGAACGCCTGCCGATCGATCTCATCGAGGAGTGGGTTGATTTCTCCGAGTTGCTGATCGACCTTTTTTAAAAAATCGAGGCGGCTGTCTGGAACCCGCGCTGCAAATCTCTTCGCCTCCAAAAGGAATTCCTCCGCGACTCCCAAGAATTCAAGATCACGAGGTTTCCTCTCTTCCCTGCTCGTAACGAACTTGGCCAGACCATGGGCGAGGCGATCAAGATGTCTATCATCAGCCGTCTCGGCAAGAATCCTTCCTGCATGCCTCCAACAGTTCGGGTTGCCTCGATCTCCATTAAGGATCGGGACAACGATTTTTTGATAAACCGCATCTTGAAGTTTTTGAGTCGTCTTGAGCCGGTAGGGGAGCGTTCTTCGGTCGATCTCACGATCATTAAAAGGATCGGCCCAGGCGTATCCCCACAGGATCCTTTGAAGCTGCTCCGCCGTTCCATTGCCGTGACAGACTTCGATTCCCTTGCTTCCCCGGACGGGACTGTAGGTGAGGATGCCGTCGTCGTTCGTGTCGAGCCGATCGAGTTGGTCTTGAAGCGACTTGGGAAAGGAATCCCAGTCGATCAGGATCATCGCCGCTTCTTTGAGATGAGGATCGGTGACCGTGAGCTTGCGAACCGGTGGCATAATCAACCTTCTTATCGGTGCGGGTCAAAAAAGTTGCTACTTCCTTAATAGAGCAACATTTTCCGGGGTTGGTCGATGGATGAAAACATGGGATCTGTGGGACCTTGCCCGATTGTTCCAATCGCAAAACCCTCTTCGGTCGGCCAATCTCACTGGACCATTCATCTTGCCGACACCCAGTTTGAGGTGCTGGGGAGGAGGACCTTCATCGACAGCAGTCTGGTGGTTCTCCTCTTCCCGCCGGCTTCACGGAATGTTGCAAGCGTCGCGACCCTTCCCCCTTATGTCCAGGCGCTCTTCCGTTGCGCGATCGATCAGATCCATTCGTCCGCCCCATGGCATCAATCGCTGGCACTCCCCGGAGGAGGTCCACAAATCGTCTGTATGGACGCCGGGGATACTGCGGATACCCCCTGTCTTGTGGAGATCGGTTTCCTGGAAATGATTCTGAATAATGCCGGGATTCCTTTAAGAGGTTTTACCACGGGCAATCACAGTCGATCCAATATCTTTGGGGTGTTTAATCTTCTGAGCACCACTTTTGACGGACTTCGCCGGTATCTCAAACGCCCTCAATTTTTGGATGACGAACTCTGTCAGGCCTGTACGGGGAGTGAGGGGGATGCCGTTCTGACTCCTTCGGAGAGTTTTAGGACAATGCACCGGATGCTCCACAATCCCCATGTCGGCAAGCCCGACCTGGTGCGCATCAATCGCCACGTGACCCAGGCGAACAGCCGTTGGTATCTCCTGGAGGGGAGTCGAGCGAAGCATCCGATCGATCGCGCGCACTGCCGTGATGTTTTTGAAACCTTTTGGTTTTCCGATATTACGCCCGGCGGACGGGAGTATTGGGAGTGTGTCGTCAATTACGATGTGGCCGACCTGCCGAAGCCTCAACGGAAGAATCGGGTGGACCCCTTCTATATCCAGGCATCGCTTGAAACTCGGTTTGAGCTCAAGGATGGGACGACGGTCCCGGTCTATTCGATCAATCTCGACACCCAGGATCAGGATCATCTCCTGGCAACCGTTCCCGGTATTTCCGAGTTTCAGATACGCCTGGCCGAGGTTTTTATGGCCGAGAGGCTGCGCGAGAATCCGAAGGCCCGATTCAAGCTCCATATGCATTTCCCCGTGCAACGGGAGGGGAGGGTCCCTACCCTGAAGATGATGGAAACCGTCCTTCATCCTTTGATCCCTTTTCGGAGGAGGCGCGCCTTGAGACGACTCCTGAGTCGGGAAGAAGTTATCCTTGTGACGAGCGGCCACACCCACGAACGATACGTGCACGACTTGAATGAAGCCTTGGGTCTCGGCCGTCGGACTCCTTTGATGGAAGTGACTTTCCCTTCTCTGGTCGATTTTCACCCGAAACTTAATCCGGATGGGACATTTCAGGATGCCCGCGCGCTGGGATTGGAGAGGACATGGGTCGAATATGACTATCAAAAAAGACCTTTCTTGAGGATCGCCATCGAATATCGGGGCATCCACACTTCAGACCTTTCAAGCTTAACGCCGAGGGTGAACGAGGCGTTGGAAGCCTATCAAAAACATCATGGCTATCACCGGGCCCATCGGCTGATGAAGATTCTCCATCAAAAATATGCGATGGGGTGGGTTCGTCGTCATGCCCGGCGATTTTCAGAAATTTTTACGATCGGGCTCAATCCGTGGTCTGAAGGGTTTGCCGCCTATTGGCGGGATCGTTCTTTTCTTCAGTATCTTGTCGATAACCTGACCCTGGTCTCCATCATCCAGATGTTTATTGAGGCCCGATACCTGATGCCTCTGCTGGAGGCGCTCTTGCCGTTTGTCGATGTTGAATGGCGAACCCCCGAAGGGAAAAGTGTGCGCGCCGAGATTCAGGAGATTTGGCAGTCTCTTCGGGATCGATATCCTGTCGCTCAGCCCGCGTTTAGAAGCGGCTTCCTGAGCGGAGCCCCCGTAGAGAAACTGAGACAGTTCAACGATTTTTTCCTGAGGGCGGGAGTCGATCGGCTGTCAAAACTCTTTCTCAGTTTTCCCAAAGGGAGTCAGGCAGAGGCCTTTGTAGTCTTGGCGGGATTGCAGGCCTCGGAAGATGAGTATCGGTATCATCGGAGGAGACCGACTTCGGTGCCGAACGCCGTCCCCGTTTTTAACGTTCCGCTTTAGGAGTCTGTCGAGATAACGTCCCCTTTTTCTTTATTGAATCTGGGCCTGTTTTCGGAGCTCTTCCTTGATCCTTTTCTCGGAAGCCTCAATTTTTCCTTCTAATGTCTCCCGCACCCCGTCCACCTGCTCCGCCACCGCCCGGAATTCACTCCTCATGTTCTCCAGGAGGATCGATTCATAGTGGAAGATGCTTTCTGATTTTGCTTTGGGTTTCTTCATGAGGGCTGAAGGTTACGCTTCCTAAAGAGTATGGGTCAAGTTTTTTGCTCGACCCTCGTCCTTTTTTCTTGCCATAAATTCCCTTGAGAATTCGATAGGGTTTGTTAGAGCGAGGCCTCGATGATACCTCGCTATTCGCGGCCGGTGATGGCCGCTCTTTGGGAACCTGAAAATAAGTTTAAAATTTGGCTCGAGATTGAGCTCTTGGCGGCCGAGGCTTGGGCCGGGTTGGGGCGGATTCCCAAAGAGACGGTCGCGACGATCCGCAAGAAGGCGAAGTTTGATGTCGCCAAGATCGATGAGATCGAAAAGACGGTCAAGCACGATGTCATCGCCTTTTTGACGAATGTGGCCGAGTCGGTCGGCCTCGATGCACGTTTTCTCCATCTCGGCCTCACCTCGTCGGATGTCCTCGACACCTGTTTCGGCGTCCAGCTCAAGCAGGCGGCCGACCTGATCCTTGAAGATCTCAAGTCGCTTCTGAAGGTTTTGGAAAAGCGGGCGGTGGAGTTTAAAAAGACGCCGATGATCGGCCGGTCGCACGGCATCCATGCGGAACCGATCACCTTCGGGCTCAAGGTCGCCTCCTGGCATGCGGAGATGAAGCGCCACCTTATAAGGATGGAGTTGGCGCGCGAGGAGATCGCGGTTGGGAAGATCTCCGGGGCGGTCGGGACCTATGCCCATCTCGATCCGAAGATCGAAGAGTCGGTTTGTCAAAAATTGGGCCTCAAGCCTGATACTATTTCCACCCAGGTGATTTCCCGGGATCGCTATGCGGTCTTCTTTTCCCGACTCGCCCTTGTCGCTTCTTCGATCGAGAGGATCGCCACCGAGGTCCGGCATCTCCAAAGGACGGAAGTCTTGGAAGCGGAGGAATATTTTTCCGAAGGACAAAAGGGTTCTTCGGCGATGCCTCACAAGAGGAATCCGGTCCTGTCGGAAAATCTTTGCGGCCTCGCGCGGCTCGTCCGGTCCGCGGCCTTGCCGGCGATGGAAAACATCGCCCTCTGGCACGAACGGGACATCAGCCATTCCTCCGTGGAACGGATCATCGGGCCGGAGGCGACAATCCTGACCGATTTTATGCTGACACGGCTGACCTCGATGATCGCCCAACTGATCGTTTATCCGGAAAACATGAAAAAGAATCTGGAGAAGATGGGAAAACTGGTCTTTTCCGAAGGAGTGCTGTTGAAATTGGTCGAATCGGGTCTGACTCGTGAAGAGGCGTATCAGAAGGTGCAGGCGCACGCGATGAAGGCGTGGAAGGATGGGGCCGATTTTGAAAAACTCGTCCGGGAAGACAAGTTCATTGCGGGAAAGATTGTGAAAAATGACTTCGACGATCTCTTTGATCTGAAAAAATGCCTTCGGCATGTCGACGTGATTTTCAAAAAGGTGTTCGGATGAAGGCGAAGGTTTTCGTTACTTTAAAGGAGGGGGTTCTCGACCCGCAAGGGAAGGCGGTCGAGCATGCCTTGGGCGCCTTGGGATTTCAGGAGGCACAAGGGGTCCGGATCGGTAAGTATGTTGAGATGAATTTGAACGGCTCCGATCGAACGACCGCCGGCGCGCGCGTGAAAGAGATGTGCGAGAAATTATTGGCGAACACGGTCATTGAAGCTTACCGGTTTGAGCTGGAATGAAATTCGGAATCATCGTTTTCCCCGGATCGAACTGCGATTGGGATTGCCATCACGTCCTTACGAAAGTCTTTAAACAAAAGGCTCAATTTGTTTGGCACAAGGAAAGCAAGCTCCCCTCGGTGGAGGCCCTCATCCTCCCCGGCGGTTTTTCCTACGGTGATTACTTAAGGACCGGCGCGATCGCCCGATTTTCGCCGATTATGAAGGAAGTGGTCGCTTTCGCAAATCGAGGCGGCACTGTCCTCGGCATCTGCAACGGCTTCCAAGTCTTGACCGAAGCGGGGCTCCTTCCGGGAGTCCTGATGCGAAACGCCGGCCTCAAATTCATCTGCGAGACGGTTTCTTTAAAGGTGGAAAATGCCGATACCCGCTTCACCAAAGCCTTTGCACTCAACACGGTCGTCAAGATCCCCATTGCGCATGGTGACGGGAATTATTTTGCCGACAAAGAGACGCTCGACCGATTGGAAGGGGAGGGGCAAGTGGTCTTTCGTTATGACCCGATCAACCCAAACGGTTCTCAGCGAAACATCGCCGGCATTATCAATGCGAAAGGGAATGTCCTCGGATTGATGCCGCATCCGGAGAGATGCTCCGAAGCGATTTTGGGAAATGAAGACGGGAGAAAGCTTTTTGAATCGATGATTAGGGTGAGTTGCCATGTCAAAGCGTAAAACGCAATTAAGCGCTGTGCGCAGTATCAAAGATCAATCTCGTGAGACTCGCGGGTCTGTGAAGTCCGATGTGATTTTTCCGGTACCTACTGCCTCGGTTCATTTACCAAAGGGATATGCGGATCTCCTTGCAGAACTAAAGGTGCGCATCAAATCCGAGCGTTTGCGTGTCGTCATGGCCAGCAATGCCGCGATGGTGATTTTGTATTGGGATATCGGCAAAAGAATTCTGGAGCGACAATCCAGTGAAGGTTGGGGGGCTAGGACGATCGACAGACTTTCCCATGATTTGCGACGGGCGTTTCCCGAAATGTCAGGTTTTTCCCCTCGAAATCTCAAGTATATGCGGGCATTTGCGGCATCATGGCCGGAGCAGCAAATTGTGCAAGAGGCGCTTGCACGATTGACATGGTACCAAAATTTAGCCCTCCTTGAGAAGTTGAGTGATCCCACAGAGCGACTTTGGTACGCTCGCAAGACACTTGAACATGGTTGGTCGCGTAATATTCTCGTCATTCAGATTGAAACGAAGGCTCATCTTCGCTCAGGCAAGGCAGTCGAGAACTTTTCAAAAACATTTTGGAAGACTAAACTTACGCGCAGTTTGCCCAAGGGCTTGAAGGGAAGTTTGCCGACCATCGAAGAAATTGAGGCGGAATTACAGTCTGATTCGAATGAGGAAGAAGGTGGAAATTAGTATTGATACAATGCGAGCAATGAATTCAGAAATCATCAAACAACACGGCCTGACGGCGAAGGAATACGAAGAAATCCTCAAGATTCTCGGTCGCGAACCGAATCTCGTCGAGCTCGGCATCTTTTCGGTCATGTGGAGCGAGCACTGCTCCTACAAAAGCTCGCGGGTCTATCTCAAAAAACTTCCGACGAAGGGAAAGCAGGTTATCTGCGGGCCCGGCGAAAACGCCGGCGTTGTCGACATCGGTGACGGACTCGCCGTTGTCTTCAAGATGGAGAGCCATAATCACCCTTCCAATATCGAGCCTCACCAAGGAGCGGCGACCGGTGTCGGAGGCATTTTGCGTGATGTCTTTACGATGGGAGCGCGTCCGATCGCCCTTTTGAATTCGCTTCGGTTCGGCTCGCCGAATCATCCTCGGACTCCGTATCTTGTTGAAGGGGTTGTTGACGGCATCTCTTCTTATGGAAACTGCATGGGGATTCCGACTGTCGGCGGTGAGGTCTTTTTCGATGAATGTTACAACGGCAACAATCTGGTCAATGCCATGTGTGTCGGCGTGATCCGTAAGGACAAGATCTTTTACGCGAAGGCATCGGGGATCGGCAATCCGGTGATCTATGTCGGTTCGAAGACCGGTCGCGACGGGATTCACGGTGCGACGATGGCGTCCGATGTCTTTACCGAAGGGTCTGAACAGAAACGGCCCCAGGTCCAGGTCGGCGATCCCTTTACCGAAAAGCTTCTGATGGAGGCCTGTCTCGAACTGATGCGCGGAAAAGATGTGATCGGCATTCAAGACATGGGGGCGGCGGGGCTGACCTGTTCTTCCTTTGAATTGGCCGGAAAAGGGGGAGTTGGAATCGATCTCGACCTCTCGAAAGTCCCGCTCCGTGAAACCGGAATGACCCCTTATGAGATCATGCTCTCCGAATCGCAAGAACGGATGTTTTTCGTCGGTCGGAAAGGTTCCGAGAAGAGAATTTTAAAACTTTTTGAAAAATGGGACCTCGACGCCGCCGTCGTCGGAAAGGTCGTGAAGGGGGACAAGGTCTTTGTCCGGATGAACGGAAAATTGGAGGCGGAGATCCCGGCCGATCCGATCACCGAAAAGGCCCCGGTCTATCGGCGACCGGTCAAGAAGCCGGGATATTTGAAAAAAATATGGGATATTCCCCTCCTTTATAAGGAGGGGCTAGGGGAGGTAGAAGAAGTCCTTAAAAAACTCCTCTCTTCCCCCAACATCGCCAGCAAACAGTGGGTCTACCGGCAATACGATCACATGGTCGGGACCGATACCGTCATCCTTCCCGGGTCGGATGCCTCCGTCGTCCGGATCAAAGACCCGCATGGTGGAGGAAAACTGACCCGAAAGGGGCTGGCGATGAGCGTCGACGGCAACGGCCGTTACTGTTTTCTCGACCCGCGACGCGGCGGACAGATCGCCGTTGCCGAGGCGGCCCGAAATGTCGTCTGTTCCGGCGGTCGGCCGCTCGCCGTGACCGACTGTCTCAATTTCGGCAGCCCCGAAAATCCGGAAGTGATGTGGCAGTTCCGCGAATCATTGGCTGGGATCTCGGAGGCGTGCCGCGCCTTGGGTACGCCGATCGTTTCGGGCAACGTCAGTTTTTACAACGAATCCAAAATAACCCCCTCCCTGGAGGGGAGGGGGCA
>Ga0209515_10006702_pt1 | contig 14196 bp, 11 predicted proteins | sample Subgroupgradi54m_FD_187454 | JGI IMG/M metagenome (GOLD analysis project Ga0209515, IMG submission 187454) | Subsurface groundwater microbial communities from S. Glens Falls, New York, USA - GMW60B uncontaminated upgradient, 5.4 m (SPAdes)... ...
CCATGCCCACGAGCCTGCCCTACGCGGGCTCCGATCGGTGCTCCTGGTGCGGCAAGACCGAGCCGCAAGTGAAGAAGCTGATCACCGGCCCCGGCGTGCAAATCTGCGACGAATGTGTACGATTTTGCGCCCTGATCCTGAGGGACGAGGGCGTGTAGCGCTCGCGGCTGACCTAACGCAGAGGCGCAGAGGCGCAGAGAGCGCAGAGATCAGAGCCAGATTTTTGTTGGTGCGTAGGATTGGCGCGAGGCGCATACGGGCCAAACCCAAATCTGGATCTGGCTCTGCGCCTCTGCGCCTCTGCGCCTCTGCGCCTCTGCGCCTCTGCGCCTCTGCGTCGAAGCGCTTCATACGGCGTCAGCCTCTCTTCGAGCCGCGGGGAGCCTGCCAACAGCATCTCCTGCCAGACGGGCCCAGGGTGACGCAGGGGCGACCGCGCGCGCCCGGAGGAAGTAATCTCGCGCGTAATCGGATTCGCCTTTGCGTTGCCAGGCGATGCCGAGGTCGTAGCAGCGCTCGGCCTCGAGCAGGGGCGGAAGGTCCTCGTCGGCGAGCTTGCGCCAGACGTTGTCGAGCTCGTGGATGGCGTCGTCGAGGCGGCCCAGGGCCAGGAGGGCGATGCCACGGGTGTGGCGGAAGCCGGCCACGTCGGGGCGCAAGGCCATGGCTTCCTCGGCGTCGAGGAGGGCGGAGGCGGGGTCGATGGGGCCGCGGGCGTTGGCGTAGGCGCGGTTGTTGAGCCAGGCCGCGCGCGCGGACGGGGCGAGGTCCTGGCCCGAGACGCGATCGAGCTCGGCCAGGGCGCCGCGCCAGTCGGAGCCGGCCAGACGGCAGCCGGCCAGGGAGACGTCGAGTGCACCGCGCACACCCGGATCGATGACGAAGGGACGCAGGATGCGGTACAGGCGGGAGGCGCGCTCGAACTCGCCCCGCTCGAAGGCACGGTGGGCGGCACGGGGCAGGAGCACCACGAAGGCGAAGAGAATCAGCACGATGAGGGAGAAGGTGCCCACCGCGGCGCCAGGGCCGAACTCGCCCGCACCGACGATGGCGGCCACGCCGACACCGACGATGAGCAGGGCACGAAACAGGCGGCGGGCGAGGGCTCTCGTCGACATGGCGGCCGGAACGGGAAAATGGTATCAGTTCCGCCGGTATGTCCGAAGGGCTGCTGCAGCTGGGTCGTCGAAAGCTCGCCGAAGAGGCGGACACGGCCGGACCCGCGCCCGCAGGGAGTCAGTTGCGGCTGTACATCGAGACCTACGGCTGCCAGATGAATGCGGCCGATACCGACCTCATCGCCGGCCTGTTCGCACGCGGCGGCTGGGCGCGCGCCGAGGTGCCTGCCGACGCCGACGTGATCCTGATGAACACCTGCGCGGTGCGCGAGAAGGCGGAGGAGAAGGTCTTCGCGCGCGCCGGCGAGCTGCGCCAGTGGAAGCGCAAGAAGCCCGGCACGGTGCTGGCGGTCACCGGCTGCATGGCCGAGCACCTCAAGGACAAGCTGCTCGAGCGCGCGCCCTGGGTCGACGTCGTGGCCGGGCCGGACAGCTACCGCCGCCTCGACGCGCTGGTCACACGCGCACGCCAGGACCTGCTCGACGGCGAGGTGCGCGCCGAGTCGCGCATCGACGTGCGCCTGGACCGCAACGAGACCTACGAGGGCCTCGACCCGGCCCTGGGCGGCGACGGCGTCTCCGGCTTCGTGTCGATCCAGCGCGGCTGCGACAAGTTCTGCACCTTCTGCGTCGTGCCCTACACGCGCGGGCGCGAGCGCGGCAGCTCGCCGCGCGAGGTGCTGCGCCAGGTGCGCGCGCTCGCCGAGGCCGGCTACAAGGAAGTCACCCTGCTGGGCCAGACGGTCAACTCGTACCGCTGGGAGGACGTCCGCTTCTCGGATCTCCTGCGCGCGGTTGCGCAAGTCCGGGGCATCGAGCGGGTACGCTTCACCTCGCCCTACCCCATCGACTTCACCCCCGACGTCATCGCCGCCATCGCCGAGGAGCCCAAGGTCTGCAAGCACGTGCACCTGCCCGTGCAGTCGGCGTCTGACGCGGTGCTCGAGCGCATGCGCCGCGGCTACACCATCGCCGAGTACGCACGCCTCTACGTGGCGCTGCGCATGGCCGCGCCCGACATCGCCATCACCACCGACGTGCTGGTCGGCTTCTCCGGCGAGACCGACGCCGACCATGTGGCCACGGTCGAGTTCATGGCCGACGCGCGCTTCGACTCGGCCTTCATGTTCGCGTACAGCGAGCGCGAGGGCACGCTGGCCGCGCGCAAGCTGCCCGACGACGTGCCCGACGCGCTCAAGAAGCGCCGCCTGGCCGAGGTCATCGCCCTGCAGGAGCGCGTCTCGGCCGAGACCAACGCGTCGTTCGTCGGCCGCCGCGTGCGCGTCATGCTGCACAAGCAATCCAAGCGCGACGCCGAGCAGCTGGTCGGGCGCACCGATCACTTCCGCGCCGTGATCGTGGCGCGCGGCGCGCACAAGCCGGGCGACCTGGTCGACGTCGAGATCGAACGCAGCACCGGCGCGACCCTGTTCGGCCAGGTGGTATGAGCGGCGAGCCGCAGGCGAGACGCGCTTGTCGCACCGCTTGAGCGTGCGCGTCGTGGTGACCCCGGGCGACGCGCCCGCCGACCCGACCCACGGTCACACGCTCGGCCTGTGCGAAACGCACGCGCACCCCGAGCTGCTGCTGGTCGGCCTGCCCGCCCACCTGGTCGACGAGTTCTTGCGCCACGCCGCCGCGCTGGTCGCGGCCGGTCGCCGCTTCGAGCACGGCCAGGTCGCCACCGGCGTCTTCCCCGGTGCTCCCGCCGCCGTCCGGCGCGTCGGTGAGCAGCACTACCAGGATTACTTGACCGACGCGCTCGCCCACTACGGCACGCCCGAGTTCGCCGCCCTGCAGATCCTGTTTCCCGACCGTGACGGCCGTTACCCCTGGGAAGCCGGGGCCGACCTGCGCATGCGTCTCTGCCAGCCGGTGCTCGATGGAAAATTCCGCAAGTGTCGCTGGTCGTGTGGCTGAGCTGCAGATCGCGTCGGCCGCTGACGTTACACTAGCCGCGTGGACGACGAGGACGTCGAGAGCACCGGCACGACGATGGACGCGCTGACCGCAGCCGCGCCGCGCCTGCCTGCTTCGGCCGAGCTCATGCCCGGGCAGCGCCTGGGCCGCTACGTGATCATCGACGTGCTGGGCGCGGGCGCCATGGGCATGGTCTACCGTGCCTCGGATCCCGAGCTGTCGCGCCACGTCGCCATCAAGATCCTGCGCCGACGCAAGCGGCGCGACGATGCCTCGTCGGGCCACTGGAGCCACCGTCTGCTCGCCGAGGCGCAGGCGATGGCGCAGCTGCAGCATCCCAACGTCATCGCCGTGTACGACGTCGGCGCCGTCGGCGACGACGTGTTCATCGCCATGGAGCTCATCGCCGGGCGGACCATGGACCGCTGGCTGTCGCGCCAGCGCACCGTGGGTGAGATCCTGCACGCCTTCATCGACGCCGCGCACGGTCTGGCCGCGGCGCACGCGGCCGGCATCGTGCACCGCGACTTCAAGCCGTCCAACGTCATGATCGCCGAGGACGGACGCGTGCGCGTGCTCGACTTCGGCGTCGCGCGCGCCACCGGCGACTCGCTCATCGATTCGTCGCCCCAGGCGGAGAGCGAGGAGCCGCGCAAGGGCGGCTTCGCCGGCACGCCCAGCTACATGGCGCCCGAGCAGGCCACCGGCAACCAGGCCAGCCCGGCCTCCGACCAGTTCGCCTTCTGCGTCTCGCTCTACGAGGCGCTGTGGGGTCGGCGGCCGTTTCCGCCCCGACGCGTCGCCGAGGTCAAGAGCTACGTGGCCGAGCGCAGGCCCATGGATCCGCCCCAGCGCTCCGACGTGCCGCCCTGGCTGCGCCGGGTGGTCATGCGCGGCCTGGCCGCCGATCCCGCGGCGCGCTACCCCTCCATGGACGCGCTCATCGACGACGCCGCGCGCTCGGCCGCGCAGGCGCGCCGCCGGCGCCTGCTGCTGGCGGTGGGCGCGCTCGTCTTCGCCGCGCTGGTGACCACGGGCGGCGCGCTGGGCTGGCGCGCCCACAGCCTGCACGAAGCGGCGCGGGCGCGCGAGGCCGCCGCGGCGCAGCGCCTGCAAGCCATGGAGCAGCGCGTGACCGAGCTGGTCGCCAGCGATCGCCTGGCCGACGCCGACAGCGCCTTCCTGGCCTACGCGCGTCTGGACGAGAACCGCGGCACCGACGCGCTCGCACGCGCCTGGCTCGACCGCGCGCAGCTGGTCCAGGAGCAGGGTCGGCACGCCGACGAGCTGGACGCGTGGGCCTCGGCGTGGCGGCAAGCGCCCGCGCCCGGGCGCCAGGTGGAGGCCGTGCTCGGCCTCGCCGGCGCCTTCGTGCGCCGCTGGGACTGGGACCGCCTCGATGCGGCGCTCGACCTGCTCGACGGTGACCTCAAGCCGCACGTGGCCGTCACCCAGGTCACGCCCCTGCGCATCGCCTCGTTGCTGGCGCGCCGCAACCTGGCCGCGGCGTCGCGGCTCATGAACGGCTACAGCATGCTCGACGGCGCGGGCGGCGCGCTCGACGCCGGTCCGGCGATCGCGGCCATGTCCCACGCCGCGCCCACCGCGCTCGCGGGCGACATCGTCGTGCCCGCGCGCGTGAACGGCGGACCGGCGCTCTTGCTGCTCTTGCCCGGCGCGGAGCGCATCGCCGCCGTGCGGGTCGATCGCGCCTTCACGCCCCTGTGGACCGCGCGCGTACGCCACTCGAACGGCGAGGTGCTCAAGTTCTGGGCCCTCGAGCCCAGCCCGGGCGAGCTCTACCTGCTGGTCCTGCAGCGCGCCGAGGGCAGCCCGCACGCCGTGCTCTACCGGGTGCAAGACGGTGCGCTGGTCCCCGAGTACGACTGGGTCGAGAACGATATCGGCGCGGCGCGTGTGGTCGACGTCGACGGCGACGGCGCGCCCGAGATCCTGGTCGGCACCGGCCCGTACACGCGCAACGTGCTGGCGCTGCGCCGCACGCCCACCGGCTGGAAGTCGATCGAGTACTACCCCGACCTGGGCAAGGGGCTCTCCGACGTCATCGCGCTGGGCAGCTGGGATCTCGACGGCGACGGCAAGCCCGAGATCGTGCTCGGCGTGGGCCCCTGGCACGCCTACGACGTGCGCGTGCTGCAGGCGGGCGCGAGTGGTCTGCGCACGCTGGCGCGCCAGCGCCTGGGCGCGGTCACCGCGGTCGAGCGCGTGCTGACCGGCCAGGGTCCGCGCCTGGCCGTGACCAAGGCCGACATGTGGCCGAGCAAGCTGGTCTTTCCCGACGGTGAGCACATGGGTGGGCAGCTCGGCATCCACCTCTTCGCCTGGCAGGGTGGCGCGCTCGTGCCCTCGGGCCTGGTGCCTGCGCCGCGTCCCGAGACGGGCGAGCGCGCGCTGGGCGTTGGCCAGCTGATCGTCGCCGACGTCGATGGTGACGGGCGCGAGGACATGATCGCTGCACTGTCTTCGGGCACGTTTCCGCGCCACGCGCTGGTGGCGCGCCAGCGCCCCGACGGCAGCTTCGCCGCCGCGCTGGTGGGCGGCGTCGAGGTGCTGGCCGCCATCGAGCTCGACGGCGACAAGGGCGCCGAGCTCCTGGCCCGCTTCTCCGACGATCAACGGCTGTGGGTGCTGGGCATGGGCGACACGCCCACGCCCACCTTGCCCGGCCGGCTGGTGCCCCGGGCAGCGGGCGCGATGCCAGGCGCGGCGCGGCGCGACCCCGCCATCGCGCGCATGTGGAGCCGCGCCGACGACCTGGTCGCCATGGGCCTGGGGGCACAGGCGGCGCAGGTGTTCGACGAGGTGGCCGAGCTGGGCGGCAGCACGGGCGCCATGGCCCGCCGGCGCGCCGCCACCCTGTGGGAGGCCGAGGGCGAGCTGGCACGCGCCGCGGATCGCTTCGAGGCCTCGGGCAAGACCGACGCGGGCGCAGCGCTGCATGCCGCCGAGCTGCGCTCGCGCCTGCACGACTTCGACGCCGCCGAGCCGCTGGCGGCGTCGGTGGTCAGCCGCGCCGATGCCTCGGCCGAGCTGCGCCTGTCGGCGGGCGCGCTGACCAGCGAGCTGTCCCCGCGCACCGCGGCCAGCGTCATCGAGACCACCTTCGCCACGCCACTGGCCGCGGCCTGGCGCATCCTGGCGCCCGAGGTGCTGCACCGCGACCTCAACACGCGCGCGCTCAGCGTGGACGCATTCGGCGATCTCGACGATCTGGCCCAGCTGCCCGTGGTCGTCGACGCCGACTGGATCCGCATCTCGGTCGAGCTCGAGGTCAGCCGCACCGAATGGGGCTCGGGCCTCGAGGTCACCCTGCACGCGCCCGGCAAGGTGCACGCCGACGGCCTGGGCGTGGGCGTGGCCGCCTTCGGCGGCGGCAACCTGCTCGAGCGCCGCATCGGCTGCATCGTGCCCGGCGACGGCACCATCGTGGGCACCGTGGACGCGATCGATTCGGTGTCCACGCCCGGCTCGTACGTCATCAGCGTCGACTATGTGCCCAGCCGCGCCGAGGCCTGGTGCACCATCTCGGTGCCCGGCGGCGCCGTGCTCCGGCGCCGGCGCCTGGCCGTGCACGGCACCCTGGCCGCGGGCGGACGCCTGCTGGCCATCCGGCGCGGCGGCGAGCAGGCGCTGACCAACCCGGTGTGGGCGCAGGCGCGCATCAAGCGCATCTCCACGCGCGGCCTGCACATCAGCGACGACGGCAACACCGGCGACGCGGCCACGGCGGCCACGCAGGCCGGGCACCACATGTTGATCGACGGCGACGCCGCGGGCGCGCTGGCCGCCTACGATGCGGCGCCCCTGGCCGCGCGCCAGGATCCCGCGTGGGTGATCGGACGCGCCCAGGCGCTCGACGCGCTCGGCCGCCGACCCGAGGCGCTGGCCGAGCTGCGCGCGGCCATGCGCCGCCGCCCGCCCGAGCCGCCCGTCGAGGCTGAGGCGTCGGTCGCGCAGGCGCGCGGCAACGACATCGAGTACCGGCTGTGGCACCTGGTGCGCGTGCACGATCGCGTGTTCGCGCCGCTGGCGCAGGCGGTGCTCGGTGCCGCCTACGTGCCGCGCTTCGTGGCCGTGTGGCAGGACGTGCTCAGCATGCACCTCGACGATCAGCGCATGCAGGAGCTGGTCACCAGCACCAACCTCGACGCGGAGGCGGTCAAGTCGGGCACGCGCCAGGAGGGCTTCGCCGCGGTCGTGCTGCTCACCCACCGCGGCGACGCCTGGTGGCGCCTGGGTCACTTCGGCGCGGCGCGCGCCGATCTCGAGCGGGCCCTGGCGCTGGGCGCGCCGCTCATCGGCACGCCGCCGCCGCGCGCCTCGACCCAGCCGCTGGTCGAGTACCTGGCCGACGCGCACGTGCTGCTCGCCGCCATCCTGGTCGCCTCGGGCGACGAGGCGGGCGCGCTCGCGCACGGACGCGCCGCGCTCGCCATCACGCCCCACCCCGAGTCGACGCGCGACAACATCGCGCTGCATCCCGGCCTGGCGGCCATGCGCGGCCACGCCGGCTGGGACGAGCTACTCCCACAGTAGACGCGCGATCACCTCGCGCGCCACGCGCGGGCTGGCCAGCATGGCCAGGTGACCGAGGTCCTGGAACTCGATCAGCTCGGCGCCGGCGAGCGCTGCCTGCGCGCGGCTCGACACCAGGCCGTCGGCGCGCGACCAGATGGCGGTGAAGCGCACGCTGGCGGGCGCAGGACGCGCCGCCAGCTCACGCACGAACGCCGAGCCGGCGCCGAGCTCGACGGCGGTGCGGCCCAGGCCGAAGCGCGAGAAGGGCGTGCCGCCGTGGGGCGAGCCGATGGTGATCACGTTGGCCACGCGCGCCGCGCCGCCGCCCGAGGTCACGTAATCGCGCGCGATCACGCCGCCCAGGCTGTGCCCGACCAGGTCGACCGCGGCGACGCCCAGGCGCGCGCACAGCTCCTCGACGAAGCTGGCCAGCGCTGCCGACGCGGGCGCCACGCCGCCCAGGGTCCAGTACTCGAAGCCGATGAGCGGGCCCAGGCCGGCCAGCGCCATGCGGTTGGCCAGCACGACGAAGTTGGCCCGGCCCATGGCGTAGCCGTGCAGGAGCAGCACCGGCCGCGGCCCGCGCGCACCCGGACGCAGCACCGGCACGCCGAAGAAGCCGAGCGGGCGCGCCGCGGCGACCAGCCCGGCCATGGCCCATTCGCCGGCCACGGCGCGCGCCAGCCGCGCCGGCTGCTTGCGCCCGCGCGCCATCCGCCACAGCGCCACGCTCGCCTGGTTGGCCACCGGGTACACGCCCGCCGCCGTCGCTGCCGTGCCGCCGACGGCGACCAGGGTGCGCCAGAACAGCTGCCGCAGCGAGTGCCGCTTCTGCATGCAACCTTCTACTTTAGCTGCTTCGCGGCTCCTGCCGAGGCGAGTGCGCGCTTGGCGTCGGGCTTGAGGCGCTTGACCGCCGCCTCGCGCCGCGCGGCCAGCGAGCGATCCGCGCAGGCCTCGCGGTAGATCAGCTCGACCGGGCCGCGGCCGCGGGTGTAGCGCGCTCCCGTGCCCGCGTCGTGCATGGACAGGCGCCGTTCGAGGTCGTTGGTGATACCGGTGTAGAGCGAGCCGTCGCGGCAGCGCACCATGTAGAGCGTCCAGGTCACGTCGGGCTCGCGATTGTACCCAGCGACGGTGGCCAGACCAAATCGTGGCCCATGAGCCACATTACTGTGGTCTGCCGGCCAATGTAGGATTTCCGGGCCGCATCTTAACTACCGGTATTCACCTGATATTCTTCGTGGCACCTGTGGTGCATTATCTCTTACGAAATATGCGGCTGCTCATCATCGACGACGACACCGACTCCCGCGCCCTGGTGGAGCGCATGGTCAAGAAATTCGGCCACCGCGTGACCTCCGTGCAGAGCGGCGCCGAGGCGCTGCTGGCGCTCGGCACGGAGCGCTACGACGTCGCCCTCGTCGACCTGCAGATGCCCGGGATGAGCGGCGCCGAGACGCTGCGCGCGCTGCGTTCGGCCGACTCGCGCATGCGTCTGCTGGTGGTCAGCGGCGCCGACGACCGCTACCACGTCCTCGAGGCCATGCAGTCGGGCGCCGACGGCTACATCCTCAAGGACGAGCTGGGCGACCGCCTGGGCGAGGCGCTGCAGCAGGTCATCGCGGGCAAGAGCCCGCTCTCGGGCGGCCCGGCCAGCATCCTGGTCAAGCACATCTCCGGCCGCCTGCCGCCGTCCTCGCGCGGCACGCCGCCCAACGGCGTCGTCAAGATGGCCGACAAGTCGGGCGAGCTGGTGATTGGCTCGGTGAAGCTGCGCAAGCCGACGGAGCCGCCCGAAGGCAACAAGTAGGCGGAAGCGGTTCGAAGGCGGCCCGGCCCTGCTCAGAGCAGCCCGGGTGCTAGAACGCCAGCTGCAGGCCGACGTTCAGGTCCAGGTTGACCGAGAAGTACGGCACCACGCCGCCCAGCTCGGCCACCGGCACGCCGGTGAGCACGTTGAAGTCGAGCACGAAGCGCATGGGCCCGCCCAGGGTCTTGACCCAGTTGGCGCCGCCGCCGATGAGCAGCGGACCGGTGGCCACGGTGTCGACGTCGCCGTCCATGTACTTGGCGTCGAGCTTGATGTTGTGGCGGATGAAGCCACCGCCGACGTCGCCGTGCAGGGACAGGCCCTCGCCGCTCGGGTCGAACACGAAGAGCAGGCGCATGAGCCCGGCCGGGGACGCGGGCGAGTGGCCGCTGATGTTGGCGCCGAAGGGCACGCCGATGCGCCCATAGACCGAGAGCGCCACCTTCTTGCCCAGCCAGAAGCCCAGCTCGGGCATGATGTGGAAGGGCGCCGAGGCCACACAGCAGGTCACCGCCTGATGGCTCTGCTCGGTCTCGCCGGTGACGAAGCCGACGCCCGAGCCCACCGCCACATTGACGAACACGGTGTGCTTGGCCTTGCCGCCGCCCGACTTGGTGATGCCGGTGCCGCCGCCGCCGCCCGCGTCGCCGAGCGGATTCTCGTCGTCGACGTCGCCGCTGCCGCCGCCGTCGCCGCCGCCCGAGGTCTTGCGCGCGATCTCGATGATGTTGGGCGAGCCGCGGCTGCCCACCGACGCGTTGACCTTGCCGCCGCCGCCCTTGGCTTCGATGTAGTACTGGATCGAGTCGGCGCGCGTGGCGTTGGCGGGAATCTTGCCCTCCCAGGCCGCGCCCGCGCTCTTCTTCATGGGCACGGCGGTGAAGTCTTCCTGGCCCTGCGCGCGGTAGTAGAGGACCACCTGGTTGGCCGCGACGTCGTCGCCCACCTTGACGCCGATGACGACGGCCTGGCCTTCCTTGCCCTCCTCGACCGGCGCGTGGACCAGGCCGGAGAGCGCGCCCGCGCCGTCGTCGGCGGGAGTCGCCGCAGCGCCGCCGCCCTTGTCGCCGCCACCACCACCACCGCCGCCACCGGCGACGGTCGACCTGGCCGTGTCGTAGATCTTCTTCAGCTCGGGCTTCTTGTACTCCTTGGGCACGGCCCACTTGCCGTCGATCTCGAGCGCGGCGATGAACTCGAGCAGCGCATTGTCGGGATCGCCCAGGCCCTCGTAGACGATGCCGAGGTTGCCGTGCGTCCTGGCCGCGATCGGGTGCGAGCCCAGGCCGCTCTTCTTCACCTCGACGAGCGCCGAGTTGAGCATCTTCTTGGCATTCTCGAACTCGAGGAGGTCGTATTCCTCCATTGCCTTGGCATTGGCTTCCTCGATCTTCTTGACTGCCTTCTTGTCCTCCGCGTGCGCCACCTGGGGCGCGCAGACGACCACGGCAGCCACGAACGCCATGCCCAATCCCAGCTTGCTATGCATCATCTCCCTGACTCCTAGAACGACAGCTTCAGAGCAATCGGAGCATTTCGTCAGAAGTACTCACTGACTGACGATGACGAACTCGACGCGACGATTCTGATCGCGGCCTTCCTGGGTGCGGTTATCGGCAATCGGCACGGTCTCGCCGAAGCCCTTGGGCTCCATCCGGTCGGCGGCCACGCCCTTCTTGATGAGATAAGCACGAACCGACTCGGCGCGCTTCTGCGATAGCTTCAAGTTGAATGCATCCGGGCCCTTCGAGTCGGTGTGGCCCTCGATGCGGACCTTGATGTTGGGATTGTCCTGCAGCGCCTGCGCCACCTGGTCGAGCAGGGGAAAGCTGACCGGCTTGATGTCGGCTTTCCGGTAGGCGAAGTAGATGGTCTGCTTGATCTCGATCTTGTCCTTGGTGACCACCACCAGCGTGTATTTCTGCGGACATCCATCGGGCGTCTCGGCGAACTCGTTGGGGCACTTGTCGTTGGCGGTCGGATAGTCGACGACCTTGTCGCCGTCGTTGTCCTTGTCGGGGCAGCCGTCGTCGTCCTCGAAGCCGTCCTTGTCCTCGGCCTCGTTGGGGCACTGGTCGATGGCGTCGGCGAGGCCGTCCTGGTCGTTGTCGTCCTCGGGACAGCCGTCCTTGTCCTCGAAGTTGTCGATGTCCTCGGCCACGATGGGGCAGGCGTCGTCGCCGTCGAGCACGCCATCGGCGTCGTTGTCGGGATCCGGGCAGCCGTCCTTGTCCTTGAAGCCGTCCTTGTCCTCCGGCTCCTTGGGGCACTCGTCGACGTCGTCGAGGATGCCGTCACCGTCGGAGTCGAGCTTGGTGACCTCGAGCTTCTGCGGCTGCTCGACGATGGCCACCTGGGGCGCGCACTTGTCCCGGGGCGACTTGCGCACCGCCTCGTTGGCGTTCTCGTCGGCGATCTCGAGCTCCTGCTTGGCGCGGTAGTAGTCGCCCTCGTCGAGCTCGAGCTCGGCGAAGGCGGTATGCGACTCGGCACGCGCCAGCTGCTCGGGCGCGCACTTGTAAGCGCCGTTGTCGCGCGCCTTCTGGATGACGTCGTGCAGCGCCTCGGCGCGCCCGGCCAGCTCGCCGCCGCCGCACGACGCGGTCGCGACGCACAGGGCCACCAGCGAGGTCAGAGATGCGACGCGGCGCATCATTTCTCCCCCGGCGTGGCGCTGGGATCGATGGGCGCGCCCTCGTCTTCCTCGCCCGTCGGAGCCTGCGAGTCGGTGGCCACACGACGCGCCTTGCGCGCCATGATCTCGGCCTTCTTGCCGAAGCGAATGGCGGCCTGGTAATCGGCGTAGCCGGCCTCTTCGCGCGCCTTGTGCAGGTACAGCTGCGCGGTGGTGAACTCGTACGGCGCGAGCTTGTCGGCGCCCGCCGACCTGGCGGCGGCGACTTCCATGGCTGCGCGTTGCGTCACCTGGGATACGTACTGAACCGGCCCGCAGCCGGCTCCCATGGCGACGTACAGGCATAGTACGAGCCCAGCGAAAAACGCTCTCACCCGACGGCCTCCTCGACGAGTGCGAACGCTACCACGACCGCATGGCACGCCGTCAATGCTTGCGGGGCGTTAGGGGCAGATTGTGCGGGCTGATGGGGGATGTCAGCCGGAGGGCGTGACCCGATCGAGGTCGGCTCAGCGCGCCGCGGCGCGCCGGCCGTCGCGCAGCAGCTCGTAGCCCACGACCCCGGCCGCCGCGCCCACCCCGATCAGCACCGCGATGAGCACGTAACCCAGCTTGACGTCGAGGATGGGCAGCGCCCGCCCGCCATGGAACTGGGCGTACGTGCCGTAGTGCGTCAAGCGGGCGCGCAGGAACAGCATGAGGATGAGGATGAGCGCGCCCGCGCCGGCCAGGGTGAAGCGCAGGGCGACCTCCTTGCCGCCGCGCACCAGCTTGGCCGCGCCGTAGTAGCCGCCCACCAGAGCGCCCCCCTGCGCGGCCAGCACCGTGATCACGGCCAGGCGCGGAACCCGAGCAGAATCGACCAGGTAGAGCCAGCTCCAGTCGGGGTGCGCGAGGTAGAAGTAGAGCGCGCAGGGGGCCAGGATCATGGCCAGGAAGAGCAGCACCAGGAAGATCGCCGGCTGCGACCACGGGCCGTCGACGCGCAGACGGTCGCGCGCGCACCAGCCGAAGCACAGGCCCAGCCAACCTACGACGAGCAGATCGAGCGGGATGACATGCCTCCGAGCGTCAACCTATCATGACTCCGACTCGGGTCGCGAACGCGGCGCGGTCGCGGCCGGCTCGCTGGCCACCGCCACGCTCGGGCCCAGCATCTCGCCCGCGGCCACGAAGGTGGGCGACGCTGCGGCCGGCTCGCGTGCCTCGAGCTCCCCGGCGACGAAGCGACCGCCCGAGGGTGACGGGGGCAGGGTCGGGATCTCGCCCACGCTGGCCAGGGTGGGGATGGAGGGCGCGCTGATCTCGCCCGTGTCGCCCGATTCGGCCCCCGTCCCGCTGGCGCCGAACAGGGACGTGCGGGTGATCGAGCCGTCGCCGGCGATGACCAGCCAGGGCTCGCCCGCGACGCCGCCACCGGCGGGCGCGTGGACCACCGGCGAGGTGTCCTCCTGGGCGAAGCCGGTGATGAGCGTGGCGTTGGAATCGTCGTCGCCGATGTCGCGCAGCGCCGGGCTGGTGTCGGCGGCGGAGGGCCCGGCCTCGTCGAGGAAGCCGGGCGCGGCATCGGCGGTGACCACGGTGGCGCCCGCCTGCGCCAGGTGCAGGCGGGCGGCGCTCGCGCCCACCGGGTTCCAGGTCGCGGTGGGCAGGAGCAGCGAGTAGGCCTCGAGCAGGCGGCGGCGCAGACCGCTGGCGGCGAAGCGCAGGCGCACCCGCCGCTGCCCGGCCTCGGCCAGGCGCGCGCGCAGCGGCTCGTCGGTGAGCAGGCGCAGGATCTTGTCGGCCAGGTCGCGCGGGCTCTGCGCATCGAAGAGCATGCCCTCGACGCCGTCCTGCAACACCTCGCGCACCGAGGAGCGCTTGGGCGCGACCACGGCGCGCCGGCAGGCCATGTACTCGAGCAGCTTGGTGGGGAAGCAGGCGAGTGGACGCTCGGACAGATCCGCGGCCGTGGGCGCGACGCACACGCTGGCGCGCGAGATCACCCGCGCCATGTCCTCGTTGTCGATGGCGCCGGGCAGCTCGACGTGCGGCGCCAGCTTGAGCTGCTCGAGCGCGGTGCGCAGCGGCTCGAGGAACTCGCGCGCGATGGGCCCGGCCAGCACCAGGCGTGCGGGCGTGGCGTCGATGACGTCGCGGAAGGCGCGCAGGAGCACGCGCATGCCGTG
>Ga0209515_10006704_pt1 | contig 14195 bp, 11 predicted proteins | sample Subgroupgradi54m_FD_187454 | JGI IMG/M metagenome (GOLD analysis project Ga0209515, IMG submission 187454) | Subsurface groundwater microbial communities from S. Glens Falls, New York, USA - GMW60B uncontaminated upgradient, 5.4 m (SPAdes)... ...
GTCCGCCTGACCGGCGACCACCATCTTGCCGAGGATCTGTTGCAGGAGACGTTCCTCCGTGTCTACCAGGGCCGTGGCGTGTATCAGCCCTCCGGCCAGTTCCGCACGTGGCTCTTCACCATCGCCAGGCATCTGGTGATCGATCATCACCGGCGCCACCGGATCGCGTGGGAACACGAGCCGGCAGAGATCGAAGCTGCGGAACGGACCCAGGACCGCGTGGAAGCCCGCGAGTTGCTCGAGAGGCTCGAGCGCGCGCTCAGCCGTCTCTCCCCCGCCCAACGGGAGATCGTCCTCCTCAGCCGCATCGCCGGCATGAGCGCCGATGAAGTCGCGTCAGTCACCGGCTCGACTGCGGGCGCCGTTCGCGTCGCACTCCACCGGGCTCTTCGTCGCCTGGCATCATTGGTCGGCCCAGGATCTTTACGCCCACACGCCGTTGATTGACGCGGCAGGTCCTGGAGCTGATCCAGGGCCCGGAGGGCGGTTCGAATTCATTGAGTTGGTGGACGCCGCTCAGGTCGAACTGCGTTCGTTGGCTCGGTTGCTCCTCCCTGCGACCTACCGGCGCATCTGTCCGGAGGCTCGTCTCGCGGCCGCCCCGCCCCGGCTGACGCGGGGCGTCGTAACGCCCCGTCTGTTTGGGCGATTCGTGATAGACTCTCGCCACTTTACGACCTCCCACCATGGAGATCATCGCGGCAGGCGCCGGCGAGTTTCGCTTCACGGATCCCGATCAGATCCGCGCCTGGATGCGCGACCACAAGAGCCGGCAGTTGGCCGACAAGACGGTCTCCGAGGCCGAGGCCGTGCAGCGCTTCGTGTCGGATGGCGACTATATTTCCTTCGATTTCTCGTCGTTCACCCGGGGTCCCCTGAGCCTCGTCCGCGAGATCATCCGCCAGGGCCGGAAGGACATCTGGTACTGCGCGAAGTTCACGCTGATGGAGTCGACATTGCTGGCGGCGGCCGGCGCCTGCTCGCGGATCGACGTCGGCTTCATGGGGCTCGGCGACACGATCAGCCGCGCGGTGGAGGAGGGCCGGGTCAAGGTCACGGAGTGGACCAACGGCACGCTGACCCTGCGGCACCAGGCGGGGGCGATGGGCGTGCCCTTCCTGCCGACCCGCGCCCTGCTCGCGTCCGACACGCTGAAGCACTCGGGCGCGCGGGTGGCGCGAGACCCCTTCGGCGGCAAGCCGGTCGCGCTGGTGCCGGCGCTCAACCCCGACGTCGGCCTCATCCACGCCCACCAGGCGGACGTCTACGGCAACACGCGCTGCTTCGGCCCCGGGGTGTCCCCGCTGGAGACGGCCATGGCCTCGCGCAAGGTCATCGTCTCCGCCGAGGAGATCATCGATCCCGACGACATCCGGAAGGACCCGGCGAAGACCACCATCCCCTACTACATGGTCGACGCGGTCGTGCACGCGCCCTTCGGCGCGTACCCGGGCGGCGTCCAGGGGCTCTACGAGATGGACTTCGAGCACTGGGGCGGGTACTACGCGCTCGAGCGTCAGGGCCGGATCGCCGAGTACCTCGACACCTACGTCTACGGCGTGGGCTCCCACGAGGAGATGCTCGAGAAGCGCGTGGGGCTTGGCCGGCTCCACGAGCTGCGCCGCCGGGCGACCATCCGGGAGGGGTATCGGTAAATGGACTCGCGCGGCATTGGATCTCTTCGCCCTGCGGGCTCATCGCGCGCCCGTGCCATCGGTTGCCGATGATGTTCACCGAAGCCGAGGTGATGATCAGCCTGTGCGCGCGGCTCCTCGAGGACCAGAAGACGGCGTTCATCGGCTTCGGCATGCCCCAGGTGGCGGCGATCCTCGCCCAGCGCATGCACGCGCCGCAGCTCGTGCAGGTGTTCGAGTTCGGCGCCATCGGCCCGACCCCGGTCACGCCGTTCGTCCGCAACACGATGGGCGGTCCCGCCAACTGCTACCGCTCGATCGCCTGGACGAGCATGAACCAGATCTTCGCGCAGGCCCAGGTGGGGCTCGTGGACTACGGGGTGCTCGGGGCCGCCCAGATCGACCTCTACGGCAACATCAACTCCACGATGCTGGGCGACGACTACGGCCGGCCGAAGAAGCGCTTTCCCGGCGCCGGCGGCGCCAACGAGGTCGCCTCCTTCTGCTGGAAGACGATCGTCATCATGATGCACGAGCGCCGGCGCTTCGTGCCCCGCGTCGACTTCATCAGCTCCCCCGGCTACCTCGACGGCGCGCCGGGGGCGCGGGAGCGCGCGGGCCTGCCCGCGAACACCGGCCCCTGGCGCGTGGTCACCTCCAAGGCCCTCTTCGGGTTCGACGAGGCCTCGAGGAAGATGGCGCTCCTCGGCGTGCTCGAGGGGCTCCGGCCCGCGGACGTGATCGACGACATGGACTTCACCCCGCTCGTCGCGCCGACGCTCACGACGCTGCCCGCCCCCACGCTGCGCGAGCTGGCCATCCTGCGCGAGGAGATCGACCCGGCTAGGACGATCATCGGCCGGACGGCCCGGGCCTCGGGGGCGGCGGGGGCCGCGGGGGCCGCTTCGCGATGAGCGTGCCGCTGGCGACCCTCGAGGCCGGCCGGGACACGTTCCCCAAGCTCGCCCGCGCCAATGCCGAGCGGACCCCGGACAAGGTCGCGATCCGCGAGAAGGACCTCGGCATCTGGCAGTCCCACACCTGGCGCGACTACGACGCGGAGGCCCGCTCGATCGCGCTCGGCCTCGCCTCCCTCGGTTTCGCGCGGGGCGACAAGACGGCGATCGTCGGCGACAACCGCCCCCAGCTCTACTGGACGGTCCTGGCCACGCAGTGCCTCGGCGGCGTGCCGGTGCCGCTCTACCAGGACTCGATCGAGCGGGAGATGGCGTACATCCTCGACCACTCGGAGGCGCGGTTCGCGGTGGTCGAGGACCAGGAGCAGGTCGACAAGCTCCTGCGCGTGCGGGAGCAGTGCCCGCGCCTGGAGTACATCGTCTACGACGACCCGCGCGGCCTGCGGGGCTACTCCGAGCCGTTCCTCCTGAGCCTGGCCGAGCTGCAGGAGCGGGGCCGCAAGTTCGCGCACGACAACCCGACCTGGGTCGAGGACGAGATCGCCAGGGGGGCCGCCGACGACCTCGGCATCATCTGCTACACGTCGGGGACGACCGGCACGCCCAAGGGCACGATGCTCTCGCACCGGAACCTGATCCTGACCGCGCGGAACGCGGCGGCCCGGGAGGGCCTGCGGAGCGACGAGGAGGTGCTGGCCTACCTGCCCATGGCGTGGGTGGGCGACCACATCTTCTCCTACGCCCAGTCCATCGTCACCGGCTTCACCGTCAACTGCCCGGAGAGCGCGGCGACGGTTCTCGCGGACATGAAGGAGATCGGGCCCACCTACTTCTTCGCGCCGCCCCGGATCTTCGAGAGCATCCTCACCACCGTGATGATCCGGATCGAGGACGCGGCGTGGGTCAAGCGGAAGCTGGTCCACGTCTTCCTCGACCTCGCCCAGACGCTCGAGCGCCAGCGCCTGAGCCGGCAGCCGCGCTCGTTCTGGCGCCGCGCGCTCTACCCGCTCGGGTGGCTGCTCGTCTACGGCCCCCTCGTCGACAACCTCGGCCTGCGCCGCATCCGCCGCGCCTACACCGCGGGCGAGGCGATCGGCCCCGAGATCTTCGTCTTCTTCCGCTCGCTGGGGATCAACCTGAAGCAGGTCTACGGCATGACCGAGTCGAGCGCGCTCGTGTCGATCCAGAAGGACGGCGAGGTCCGCCTGGACACCGTGGGCACGCCGCTGCCGGCCGTCGAGGTGCGGATCTCCGAGACCGGCGAGGTCATGTACCGGAGCCCCGGCGTCTTCCAGGGGTACTACAAGAACCCGGAGGCCACGGGGCAAACCCTGGAGGACGGCTGGGTCCACTCGGGCGACGCCGGCTTCATGGACCACGAGGGCCACCTGAAGATCGTCGACCGCGCCCGCGACGTCAGCCGGCTGGCGGACGGGACGATCTTCGCCCCCAAGTACCTGGAGAACAAGCTCAAGTTCTCGCCGTACGTCCGCGAGGCGGTCTGCATCGGCCAGGGGCGGGCCTACGTGGCCGCGCTCGTCAACATCGACTTCGCGGCGGTCGGGAACTGGGCGGAGCGCCGGGGGATCACCTACACGAGCTACGTGGACCTGGCCCAGAAGCCCGAGGTCTACGACCTGATCCACCAGGAAGTGGGCCGGGTCAACACGAGCCTCGGCGAGGACGAGGTGCTGCGCGGGGCGCAGATCCGGAAATTCCTGATCCTCCACAAGGAGCTGGACCCGGACGACGAGGAGATCACGCGGACGCGCAAGGTGCGGCGCGGGTTCGTGGCGCAGAAGTACGCGGCGCTCATCGAGGCGCTCCACTCCGACCGCGACCACGTCGAGGTGGAAGCCAAGATCACCTACGAGGACGGCCGGACCGGCACGGTCCGGGCCGACGTGAAGATCCGCGACGCGCAGCCGGTCGCGGTGGAGGCGGCGTGATGGCCGGCGACGGGCGCCCGCTGCTGGAGGTCGAGCGGGTGAGCGTGCGCTTCGGCGAGCTCGTCGCCCTGAGCGCGGTGAGCCTCGAGATCGGGCGCGGGGAGATCCTGGCGATCATCGGGCCCAACGGGGCGGGCAAGACCACGCTGATCAACGTGATCAGCGGGTTCTACCACCCCCAGGAGGGGCGCATCCGCTTCGACGGGACGGACCGGACCTCCCTGCGGCCGCCCGACATCGCCGCCCTCGGCATCGCCCGCACCTTCCAGAACGTGGCCCTCTTCAAGGGCATGACGGTCCTCGACAACATCATGACGGGGCGCCTCCTGAAGATGAAGGGGAGCTTCCTGCTCGACGCCCTGTGGGTGGGGCCGGCGCGGCGGCAGGAGCTGGAGCACCGGGCGTTCGTCGAGCGGCTCGTCGACTTCCTGGAGATCGAGGCCATCCGCAAGACGCCCGCCGGCCGCCTGCCCTACGGGCTCCAGAAGCGCGTGGAGCTGGCGCGCGCGCTGGCCGCCGAGCCCCAGCTCCTCCTGCTCGACGAGCCCATGGCGGGCATGAACGTCGAGGAGAAGGAGGACATGTGCCGCTTCATCCTCGACGTCAACGGCGAGTTCGGCACCACCATCGCGCTGGTCGAGCACGACATGGGCGTGGTCATGGACATCTGCGACCGCGTGGTGGTCCTCGATTATGGCCGCAAGATCGCCGACGGGCCGCCCGACCAGGTGCAGGCGGACCCCGCGGTGATGGACGCCTATCTGGGGGTCTACTCGGAGGGGGGCTCCGCCCCCCTTCCGAACCTCCCCCCGGGAGAGGATTGCGCCGGCGGAGCCGGCGCGCGAATGAAAGCGGGGGAGTCGAGTCGATGACGAGACTCCCCACCGGCGGGAGCGCGTGATGGAGCTGTTGTACGCCGTCTTCGTGGGGCCGCTCCGGGACATTCTCGGCCACCCGCGCTTCTTCGTCGAGGTGCTGTCCGGCGGCGTCGCGGCCGGCCTCATGTACTCGCTGGTGGCGCTCGGCTTCGTGCTGATCTTCAAGGCCTCGGGCGTCTTCAACTTCGCCCAGGGCGTGATGGTGCTCTTCGCCGCCCTGACCCTGGTCGGCCTCATGGAGCGCGGGGTGCCCGTCGTCCTGGCCCTCGTTTTCACGGCGGCGGTGATGGTGGCCCTCGCCTTCGCCATCGAGCGCCTGGTCCTCCGCCCCCTCGTCAACCAGGAGCGCATCGTCCTGTTCATGGCCACCATCGGGCTGACGTTCTTCCTGGAAGGGTTCGGGGAGATGCTGTGGGGGAGCAACGTCAAGCGGCTCGACGTGGGCATCCCCGACGAGTCGTTCACGGTCGCGGGCGTCCTCCTGAACACGCTCGAGCTGACGGCCGCGCTCACGGCGGCGGCGCTGGTGGCGGTGCTGGCCGTCTTCTTCCACGGCACCCGCGTGGGGCGCGCGCTCCGGGCGGTGGCCGACGACCACGAAGCCGCGCTGTCGATCGGGATCCCGCTCAAGACGATCTGGGTGATCGTGTGGTCGGTGGCGGGCATCGTGGGCATCGTCGCGGGGATCATGTGGGGGGCCAAGAGCGGGGTGCAGTTCAGCCTCTCGCTGATCGCGCTCAAGGCGCTGCCGGTGCTGATCCTCGGCGGCTTCACCTCGGTCCCGGGCGCGATCGTCGGGGGGCTCATCATCGGCGTCGGCGAGAAGGTGGGCGAGGTGTACTGGGGGCCGCTCGTCGGCGGGGCCATCGAGAACTGGTTCGCCTACGTGCTGGCGCTGGTGTTCCTGCTGTTCCGGCCGCAAGGCCTGTTCGGCGAGCGGATCATCGAGCGGGTATGAGCGGGTGATCTACCGTCTCGCCGGCCAGTACAAGACGACCTACGCCAGCGACCAGGCGATCTTCCCGATCGTCCAGGACCGGGTCGTCGTGATCCTGGCCCTCCTCGCCGCCTTCGTGGTGCCGCCTCTGCTCGCCGACGAGTACTGGCTGCAGGCGATCCTGATCCCGCTCCTCGTCTACTCGCTGGCGGCGATGGGTCTCAACCTGCTGACCGGCTACGCCGGCCAGCTCTCGCTGGGGACCGGCGGCTTCATGGCGGTCGGCGCGTACGCCGCCTTCAAGCTCACCACCGCGTGGCCCGGCCTCAACATCCTGGTGGTGTTCCTCCTGGCCGGCCTCGTCGCCGCCGGTGTCGGGCTGCTCTTCGGCATCCCGAGCCTCCGGATCAAGGGCTTCTACCTGGCGGTGGCCACCCTGGCCGCCCAGTTCTTCCTCGTCTGGCTGTTCAACAAGGTCGGCTGGTTCGTGAACTACGCGCCGTCCGGGACGATCACCGCGCCGCCCCGCACCGTGCTCGGCGTGATGGTCACGGGGCCGGAGGCGACCGCGGGGGCCCGCTACGTGGTGGCGCTGGCCGTGGTCACCGTCCTGGGCCTGGCCGCCAAGAACCTCGCGCGCGGGCGGGTCGGGCGGTCCTGGATGGCGATCCGCGACCGGGACATCGCCGCCGAGATCATCGGCGTCCGCCCCCTGCGCACGAAGCTGCTGGCCTTCGGCATCAGCTCGTTCTACTGCGGGGTCGCCGGCGCCGAGCTGGTGTTCCTGTACCTGGGCAGCGCGGAGACGCTGGCCTTCGACGTGAGCCTCTCGTTCCTCGTCCTGTTCATGGTGATCATCGGCGGGCTCGGGTCGATCCTCGGCTCGTGGCTCGGCGCGGCGTTCATCGTGCTGGTCCCGATCTTCCTGACCAACGCCCCCGGCCTGGTCGGGCTCGATCTGCCGGTGGCCCTGCAAAAGCATATCGAGCTGATGGTGTTCGGCGGTCTCATCATCTTCTTCCTGATCGTGGAGCCGCACGGCCTGGCCCGGCTCTGGCAGATCACCAAGGAAAAGCTTCGACTGTGGCCGTTCCCCCACTGAGGGGACGGCGGAGAAGGGGGACGTCATGAGAGTGAGGATGCTTCTGGTGGGAGTGCTGACGGCGGTCGTCGTCGCCGGACCGATGGTCCGCGCCGCCGGCGCGGCGGGAGAGGTCTTCGTTCCGTTGCTCGTCTACCGGACCGGGCCCTATGCCCCGAGCGGCATCCCCATCGCCAACGGCTTCGTGGATTACTTCACCCTGATCAACGAGCGCGACGGCGGCGTCAACGGCGTCAAGCTCACCTGGGAGGAGTGCGAGACCCAGTACGACACCAAGCAGGGGGTGGAGTGCTACGAGCGGCTGAAGGGCAAGGGGGCGACCGGCGCCGTGCTGATCAACCCCTACAGCACGGGCATCACCTACCAGCTGGTCCCCAAGGCCGCCGTCGACAAGCTGCCGATCCTGTCCATGGGCTACGGCATGACGGCCGCCGCCGACGGGCGCTGGTTCCCCTGGGTCTTCAACTTCCCGACGACCTACTGGAGCCAGGCGTCCGCCGTGATCCGCTACATCGCCGAGCAGGAGGGCGGAGTCGCCAAGCTCAGGGGCAAGAAGATCGCCCACATCTTCCACAACAGCCCGTACGGCAAGGAGGCGAACCCGACCCTGGAGACGCTGGCGGGACAGCTCGGCTTCGAGCTGACCTTGCTCGCGGTGGACCACCCGGGGCAGGAGCAGAAGGCGACGTGGCTCCAGGTCCGGCGGCTCAATCCCGACTGGATCTTCATGTCGGGCTGGGGCGTGATGAACCAAGTGGCCATCAAGGAGGCGGCGACGATCGGGTATCCGATGGACCACTTCATCGGCAACTGGTGGTCGGCGAGCGACGCGGACGTGATCCCGGCGGGGGAGGGCGCCAAGGGCTACAAGGGCGCCACGTTCCACGCCCCCGGCGCCGGCTTCAAGGTGCACCAGGAGCTCTTCAAGCAGGTGTACGACAAGGGCAAGGGCGCCGGGCAGCGGGACCGGGTCGGCGAGGTGCTCTACAACCGCGGGGTCGTCAACGCCATGTTCACGGTGGAGGCCATCCGCACCGCCATGGCCCGGTACGGCAACAAGCCCGTCACCGGCGAGCAGATGCGCTGGGGGCTCGAGCACTTGAGCCTCACCGACAAGCGCCTCGCGGAGCTCGGGATGAAAGGCTTCACGCACCCGGTGAAGGTGACCTGCGAGGACCACGAGAACAACGGCCCGGTCCTGTTCGAGCAGTGGGACGGCAAGAAGTGGAACATCGTCTCCGACTGGATCCCGCCGATGCGCGAGGTGGTGCGGCCGAAGCTGGAAGCGGCGGCCGTCCAGGAGGGCCAGAAGCTCGGCTACCAGGTGCGCGACTGCTCCAAGGAGAAGTAGTGCTCTCGGTCAACAACATCGAGGTGATCTACGACCACGTCATCCTCGTGCTGAAGGGCGTGTCGCTCCAGGTCCCCGAGGGGGGCGTCGTCGCCCTCCTCGGGGCCAACGGCGCCGGCAAGAGCACGACGCTGAAGGCCATCTCCGGGCTGCTCCGGACCGAGCGGGGCGAGGTGACCCGCGGCACGATCGAGCTCCAGGGGGAGCCCATCCACCGGAAGGACCCGGCCGAGGTGGTGCGGCGCGGGATCGTGCAGGTGATGGAGGGACGGCACGTGTTCGAGCACCTCACGGTCGAGGAGAATCTCCTCACCGGCGCCTACACGCGGCGCAACGGCCGGAGGGTGGCCGAGGACCTGGAGCGCGTGTACGCCTATTTCCCGCGGCTGCGCGCCCGCCGCGGGGCCATGGCGGGCTACGTCTCGGGCGGCGAGCAGCAGATGCTCGCGATCGGCCGCGCCCTGATGGCGCGCCCCACGCTCATGCTGCTCGACGAGCCCTCCATGGGGCTGGCGCCGATGCTGGTGGCCGAGATCTTCGAGATCGTGAGCCGTCTCAACCGGGAGGAGGGCCTGGCGGTCCTGCTGGCCGAGCAGAACGCCGCGATGGCGCTCCGCGTCGCCGGGCACGGCTACGTCATGGAGAACGGCCGGATCGTGCTGGACGGCGATGCCCGGACGATCAGCGAGAACGAGGACATCAAGGAGTTCTACCTGGGGCTGACCGGCGTGGGCCAGCGCAGGAGCTACCGCGACGTGAAGCACTACAAGCGGCGCAAGCGATGGCTCAGCTAAGCCTGATCCGAAATCTCCCCGCGTCGATGTCCGCGGGCCAGCGGGTCCTGGCGCCGCGGGCCGCCCCGGCCGGCCGAGCTCGATACCCCACTCGCTGCCGCCGTCCGGAACGGCCCGCGGCGCCACCCGCTGGCGAGCCGACGGCCCCCGCGCAGATTGTCGGATTCCTGTCGTGTCGGAGGGCACGCGCAGTATGAGCGCGCTGCTCACCATCACCGACGTGTCGAAGTCGTTCGGGGGCGTCCAGGCCGTGAGCCAGGTCGACCTCGAGGTAGAGCGCGGCGTGCTGCTGTCGGTCATCGGGCCGAACGGGGCCGGCAAGACCTCCCTCCTCAACATGATCAGCGGCTTCTACCACCCCGACCGGGGCGCGATCGTCTTCGACGGCGAGGACATCACGCGCGAAGCCCCGAGCCGCATCGCCGCGCACGGCGTGGCCCGCACGTTCCAGAACATCGCCTTGTTCAAGGGCATGAGCGTGCTCGACAACCTGATGCTCGGCCGCCACGTGCGCATGCGCTCCGGGGTCCTGGCCTCCGTCGTCTACTGGGGTCTGGCCCAGAAGGAGGAGGTGGCGCACCGCCGGCGGGTCGAGGACGTGATCGACTTCCTGAAGATCCAGGACCTGCGCCGGCGGCCGACGGGCTCGCTGCCCTACGGCCTGCAGAAGCGCGTGGAGCTCGGGCGCGCCCTCGCCCTCGAGCCCAAGCTCCTCCTCCTCGACGAGCCGATGGGCGGCATGAACCAGGAGGAGAAGGAGGACATGGCGCGCTTCATCCTCGACGTCAACGAGGAGTGGGGCACCACGATCATTCTGATCGAGCACGACATGGGAGTGGTCATGGACATCTCCGACCGCGTGGCCGTGCTGGACATGGGCCAGAAGATCGCGGAGGGCACGCCCGGCGAGGTGCGGGCCAACCCGCGGGTCATCAAGGCCTACCTCGGCGAGCGGAAGCCGCGCGCCGCCGCTCGCGAGCCCATCCATGAGCGCGGCTGAGCCCCTGACGCTGCCCGGCCTGCTGCTCCGGAACGCGCGCGAGCGCGGCTCCCGGCCCGCCATCCGCGAGAAGGACCGCGGGATCTGGCAGACCTGGACCTGGCGCGAGTACCACGACCAGGTGCGGGACTTCGCGCTGGGGCTGGCCGCGCTCGGGTTCAGGCGCGGCGACAAGCTCTCGGTCATCGGCGACAACCGGCCCCGCCTCTACTGGGGTCAGATCGCGGCCCAGGCGCTGGGCGGCATCGCCGTCCCCGTCTACCAGGACTCGATCGCCCGCGAGCTGGCCTACGTGCTGGACCACGCCGAGGTGTCCGTGATCGTCGCCGAGGACCAGGAGCAGGTCGACAAGATCCTGTCGCTCAAGGCAGAGCTGCCGGCGCTGCAGCACGTGGTGTACGACGACCCCCGCGGCATGACCCACTACGGGACCGACTGGCTCCGGTCCTTCGGCGACGTGCAGGAGGCGGGCCGTCGCTTCGGGCGCGAGCACCCCGGCTACTTCGAGGCCGAGCTCGCCCGGGGGCAGCCCGACGACGTGGTCATGATCTCCTACACCTCGGGCACGACGGGCAACCCGAAGGGCGCCATGCTCACCCACCGGAACGTGATCGAGACCGCGCGCGTCTTCGTGCAGACGGAGGACGTGCGGCCGGAGGACGAGTGGCTCTGCTACCTGCCCATGGCGTGGGTGGGGGACTCGATCTACTCGACCGTGCTGAGTCTGCTGGTCGGCTTCGCGTGCAACTGCCCCGAGAGCCCCGAGACCGTCCAGCGGGACCTGCGCGAGCTGGGGCCGACGATCGTGCTCGCGCCGCCCCGGATCTGGGAGAACATGCTGACCGCCGTGCAGGTGCGCGCGGCCGACGCCACCCCCCTCAAGCGCTGGGTCTTCGAGCGCTTCCGCGCCGCGGCCGAGCGCGCGGAGACGCTCCGCGCCGACGCCAAGCCGGTGCCGCTCGGCCTCCGCCTGGCCCGCGCCGCCGGCGAGGTCCTGGTCTACCGGCCGGTGCGCGACCAGCTCGGCCTGGCGCGGGCGCGCTGGGCCTACACGGGCGGCGCCCCGCTCGGGCCCGACACCTTCCGCTTCTTCCGCGCCTTCGGCATCAACCTCAAGCAGGTCTACGGCTCGACCGAGGTGAGCGCCCTCGTCTCGATCCAGCCCGACCACGAGGCCAACCCCGTCACCGTGGGGCGGCCCTGCCCGGGGATCGAGGTGAAGATCGCCGACCGCGGCGAGGTGCTGATCCGGAGCGCCGGGGTGTTCAAGGGCTACTTCAAGGCCGAGCAGGCCACGCGCGAGGTGATCGACCCCGAGGGCTGGTTCCACACCGGCGACGCGGGCTTCCTCGACCCGCGCGGGCACCTGGTCATCATCGATCGCGCCAAGGACGTGGGCACGCTCGCCGACGGCACGCCCTTCGCGCCCCAGTTCATCGAGAACAAGCTGAAGTTCAGCCCGTCCATCCGCGAGGCCGTCGCCGTCGGCCACGAGCGGCCGTTCGTGGCGGCCATGATCGCCATCGACCCCGGCACGGTGGGGAGCTGGGCCGAGCGCCGGGGGCTCCCGTACACGAGCTACATGGACCTGTCGCAGAAGGCCGAGGTGCGGGTGCTGATCCGCGAGGAGATCGCGAAGTGCAACGCCACGCTGCCGGAGTCGACGCGGATCCGCCGGTTCCTCCTCCTCACCAAGGACCTCGACCCCGACGACGCCGAGATCACCCGCACGCGCAAGCTGCGCCGGGGCTACATCGCCGAGAAGTACGCGGCGTTCATCGAGGGGTTCTACGCCGAGCAGGACGAGGTCGAGGTGGCCACGACGGTCACCTACGAGGACGGCCGGCAGGCCGTGATCCAGTCGCGGGTGCGCCTGGAGAGCGTCGGCACGGAGGTGCCGGCCCGTGGGTGACTGGCAGTTCCTCGCGCTGCTGCTCTCCAACGGCGTCCTGATCGGCCTCATGTACTCGCTGATCGCCCTCGGCTTCGTGCTGGTCTACAAGGCCACGGACGCCATCAACTTCGCCCAGGGCGAGTTCGTGATGATCGCGGGCTTCGTGGTCGCGGTGGCCCTCGGGACCTACGGCGCCCCGCTCTGGGTCGCGATCGTGACGGGGGTCGCGGCGATGATCGCCTTCGGGTTCGGCCTCGAGCGCGTGGTACTGCGGCCGCTGATCGGGCGGCCCGTGGTGGCGGTGATCATGGCCACCATCGGGCTCGCCGCCGTGCTCCGCGGCGTGGGGCCGCTGGTCTGGGGCGCGGAGACCAAGCCGCTGCCGCTGCCGATCAGCGACGAGCCGATCATCCTCGGTCCGCTCTTCATCCCGCCGATCCAGGTGCTGGGCGCGGCCACCAGCCTCGTGTTCCTGGCGGCGTTCGGCTGGTTCTTTCTGCGGAGCCGCAAGGGCATCGCCATGCGCGCCGTCGCCGACAGCCAGCAGGTGGCGATGGCCATGGGGATCAACGTCGAGCGCTACTTCGCGCTGGCCTGGGCCATGGCGGGGGTCGTCTCGGCCCTGGGCGGGGTGATCTGGGGCGGGCTCCTCGGCGTGGACGTGCATCTCTCGCTGGTCGGCTTCAAGGTGTTCCCGGTGGTGATCCTGGGCGGCCTCGACTCGATCCCGGGCGCCATCGTCGGCGGGCTTATCGTGGGCGTGGTGGAGAACGTGGCGGCCGGCTACGTCGATCCCTGGGTGGGCGGCGGCACCAAGGACTTCGCCCCCTACGTGCTGATGATCCTCGCGCTGATGATCCGACCCTACGGCATCTTCGGCAAGGAGATCATCGAGCGGATCTGATGATCCATCGCGAGTGCGGCGTCCTCAAGACCAGCTACGAGGCCGACATGGCCTTATACCCGCTGCCCATCGCCCGCTGGACGGTGGCGGCCGTCGCCGTCCTCATGTTCCTGGTGATCCCGCTCGCGCTCGACGAGTACTACCTCTCGCTCGTCAACCTCGTGTCGATCGCGGTGGTGGGCGCCATCGGGCTCAACCTGCTCGTCGGCTACACGGGGCAGATCTCGGTCGGCCACGGCGCCTTCATGTCGGTGGGCGCCTACACGGCCGCCAACCTCGTCACCCGCCTCGACGCGCCGTTCTGGATCGCGCTCCCGGCGGGCGGCCTCATGGCGGCCGCGGTGGGCGCGATCGTGGGGGTCCCCTCGCTCCGCATCAAGGGCCTCTACCTCGCCATCGCGACGCTGGCCGGCCAGCTCATCATCGAGTGGACGATCAACCACGTCACCTGGATCAGCGGCGGCGTCCAGGCCTCGATCGAGGTGCCGCGCCCGCGGCTCGGAAGCTACGTGATCGCCAGCCAGCGGGAGATGTACTTCTTCCTGCTCGTCTTCGTCGTGCTCGCCATCGTGGCCGCCCTGAACCTCCTCCGCTCCCGGGTGGGCCGGGCCTTCGTGGCCATCCGCGACCAGGACATCGCCGCCGAGATCATCGGCATCAACATCTTCCGCTACAAGCTCATCGCCTTCGCCGTCTCGTCGTTCTACGCGGGGGTGACGGGCGTCCTCTACACGTACTACCTCGGCATCGCCAACTACGAGCAGTTCCAGATCACGGTGTCGATCGACTACCTGGCCATGATCATCATCGGCGGGCTGGGGTCCGTGCTGGGGTC
>Ga0209515_10006705_pt1 | contig 14194 bp, 11 predicted proteins | sample Subgroupgradi54m_FD_187454 | JGI IMG/M metagenome (GOLD analysis project Ga0209515, IMG submission 187454) | Subsurface groundwater microbial communities from S. Glens Falls, New York, USA - GMW60B uncontaminated upgradient, 5.4 m (SPAdes)... ...
ACGAGCGGCACCGCATATGGCTGGTCGTCGACGGCATCCTGATGATCGCCTCGGGCGCGCTTGCCATTCTTCCCGGGCCGAACATCGTGTTCTACTATTTTGCGTTCCGTGTCATGGGCCACTGGTTGTCAATGCGCGGCGCGTTGCAGGGGCTCCACGGCATCGCGTGGACCGGACGTCCGTGCGAGCCGTTGACGGAGCTGCGAGAGGTCGCGTTGCTCCAAGGCGCGGCGCGCGAACAGCGCGTCCATGAGATCGCCGCGCGCCTGCGGCTTCAGCATCTGTCGACCTTCTTCGAGCGCGTTGCGGTTCGGCACGCGTGACCCTTCGACTTGCTCAGGGTCACCCCGAGCGGGGTCGAGGGGTGATATTCTCGCCGCCACAAGCCACGGAGGCACGGAGCCACGGAGAATGTGATGTTAGGCAAAATTGCTCCGTGTCTTCGTGTCTCCGTGGCCCGTCTAAGTTGAATTCACAGTGAAGCTCCGGGACCTTGCGGAACGGCTCGCCTGCCGCCTCGAAGGCGATGGCGAGATCGACATCGTGCGCGTCGCCGGCATCGAGGACGCCGGCCCCGGCGATCTCACCTTCGTCGCGAATCCCAAGTACCTGCCATCGCTGGCCACCACGCGCGCATCGGCCGTCCTGCTCCGTGACGACGCGCCGGCAGGGTCGAGCGCGGTTCTCCGCGCGGCGGATCCGTACCTCGCGTTTGCGCGGGCGGTCGGCATCTTCGCGCCGCGATGGCAACCCGATCCTGGCGTGCACTCGATGGCGGCTGTGGCGCACGATGCGCATCTGGGCGATCGCGTGTCGGTCGGCGCGTTCGTCTCCGTGGGCGAAGGAGTGGTCGTCGGCGATCGCACGATCATCTTTCCGAACGTGACGATTGGTCCCGGAGCGCGGATCGGCGTTGACTGCGTCCTCCACTCGAACGTGTCGATTCGCGAGCGCGTCACGATTGGCGACCGGGTCGTGCTGCAGAACGGCGTCGTCATCGGCGGCGACGGGTATGGATTCGTCCGACGGGGCGACGGCACACACGAGAAAATCCCCCAGGTCGCGACGGTCGTCATCGAAGACGACGTCGAGCTCGGCGCGAACACGACCGTCGATCGGCCAGCCGTCGGCGAGACGCGCATCAAGGCCGGCTCGAAAATCGATAACCTTGTGCAGATCGCGCACGGTGTCACCGTCGGACGCAACGTGCTGATGGCCGCGCAGGTCGGCGTCGCCGGCAGCACCGAGATCGGCGACGACGTGATGTTCGGCGGGCAGGTGGGCGTAGGCGGGCACTTGACGATCGGACGGGGTGTCGTTGCCGTCGGTCAATCCGGCATCACCAACTCCGTGGATGACGGAGCCATGATCGCCGGCTACCCGGCGATCGATGCGCGCCAGTGGCGCAGGTCGTCGGCTGTCTTCCGGCGGCTTCCCGAGCTGAAGAAGCGCATCGAGGAGCTCGAAGCCAGGCTCGCCGAGCTCGCGGGCCGGGCAGAGACCGGGGAGAAACGCTCTCAGTGATTCGTCGTGTCGTCTTTGCGCTCGCCTTGATGGCGAGCGCGTCTCCCGCTTCAGCCCAGAACGCGATTTTGTTTTTTCCGCGTTTCGACTTCCATCTGGGCGCCGACTACCTGTCGGGCGACGACACGCGTTTCGTGTGGGACACCAACTTCGGCGGCGACATGGATTTCGTCGACTACGGCCGCGGCCGCGCGACCTTCGCGGCTAATTACGAGGCCGTGCTCGGCGAACAGTTTCACCGCTTCGATCCCAACCAGGGCAACTACCTCCTCGACCTCTCGACGTCGCTGCGCGCGCACGGCATCGAGGTTGCCGCGCTGTTTCATCACACCTCGCGCCATCTAAGCGATCGTTTCAAGCGGAACCCGGTCGATTGGAACATGCTCGGGGCGAGCGTCGCGCACGATGCACGCCGCGGGCCGGTGCAGATTCACACGCAAGGGGACCTGCTCGGCGTGCTGCTGAAATCGAGCGTCGACTACAGCTGGGAGGCGAACGGCGGAGTCTATGTACGTGTGCCCCTGCATCCGCATATCAGCGCGATCTCGGCAGGCAGCGCGCGGCTGGTCGGGGTCGACGGCACCCGGAATCGAGGCACGCAGCGCGGCGCCCGTGGGGAAGCCGGTCTGCGGTTCGAAGGGCAGGGCGGCGCCGTCGAATTGATCGTGGCCGCTGAACGGCGCATAGACCCGTACCCGCTTGAAAACTCGACAATGAGCTGGTTCAGCGCGGGGTTCCGGTTCATGAGTCGCTGAAAACAGTGCGGATGCCATTTCATCAAACGAAACGGGGTCCGACCCCATATCATAGAAATGTGATGCGCCTGGGTCGTTTGATCGTCCTGCTCACCGCGGCGGCTGGCGCCTTCGTCGTGCCGCTGCATGCCGCCGTCCATCCGCCCAAACTCGAATACCAGATCGCCACGCTGCCGAACGGGCTGCGCGTGGTCCTGTCCGAGGATCATTCGACGCCAATCGTGCATCTGTCGGTGTGGTACCACGTCGGCTCGAGAAACGAGAAGCCGGGACGAACCGGGTTTGCGCATTTGTTCGAGCACATGATGTTCAAGGGCTCGAAGAACGTGCAGCCCGAGTCGCACACGTCGATCATCGCAAGCATCGGCGGACGCAGCAACGCGTATACGCAGGAAGATGCCACGGTGTTCTGGGAAACGCTGCCGGCGCAATATATGCCCCTCGCCCTCTGGCTCGAGGCCGATCGGATGGCGACGCTTCGCGTCGACCGCGACGCGTTCGAGAAGGAAGTCGAGGTCGTCAAGGAGGAGCGGCGGCTGCGTGTCGACAACCAGCCGTACGGACGCCTCAACGAGATCCTGTTCGAAAAGGCGTTCGTGAGCCACCCGTACAAGCACCCGACGATTGGCAGCATGAAGGATCTCGAGTCGGCGTCGCTCGACGACGTGCGCGATTTCCACAACACGTATTACGTGCCGGAAAACGCCGTCGTGACGCTCGTTGGGGACTTCGACTCGACGCAGGCCATGCAGCTCGTCACGCAGTACTTCGGTCGCGTGCCGAAGGCTGCCAAGCCGGTGCCCCGCGACATCCCCAAGGAGCCGGAGCAGACGCAGGAGCGTCGCGCTGCCGTCCAGGAGGAATGGCCGTTGCCGGCGGTGATCGTCGCGTATCACGTCGCCTACGACGGTCATCCAGATTCGTACCCGCTGCACCTGACGTCGAAGATCCTGTTCGACGGGGAGAGCGCGCGCATCACGCGCGACCTCGTCTACGACCAGCGCATCGCGGTAGCGGCGTTCGGCAGCGCGAACATCCTCGAAGACCCGAACCTGTTCTACGCGGTGGCGATCATTCCGGCCGGTCAGTCCCCGGAAACGGTCGAAAAGGCGCTGCTCGCGGAGTTCGAAAACCTGAAGACCACCCCTGTGACGAGCCATGAGCTGGACCGCGCGAAGAACCAGTTCATGCGCGACTACATCATCGGCCGCGAGACCGACGAACAGAAGGCGCTTCACCTCGCGCACGCAGCAGTGATCCACAACGACATCACCCGCGCGGACGCGGAGATCGACATTTTCGAGAACCTGACGCCGATGGACATCCAGCGTGTGGCGCGCACGTACTTCACGCAGAACAATCGCACAGTGCTCTACATCCAGCCCAAAGGCGCTGGAACTGGAGCACGGCGATGACCTGCCTTCAACTTCCAACGCCCAACCTCCAACTCCCAAGGACCTTGGGAGTTGGGAATTGGATCTTGGGAGTGTGTGTCGCGCTTCAGGCTCTAGGCGCGACGTCGGCGTTCGCGCAGGCCCGCGACTGGCCGTCCGAATCGGCGCCGCGTCCGCTCGCCGCGCATGACGCCACGTTTCCGCCCTACGAGATCCGCACCCTGCCCAACGGCATGCAGGTGGTCGTCGTCCTGCATCACGAGCAGCCCGCCGTCAGCATCCGCCTGCTCGTGCGGACAGGGGCAGCGCAGGATCCGAAGGGAAAGGGGGGCGTTGCCAACCTCACCGCATCGCTTCTGGATCAGGGAACCACGACGCGGAGTGCCCAGCAGATCGCCGATCAGATTGATTTCATTGGTGGTGACCTTGGCACCGGCGCCGGGACCGATCTCTCGTTCGTGAACGCGATCGTCATGAAGGATTCGTTCCAGGTCGGCATGGACCTGGTGGCCGATGTGGCGCGCAATCCGGCGTTCGCGCCTGAGGAGATCGAGCGGCAGAAGGACCAGGTTCTGTCGTCGTTGCGCGTGAACGCAGGCGACCCGGGATATATCGCGGATGTCGTGTTCGATCGGCTCGTCTACGGGTTCCACCCGTACGGGCTGCCGGGGAGCGGCACGGAGGCGACGCTCGCCGCGTTGACGCGCGTCGATCTGCAGGCGTTCCACCGTGCGTATTTCATTCCGAACAACATGCTTCTCGCCATCGTTGGCGACGTCACGAGCGACGAAGCGTTCGCAGCGGCGCAGAAGGCGTTCGGCGCGTGGCCGCGGGGGACACTGCCCCCACCCAATCCCATCGAGCCACCGCCGTCCGCGCGCCGGATCGTGATCATCGACAAGCCCGATGCGGTTCAGACGAGCATCCGCGTCGGCCAGCTCGCCATCCCGCGGAAGCATCCGGACTACATGGCGTGGGATCTCGCCGTGAAGATCCTCGGCGGTGAGGGGGCCAACCGGCTGCACCAGGTGCTGCGATCGCAGTACGGCCTGACGTACGGAGCCGAGGCGGATGCCGAGGCGCGCAAGGATGCCGGTGATTTCGTGGCGCAGACCGACACGCGCACCGACACGACCGGACAGGCGCTGCGCCTGATGGTCGACGAGTTCGCGAAGCTGGCGCGTGAGCGCGTGGGCGATCGTGAGCTGTCGGACGCGCAGGCCTACCTGTCGGGCAGTTTCCCGCTGACGATCGAAACGCCGGATCAGATCGCCACCCAGGTGCTGAACGTCCTGTTCTTCGATCTGCCGATCTCCGAAATCGGATCGTTCCGCGAGCGCGTGCTCGCCGTGACGCCGGACGACGTGCAGCGCGTCGCGCGGCAATACGTCAAACCGGACCGGCTCTCGATCGTGCTCGTCGGCAACGCGCGGGCGTTCGCGTCGCAGCTGATTGAGCTCGGGTTGGGAGGGTACGAAGTCATTCCGGTCGATCAGCTCGATCTCATGTCTCCGACGTTGAAGAAGGAGCGGCAACGCGTTGAGAACGCTCCTGGCGGCTTCATCGCGGACCGTGCCCGACTTCGCTCGTCGAGCTTCGCCGGGCAAGAAGGTCCGCGCCGCGCTGCGTATACCCAGACCCAGGTAAATCCGCGTCCCGCGGCGCCCGTGAACGTCCCGAACGGTCAGAACGTCCCGAACGCTCCGAACGCTCCGAACGATCTGTTGAAGCAAGTGGTGCAGGTGAAGGGTGGCCTCGACGCGCTGAAGGGGATTCGCACCGTTGTCGTCGATGCGGACATGTCGGTGACCACGCCTCGTGGTCCCACGGTCATCCCGACGAAGACGTACGTCGTCTATCCGGACAAGTTCCGGGTCGACGCCACCTTTGCCGGACAGCAGAACGTCCAGGCGTACAACGGCGGCTCGGCATGGGTGAAGGATCCCGCCGGCGTCTCGGCCGCGCCCCCGGCGATGCGAAGCGACTTCGCCGCGACCGTCCGGCGCGACACGTTCCCGTTGCTGATCGCCGCGTCGGAGGGGAAGCTCGCGGTTCGACCCCTTCCCGAAGAAGTGAAAGGCACTGTCGCGCTCAAGGTCATCGAGATCAGCGGCGAAGGACTGACGCCGGTCCGGCTGTACATCGACCAGAGCAATCGAATCGTCAGACAAACCTACACCACCCCCGGGCCGGACGGTCATCCATCTCAGGCGGAAGAAGTGTTCTCCGACTACCGCAAGGTCAATGGCATCGAAGTGCCGTTCAAAGCGTCCGTGCTGCGCGATGGGCGGTTGATTCTCGATCGCACACTGAAAAGCGTGACCTTCAACGTTCCGGTCGACGCCGTACTGTTCCAGCAGCCGCTCTAGTGGCGCGTGTGTTGCGAACCAATGGGTGACCGCTCCGTTGTCGCGGCCACGCAACCGCGGTCGAAGTTCAAGGTGGGTAGTACCGATTCAGCCCGGACAAGCCAATAAAATCCGGCAGCAATGCGCATCATGATCTCGTGCGGCGAGCCATCCGGCGATCTGTACGCGGGCGCGCTCGTTTCCGAGATCCTCCGCCGCGAACCGTCCGCGGATGTGTTTGGATTCGGCGGGCAGCGGCTTGCCGCCGCGGGCACGCGTCTCGTCGGCGACTTCCAGGGACTCTCGGTGACCGGTCTCACCGAAGCGCTGCGCGTGCTGCCGCGTTCCTACGCGATGCTGCGCCGGCTGGTGGCCGCCGCGCGCGCCACCCGGCCCGACGTGTTCGTCGCGATTGATTTCCCCGACTTCAACTTCCGATTGATGGCCGCGCTGCACCGGCTTGGCATTCCGATCGTCTACTACATCAGCCCGCAGCTCTGGGCGTGGCGGGCCGGGCGGATGCGGACGATGAAGCGATTCGTCGATCGCGTGCTGGTGATCTTCCCGTTCGAGGAAGCGCTGTACCGCCGCGAAGGTGTGCCCGTGGAGTTTGTCGGGCATCCGTTGGTCGATCTCGTGCGCGTGAAGACGCCGCGTGCCGCGCTGCTTCGCGAGCACGGGCTTGTCGCTGACGCGCCGACGGTCGCGCTGCTGCCGGGAAGCAGACCCAACGAGCTCCGCCGGATCGTCCCGGACATGGCCGCCTCGCTGCCGCTGATTCGCGCGCGCGTACCGGACGTGCAGTTCATTGTCGCGGCCGCGCCGACTCTGGAGGATGAGTTGTTTGCACCGCTTGTTGGCGCGTCAGGGCCGGCTGACGTGGGGGCCGGCTTTAGCCGGCCCGTCCTCGTCCGTGAGCGCACTGATGACGTGCTGGCCGCGTGTGATGTCGTAATCACCGCGTCAGGCACTGCGACCGTACAGGCAGCGCTTCACGAACGTCCGATGGTTGTCGTCTACCGCCTGTCGCCGCTCACGTACCGCATCGGCAAGCCTTTTGTCCGCGTCGACACGTATGCCATGGCGAATCTGGTGGCGGGCGAGCGCATCGTGCCGGAATTGATACAGGAGGACTTCACGCCGGCGCGTGTGGCCGACGAGACTGTTCGTTTGTTGACCGATCACGAGTTACATACGCGGACGCGCGGCGCGCTACGCCGCGTCCGCGAAAAGCTGGGCGGCTCGGGGGCCAGCGGTCGCGCCGCTGACGCAGTCCTGGCCGTCGCCCGTAAGGACGTCCTCCAGCCTTAGTCGAGTCGTACGCGAGTCTGGCTCGCGTACCCTGGCCCCGCTGACCCTGGTCGTGCTGACTCTGTTTTTGCTGACCCTGGGCGTTCTTGTTCTTGTCCATGAGGACACCTCCAGGACGAAAAAGTCGCAAAGCCGGTGCCGCGATCAGGCTGAGTAGCGTGGCGCAACTGATCATATCGACCGAGCCCGTGCGTTTTTCCAACGCGCGTCACGCAAAGTACAATTCTGGGTTGGTATGACCACACGAAACAGTTTCGATACGCGCACCGAGATCCTCGCAGGCGGACGAACCGTTCAGATCTACAGCCTTCCCGCGCTCGAGAAGGCGGGATTCAGCGGCGTCTCGCGGCTGCCCTACTCGATGAAGATCCTGCTCGAGAACCTGCTGCGGCGCGAAGACGGCGCCTTCGTGAAGGCCGCCGACATCACGTCGATAGCGGAGTGGAAAGCGACCGCAAACCTCGAGCAGGAAATATCCTTCATGCCCGCGCGCGTGCTGCTCCAGGACTTCACCGGCGTGCCCTGCGTGGTCGACCTGGCCGCGATGCGCGACGCGATGGTCGCGCTCAAGGGCGATCCGGACCGCATCAATCCGTTGCAGCCCGTCGAACTTGTGATCGATCATTCGGTGCAGGTCGACTATTTCGGTCGCGCCGACGCCTTTGCCCTCAACGCGGAGCTCGAGTTCGTGCGTAACCGCGAGCGTTATGCCTTTCTCCGCTGGGGTCAACGGGCGTTCCGCAATTTCGAGGTCGTTCCCCCGGACACGGGAATCGTGCACCAGGTCAACATCGAGCATCTTGCCCGCGTGATTTTCTCGGAGCAGGTCGATGGGAAGACGGTCGCGTACCCCGACACGCTCTTCGGCACCGATTCGCATACGACGATGGTCAACGGACTGGGCGTCCTCGGCTGGGGCGTCGGCGGTATCGAGGCGGAGGCTGCGATGCTCGGACAGCCAAGCTCGATGCTGATCCCGCAGGTCCTGGGTGTCCGTCTGACCGGCGCGCTGCCGAAAGGCGCAACCGCGACCGATCTCGTGCTCACGATTACGGAGCTGCTGCGGAAGACCGGGGTCGTCGGCAAGTTCGTCGAGTTCTTCGGCGAGGGAATCAAGCACCTGACGATCGCGGACCGCGCCACGCTTGGGAACATGTGTCCCGAGTACGGCGCCACGGTCGCGATATTCCCCATCGATGAGATGACGCTCGATTACCTGCGCCTCACGGGCCGCGACGAGTCGCGCGTGCAGCTGGTCGATGCGTACGCGCGTGCGCAGGGTCTGTTCCATGTGGACGGAGCTGCGGACGCCGTCTATTCCGACACGGTTGAACTCAGTCTTGACTCGATCGAGCCGAGCCTCGCGGGTCCCAAGCGGCCGCAGGATCGCGTGTCGCTCAGGAACGCCAAAGCGGCGTTCCAGGTGGCGCTGCCGACGATGCAGGTTGCGCCGAAGCCCGCAAAATCGTCCGACGCGGGCGGTGCCCGGCAGGGAATCGCGAACGCCACCGGTGCAGTCGCGCAATCAGGCGTGGCGGTCCTGGACCCGGCGCTTGCTGAGCTCGACCATGGCGCGGTCGTTATTGCTGCGATCACGAGCTGCACGAATACCTCGAATCCGAGCGTGATGATCGGTGCGGGTCTCGTCGCCAAGAAGGCAGTCGAACGCGGACTGACGCGGAAACCGTGGGTCAAGAGCAGTCTGGCGCCTGGTTCGAAAGTCGTCACGGAATACCTCGACGCGGCCGGGCTCTCGCCGTATCTCAATCAGCTCGGATTCGATCTGGTCGGGTACGGCTGCACGACCTGCATCGGCAACAGCGGTCCGCTACCTGACGAGGTCTCGGCCGTCGTTCGCGAGAAAAGCCTGGTCGTCTGCTCGGTGCTCAGCGGCAACCGCAACTTCGAGGGTCGGATTCAGCAGGACGTGCGCGCCAACTATCTCGCGTCGCCGCCGCTCGTGGTGGCGTACGCGCTCGCCGGATGGATTACGAAAGATCTGACGACGGAGCCGCTCGGTGAGGATCAATCAGGCAAGCCCGTGTTTCTGAAAGACATCTGGCCGACCGAGCAGGAGCTGCAGGAGACGATGCAGCGCGCCGTCCATGCCGACATGTTCAGGAACAGCTATCGCGACGTCTTCAAGGGCGACGCGCGCTGGCAGCAGCTCCCGGTGCCCGAGGGCAAGCAGTACGCGTGGGGAGATTCCACGTACATCCGCAAGCCGACGTTCCTTGAAGGCATGACGATGACGCCGCCGCCGCCCGTGGAATTGAGGGGGGGCCGCGTGCTGGCGCTCCTCGGCGACAGCGTCACGACGGATCACATCTCGCCTGCCGGCGCGATCAAGCCCGACAGCCCCGCGGGCAAGTACCTGATCGAGCATGGAGTGAAACCGTCCGACTTCAACTCGTACGGCGCGCGGCGTGGCAACCACGAGGTGATGGTGCGCGGCACGTTTGCCAACACACGGCTGCGGAATCAGATTGCCCCGGGAACCGAAGGCGGATGGGCGATCCTGCAGCCGGGCGGCGAGCTGATGACGATCTACGACGCCTCGGAAAAGTACCGCCAGATCGGGGTGCCGCTGCTGGTGATCGCGGGCAAGGAGTACGGATCCGGATCCTCGCGCGATTGGGCGGCGAAGGGGACCTTCCTGCTCGGCGTCAAGGCGGTGATTGCCGAGTCGTTCGAGCGTATCCATCGCAGCAATCTGGTGAACATGGGTGTCCTGCCGCTGCAGTTCAAGAAGGGGGACACCGCGGCGTCGCTGAAGCTGACGGGGACCGAGGAGTACAGCCTCGTCGGCACCGGCGAAGGACTGAAGCCGCGCGGTGAGGTCGGCGTGCAGGCGAAGGCCGCTGACGGCGGCGTGAAGGAATTCAGGGTGACGGCGCGGATCGATACGCCGGAGGAGCTGATCGCCTTCCGCCACGGCGGGATCCTCCCGTATGTTGTACGGCAACTCGTCAGTCGATCGTAATCGCGAGCCTGGAAGGCTCGCGCCGCAATGTTGACTGCTGCACAGATCAAGGCCAAGTCGATCGAGCTCGGCTTCGATCTGTGCGGAATTGCTCCCGCCGACAGTTTTCCCGAGCTCGAATTCCTCGACGAATGGCTCGCCCGCGGCTATGCGGGTGACATGAGCTACCTTTCGCGTTCCGCCGAGCGTCGCGCGGATGTGCGGGCTGTTGTCCCCGGGGCACGGAGCGTCATCGTCACCAGGGTCTGACCCCGGAACGCGGAGCACGAGAGTCGGATCGTCACCCGAGTCTGACCCCGGAACGCGCAGTCATCGCGCGCTACGCGTGGGGCGACGACTATCACGATGTCCTGAAAGCACGCCTCGAGACGCTGCTTGCGTGGATGCGCGCCGCATCGCCCGATCCCTTCGACGCCCGCGCCTATGTGGATACCGGCCCCGTGCAGGAGCGCGTCTATGCGCAGTACGCCGGCCTCGGGTGGATCGGCAAGAACACGTGCCTGATCAACGCGGAGGTTGGCTCCTGGCTGTTTCTGGCCGAGATCATCTGCACGCTGCCGCTGGAGCCAGATACGCAAGGGCTCGAACAGTGCGGCACCTGTCATCGCTGCCTCGATGCGTGCCCGACCGGCGCGCTCGTCGAGCCGGGGGTGCTCGATTCAACGCGCTGCCTTTCCTACCTGACGATTGAGCTCCGCACCGGCATCCCTGAGGAGTACCGCGCCGCGCTCGGCAATCACGTCTACGGGTGCGACATCTGCCAGGATGTCTGCCCGTACAACCAGCCATCCTCTTCGTCCACCGACCCTGCGTGGCAGCCGCGCAGCGGATTGAATCTGCCGCGGCTGGTCGAGCTGTGGCAGCGCTCTGACAGCGATCTGCGCGCGCTCATCACGCGCAGCGCCATGACGCGGGCCAAACTCACCGGCTTGCGCCGCAATCTGGCGGTGGCGATCGGCAACAGCGGCGACGCCGCGGCGTGTGCCGCGCTCCAGGAGCGGCGGGATGACCAGCCGTCGGCCGCAGATCCGATGGTCGTCGATCATGTTGAGTGGGCCCTGCGCGCGGGGTTTTGAGCTCTTCGCTTTGCGTTACACGTTAAGATCCGTGTATGCCCGGCGACGCCGCTCCCATTCTTCTCCTCTCGATGCCGCAGATGGCGGATCCGAATTTTGTGAAGACCGTCGTCCTTCTCTGCGACTACACGGACGAGGGCGCATTCGGTATCGTCGTCAACCGTCAGATGGACGAGCCCGCGTGGATGCTCGTGAAGACGGACCCGCCGATTCGGGTCGATCCTGATCTGAAGCTCTGGATAGGCGGGCCTGTCGACCCGCAACGCACGTGGATATTGATGGCGGAGGCGCAGGGTCCTGACGAGGAACAGCGCGAAATCTGCCCGGGCGTGCTCCTGTCGGTCTCGAAGGAGCTGACGCTCGAGTTGCTGCAGGCGCCGCCGTCTTCCGGTTCGCGCGTCATCATTGGCTACGCCGGGTGGGGACCCGGTCAGCTCGATCACGAGATAGCCGCGTCGGCATGGCTCACGATGAACGTTGACCCGTCGCTGATCTTCGGCGTGCCGCCGCACCAGATGTGGGAAGCCGCGCTCCGCCGCCTGGGCGCGGATCCCTCGGCGTTGCAGACCGCCAGCGGAGGCGTCCACTAATGAGAAGAATCCTTATGGCCTCAATCGCCGCATCGACCCTTGCCGCCGGCTTCACCGCCACCGCTCAGGAAAGCAGCGTTCCAGACCTCCAGCAGCTGAAGACGATGACCGCTCGTTTCGCCCCGGTCGATCTCTCCGCTGACGTGAGGTCGATGCCCGCGAACGAGCGCCAGGCACTCGCGCGACTCGTCGAAGCCGGGAAGGTGATGGATACCTTGTTCCTGCGCCAGGTCTGGGCGGGCAACGAAACGATGCTGCTCGACCTCCTGCAGGACACCTCCGAGCTCGGACGCGCGCGTCTTCATTACTTTCTGATCAACAAGGGCCCATGGTCTCGACTCGACGAGAACGCGCTCTTCATCCCCGGGGCGCCGAAGAAGCCTGAGCGGGCGAACTTCTATCCGGCCGGCGCGACGAAAGAGGAGGTCGAGGCATGGAGCGCGACGCTTTCCGGAGCGCAACGCGCGTTCGCGATCGGGTTTTTCACCACGATCCGGCGAAATCCTGAAGGAAAGTTCGTGGCAGTGCCCTACAGCTTCGAGTACCAGGGCGAGCTCGCTCGCGTCGCGGAGCTTCTCAGGCAAGCCGCTGCCCTGACGAAACAACCCACGTTGAAGGCGTTCCTCGAAAAGCGCGCCCAGGCGCTCATCACCAACGACTACTACGACAGCGACGTCGCATGGATGGAGCTCGACGCCAGCATTGAGCCGACGATCGGGCCGTACGAGGTCTACGAGGACGAGTGGTTCAACTACAAGGCGGCGTTCGAGTCGTTCATCACGGTGCGCGATGAAGTGGAGACCAACAAGCTGACGCGCTTCGGATCGGAGCTGCAGGAGATCGAGAACAACCTCCCCATCGATCCCAGGTATCGCAACCCGAAGCTTGGCGCCATGGCGCCGATCCGCGTCGTCAACACCGTCTTTTCGTCAGGCGATGGCAATCGCGGGGTGCAGACCGCGGCATTCAACCTTCCGAACGACGAGCGCATCGTCGCCGAGAAGGGCACCAAGCGCGTGATGCTGAAGAACAACCAGGACGCGAAGTTCAAGATGGTCCTGGTGCCGATTTCGAAGGTGGCGCTTGCCACCAACGATCAGGCCAACATCGACTTCGAGGCGTTTTTCACGCACATCCTGATGCACGAGCTGACGCACGGCCTCGGGCCGCACAACATCGTGACGGGGGAACGGCCGACGACCGTGCGCCAGGAGCTGAAGGAGACCTACAGCACCATCGAAGAAGCGAAGGCGGACGTCTCTGGACTCTTCGCGCTCCAGTTCCTCGTCGATCGCGGAAAGCTGGACAAGAAATTCGAACAGACGATGTACACGACCTTCCTCGCGTCGATCTTCAGGTCGATCCGCTTCGGGCTGAATGAAGCACACGGACGTGGAGTGGCCATCCAGCTCAATTACTTCCTCGATCACGGCGGGGTCACGGTCGCAGCCGATGGGACGTTTGCCGTGAATGCGTCACGCATCAAGCAGAACGTCATCGACCTCACGCGCGACATCATGATGATGGAGGCGACGGGTGCGTACGTCGACGCGAAGCAGATGATCGAGAAGATGGCGGTCGTGCGGCCACCCGTCAAGCGCGTGCTCGACAGGCTGGCCGGCGTTCCCGTTGATATCGAGCCGCGATTCGTCGCGGCCGCGAGCCTTGCTAGGTAGGTCCAGCCAGAATATCCGTCAACCAATGACGCAGCTCGTCGCGTGTCTGGCGGAACGCGGCGAGCCGTTGCTCTGCTGATCCTCCGCTGGACGCCGGGTCCTTGAAGTCACGATGATGGCGGCGGCCTCCGGGAAAGATCGGGCATTGCTCGTTCGCCGCGTCGCACACCGTGATGACATCGTCGAACTCACGGCCGGCGAACTCGCTGACGTGCTTCGCTCGGTGCGTCGAGATGTCGATCCCGATCTCGCGCATCACCGCAATGGCTTCGGGACGCACGTGTGACGGCGCCACGCCGGCGCTGAACGCATCGACGCGGTCGCCGAAGTCATGACGGATCAGTCCCTCGGCCAGCTGGCTTCGAGCGCTGTTCGCGGTGCACAACACGAGGACGCGGCGTCTCGCCACACCCTCATCTTGTCACGAGCAGCACGATGGGCCGCAGCACGCGTCCGGCTTGCGCGCGCGAACGAAGGCACTCGTGACCTTGCCCTTCACGCGGGGAGCGACGGCATCGACATCGAGGCCGGACTGCG
>Ga0209515_10006706_pt1 | contig 14194 bp, 19 predicted proteins | sample Subgroupgradi54m_FD_187454 | JGI IMG/M metagenome (GOLD analysis project Ga0209515, IMG submission 187454) | Subsurface groundwater microbial communities from S. Glens Falls, New York, USA - GMW60B uncontaminated upgradient, 5.4 m (SPAdes)... ...
TCCGATCTGACAATCCAAGCCGGTTCAGGTCCCGGATGATGGTGTGAAGAAGGCTTACGAAGCCAACAAGGACAGCTTCATGGAGCCGGAAACCTTCCGGGCCAGTCACATCCTGGTGAGTGACGAAGAGACGGCCAAGAAAGCCATGGAGCGTCTGAAGGCGGGTGAATCTTTTGCCAAGGTGGCCGGGGAGCTTTCCACCGATCCTTCGACAAAAACCAAGGGCGGGGACATCGGCTATTTTGTGAAGGGACAATTGATTCCCGAGTTTGAAACAGCCTGTGAATCTTTGAAGCCAGGCGAGCTCAGCGGCATCGTCAAGACCCAGTTGGGTTATCACATCATTCAGCTGACCGAGAAGAAAGCCCCGCATCAACGTCCTCTGGAAGAAGTTCAGGACCAGATTCGGAAGCAGCTTGCCGCGCAACAACAACAACGTCAGGTGGAATTGTTCGTGCAGGAATTGCGCACCAAGGCCCAAGTTCAGATCAAGGAAGCGCCGGCGGTCCCTGCGCCGGCGTCGAATCGAGCCGCTGTTCCTTCGAAGAGTCCGAACTCTTAAGGGTTGAATTCCCGCAGTCGTTTTTTCATCGCTTTTTTCTTTCTTCTCGCTTGGACAGCCGTTTCTTTTCCCGCGAATGCCTTTGCAGAAAGCTCCCGGATTGTTGCCGTGGTCAACGATGAAGTCATTACCCAGGCGGACGTGGACCGGGCAGTCGCCCCTGTCTATTTGCAGATGCAGGCCACGTTATCCCCCGAAGAGTTGGCGGCCAAGACAAAGGATCTGCGGACCCAGGTTCTTCAGCAGCTGATTGAAGAGCGATTGATGCTGCAGGAGGCCAAGAATCCCAAGCCGGTGGAATTCGGCAAGGGCAAGATCGGAACGCCCAATCCGATCACGGTTTCTGACCAGGAGGTGGATCGAGCCATTGCCGATGTTTCCTCCCCTTTTGACAGCCCGGAGGCATTCACCGATGCGTTGGGTCAGCAGGGTTTGAAGGTGGAGGATCTCAAGGTCCGCTACCGGGAGCAGATCTTGATCCATAAATTGATTGATCGGGAAGTCCGCTACAAAATCACCATTTCTCCGACGGAGGTGACCACCTACTACCAGAATCACATGAAGGAGTTTGAGATGCCGATGGCGGTGCAGGTGGCGGTCATCATGATTCGGCCGAGGGAAGGGCTCGATATGGATGGTGCGAAAGAGTTGGCGGAGGATCTTCGCAAGCAAATTCAAAACGGCGCCGACTTCTATGACATCGCCCAGCGTTACTCCGACGGCCCCAACCCGAAGATGGGCGGCCGGATCGGATTCCTGGAGAAGGGAAAGAGTCTTAAGGAAATCGATCAGGTTATTTTCAAGCTGAGAGAGGGGGAGATCTCGCCTGTGATCAAGATCCCTACGGGATTCAACATCTTCCGGGTGGAAGCGGTCCGGCCGCCGCGTCAAGCGACCCTGGAGGAAGTCAAGGACAGCGTCCATGACAAGCTGACCCAAGAAAAAGGGACGGCTCGATACAAGGAGTGGATCGAAAAGCTTAAGCAGAATGCCTACATCTCCATCAAGTAGGTCTCCCCGTCTTCTCATCACCATGGGAGACCCGGCCGGCATCGGGCCGGAAGTTCTCTTGGCCTTACTGAAGCGCCCCCCCTCATCCGTATCCATTTCTGTCGTCGGTGATCTGGCCTGGCTGAAATTACTCAGCCGGCGTCTGCGAATTCAACCCCCCTGGTCGGCATATCATTGGGTGGATGTCCCCAACGTGCCTTTGGGCTTGAAGCAGGGAAAGGTGCAGGCGGCCGCCGGCCGGGCTGCGCGGGATTATCTTCAAGAGGCGGTCCGCCGCATCAAGCTCGGCCAAGCCGACGCGTTGGTGACGGCCCCGGTTTCCAAGGAAGCGATTGTTCGGGCCGGCATCTCCTGGATTGGCCACACCGAGTTCCTTGCGGAATCCTTCCGTTGTCAAACGGTGATGATGTTTATTACCAAGGAGTTTCGAGTGAGTTTGGTGACGACCCACGTGGCGTTGCGCGAGCTGCCGAAGATCATCACCACGAGTCGGGTCAAGAAGGTTCTTGCCATGACGCAGGAAGCGCTGGCCCGAAATTTTGGGATCCGCCATCCGCGGATTGCGCTGGCGGCGTTGAACCCGCACGGAGGAGAAGGGGGTCTGTTCGGGCAGGAGGAGAAGCGGATTTTGCTGCCGGCCGTGCGGGCGTTTAAAGGGACGATCGCCGGCCCACTGCCGGCGGACAGTCTCATGGAGCAGGCCCACCGCGGACTCTATGATGCGGTGGTCGCGCTCTATCACGATCAGGCGCTGATCCCGGTCAAGCTCATCGGTTGGGCCGAGGCGGTGAATGTGACGCTGGGGCTTCCATTTATCCGTACCTCGCCGGTGCACGGCACCGCCTTTGACCTTGCCGGAACCGGCCGCGCGGATTCCCGCTCGATGCGCGCCGCCATCGAGCTCGCAATCCAACTTGCTCGAGACCGCACTTCGGGGGCGGGATTCTCAGGCCGCTTGCCGGCCCCAGCGAGGCCGGCTGCGCTAACATCAAGCCCTCGCTCGTTCCTCGCCTTCGGCTCGGAACACCGTGCCCGCGAGGGCTTTCAATTGCCTTCGAATCCCGTCCCCCTCGTGCGGCCTCGGGCATCATGAATTCGCGGGAAATCAAGGATCTCGTTCACCAATACAACCTGGCGATCTCTCCCCGGCGGATGGGCCAAAACTTCCTGGTGGATCCCCGGCCGCTGGAACGGATTGTGCAGACGGTCGGCGCCAGCGCCGGCGACAAGATTCTGGAAATCGGTGCCGGTTTAGGGGCGATGACCCAGCTGCTGCTGGCCACCGGCGCCGCCGTTTACGCGGTGGAAAAGGATGGCAAGTTCACCCGAGTTCTCACCGAGCGGTTCAAGGAGGCGGCGAATCTCCAGTTGATCCATTCCGATATCCTTCGATTGGATCTGGGCGCTTATGCCGCGGGAGAGCCAAGATCACTGATCATCGCCGGCAACCTCCCGTTCTCCCTGACGAGCTCGATTCTGGAGTTCCTGCTGAAGCAGCGCCAATGGGTCAAGCGAGCCGTGCTCACCATCCAGAAAGAAGTGGCAGAGCGGATCACCGCCAACCCCGGCACCAAGGCCTACTCCAGCATCACCCTTTTAACCCAGGTGGCATTTCATCCCTCGTTGGTTTTCACCATTCCGCCCAACAGCTTTTATCCCCAGCCAAAGGTCACCTCCGCGGTGCTTCGGTTGGATCCGATCCCCGAGCCGATTGTCCCGTCGGAAGAGGAAGAGGCGGTTCTCAAGCTCGTCCGCCTGATCTTCACCCACCGCCGCAAGACCCTGCTCAATGCACTGCTCATCCCAGGCGTGGGGCTTGATCGGGAAGAGATGACAAAACGCCTTCACGAAATTTCCATTGATCCGGTCCGCCGTCCCGAGACCTTTAGCTTGAAGGAGATTCTGCAACTGTCTCGGGCCCTCGATTGATTTCGGAAAAGCCGGTGTGCTATGATGCCTCTTCGATGGCTATTTCAGTCAAGGACGTCGAATATTTAGCCCTCTTGGCGCGGCTGCAATTAAGCGGCGAAGAGCTGAAGCGTTTTTCCCCCCAGTTGGATGAGATCCTGGACTATGTCCAGAAGCTCAAAACCGCCAAGACGGAAGGGGTTCCTCCGACGAGCCATGTTCTGGAAATGAGCAACGTTTTCCGAGAAGATAAAGTTCAGCCCTCTCTGCCGACCGAGGAAGCCCTGAAGAATGCCCCTGACCGGGAAGGGCCTTTCTTTAAAGTTCCCCGGATCATTGAAGTCCCCTAATTGGCCCCTCCTTTGACAGCGCTCGAGCTCCAGACCCGATACCGGAATCGTAAGATCACTCCAACGGAGATCGCGGAGGAGGTGATCCGTCGCGTTGAGCAGGCGGACCCGAAACTCCATGCCTTCGCCTGGTTCGATCCGGCCCGGGTTCGGGAGCAGGCAAAGGCTCTTTCTGCCGATGGGAAAGGGGCCGGTCTCTTGTGGGGAATCCCGATCCTGATCAAAGACAACATCTGCGTCCGCGATGTTCCGACCACCTGCGCCTCCAAGATTCTTTCCGGTTTTCGTCCTCCTTACGATGCCACCGTCGTGGAACGGCTGAAGAAGGCCGGTGCCATCCTGCTGGGGATGGCCAACATGGATGAGTTTGCCTTCGGGTCCTCCTGCGAGCATTCCTGCTACGGCCCGACGATGAATCCGTGGGACCTCACGAGGGTGCCGGGTGGATCCAGCGGCGGGTCGGCGGCGGCGGTGGCCGCCTCGCTGACGCCGTTGGCTCTTGGGTCAGACACCGGAGGATCGATCCGCCAACCGGCTGCTTTCTGCGGCGTGGTCGGCTTGAAGCCGACGTACGGACGGGTTTCCAGATATGGGCTGATCGCTTTCGCTTCCTCGCTGGATCAGATCGGCCCGCTCACCCGAACGGTCGGTGATGCTGCGGCCCTCCTGCAGATAATCGCCGGGTTTGACCCGCGGGATTCCACCTCAGGGAATCTGCCGGTTCCGAACTATTTGGAAGAAATCAAGCGGGGGCCTCAAGGGATTCGCTTAGGGGTTCCGAAAGAATATTTTGTCGAGGGGCTGGATCCGGAGGTGAAGCAGGCGGTGCAGAAGGCCCTGGATCAATGCCGCGCGCTTGGGATGACCGTGAGAGAAGTTTCTCTGCCGCACACCGAGTATGCGATCCCGACTTACTACGTGGTGGCAACGGCGGAGGCCAGCTCCAACCTGGCCCGGTTCGACGGGGTTCAGTACGGCTACCGTTCCCCTCATGGGAAGACATTGTTGGAGATGTACAGCCGGACCCGCGGAGAAGGATTTGGCCCGGAGGCGAAACGCCGGATCATCTTGGGCACCTTTGTTCTTTCTTCCGGTTATTACGAGGCCTACTACGGCCATGCCTTGAAGGTGAGAACCCTGATCAAGCGGGATTTTGACCAGGTTTTCGAGGAGGTGGATTGTCTGCTGACGCCTACCAGTCCCACGCCGGCGTTCCGGCTGGGGGAAAAGTTGGCTGATCCGCTGACGATGTACCTGTCTGACATCTTCACCATCTCGGTGAACTTGGCCGGCATGCCGGCTTTGTCACTGCCCTGCGGATTCGCCAAGAGCGGACTGCCGATCGGGATGCAGTTGATCGCCAAGCCGTTTGCCGAGGAGACGTTGTTCCGGGTGGGCCATGCCTATGAACAGGCGGCCGGTTGGTACAAGCAGGAGCCGAAGCTGTGAAATACACCACGGTAATCGGGCTTGAGGTGCACGTGCAGTTGAAGACCGCCTCGAAAATCTTCTGCGGCTGCTCGACCCAATTCGGCGCTCCGCCCAACAGCCAGGTCTGCCCGGTCTGCCTTGGGTTTCCGGGCACCCTGCCGGTTCTGAACAGACAAGTCCTGATTTACGGAATTCGAGTGGTTTTGGGGTTGGGCTGTGCGGTCCAACCCCGCATCCTCTTCCACCGGAAGAACTATTTCTACCCAGATCTGCCGAAGGATTTTCAGATCTCTCAGTACGATCTGCCGCTTGGCGCACACGGCGTTTTGGAAATTGGCGCCCGCACCATTCGCATGAATCGGGTCCACATGGAAGAGGATGCCGGAAAATTGATCCATAAGGAGGGGGAGGATGCCTCCCTCGTGGATTTCAACCGGACCGGGATGCCTCTTTTGGAGATCGTCAGCGAGCCGGATCTGACCTCGCCGGAAGAAGCCCACCACTATCTCAAAACCCTGAAAGGGATCCTGCAGTACCTCGAGGTTTCCGACTGCGATATGGAGAAGGGAAGCCTGCGCTGCGACGCCAATGTTTCTTTAAGTGCTGCGCCAGGGACGCTCGGCACGAAGGTGGAGATCAAGAACCTCAACTCTTTTAAGGCGGTGGCCCGCGCGCTGGCCTATGAAATTCAACGGCAGGCGGCGGCCCTGGATGCCGGAGAGAAGATTGATCAGGAGACCCGGTTGTGGGATGACCTTCGGGGCCAGACGCAACCGATGCGCAGCAAGGAGTTCGCCCACGACTACCGATACTTCCCGGAGCCGGATTTGGTTCCCTTTGCGGTTTCGGCGCAGGAGATCGAGAAGGTTCGGGCCGGCCTGCCGGAGCTTCCGGCTCAGCGGGCCAAGCGGTTTGTGGAACAGTATGGTTTGTCGGAGTCGGATGCCAAGGGCCTGACGGCCGCCAAGCCGACCGCTGATTATTATGAAATCTGCTTAAAGTCTCTGTCGGAAACCAAGAAGGCGGCGATGAAAAAGACGGTGGCCAACTGGATCTTAAGTGAGTTGGCCAGAGAGATGAACGAGCGCAACCAGGATGACATCAACGCGCTGGAATTCTCTCCGGCCCATCTTTTGGAACTGCTGGGGTTGATGGATTCAGGCCGGATCAGCGGAAAGATGGCCAAGGAAGTTTTCGTCGAGGCACTTCGGGCGAAACAGCCGCCGGCGGCGGTGGTGGAGGCAAAAGGCTTGGTGCAGGTGACGGACAAGTCGGCCCTCAAGGAGGCGGCGCTGGCGGTGATTCAGGAACAGCCCCAGGCGGCAGCCGATTACCGGAGTGGGAAGGCGCAATCCCTCATGTTTCTCGTCGGTCAACTGATGCGCAAGACCAAGGGAGCCGCGAGCCCCGCGGTGACCCAGGAGATCTTGCGCGAACTTTTAGGGAGGGGAAACGGATGAGACCTCGAACGTCGACTCCCGTCATTGCGAGGAGTCTCGAAGGGACGACGAAGCAATCTTGTTTTAAAACGAGATTGCTTCGCTCACTTCGTTCGCTCGCAATGACGGCAGTTATCATGCTTTGTGCTTTTTCCCTACTGAGTCCGGCTGTCGTCAGCGCAGCCAAGTCGGTCCATGAGGCGCTCTACGCTGAGGTGGAACTGTTGGCTGAAGCGATTACCATCATTCAAACGGACTATGTCACCGCGGTGGAGCCCAAGAAATTGGTCTACGGGGCGCTCAAGGGTCTGGTCGAATCGCTGGACCGCCACAGCCAGTTTCTGGACCCCAACGCCTATTCCGAGATGCAGGTGGAAACAAGAGGAGAATTCGGCGGGATCGGGTTGGAGATCACCCTTTCCAAGGATGGGCTTGTCACTGTGGTGACCCCGATTGATGACACGCCCGGGGCGGAGGCCGGCCTGAAGCCCAACGACAAGCTTGTGAAGATTGACGGCCAGGCCAGCCGCGGACTTTCCCTGCACGAGGCGGTGAAAAAGCTCCGTGGCCGTCCCGGAACAAAAGTGGCCTTGAGCGTTTACCGGGAAACGGAGAATCGAATGTTTGACGTCACCATTCCCCGCGCGGTGATCAATATCCGCTCTATTAAGGAAGCGAAGATGGCGGCGAATAAGATCGGCTACATCCGGATCAGCGAGTTTCAAGACAACACCACCCGGGATCTGAAGAAGTCGCTGGAGACATTGGAACAGACAGCCTCTTTGGACGGGTTGATCCTGGACCTGCGCAACAACCCGGGCGGGCTTCTGGATGTGGCGATTGAAGTGGCCGGCGCCTTCTTGCCAAACGGCAAACTGGTTTTGACCACCAAAGGGCGGGTCAAGGGCCAAAACTTGGAGTTTTACGCGAAGGAAGAGAAGTCCCACTTGAACTACCCGATGGTGATCCTGATCAATGGGGGGTCGGCTTCTGCTTCCGAGATTGTGGCTGGGGCTTTGAAGGACCAGAAACGGGCGATCCTCATGGGGACCAAAAGTTTTGGAAAAGGGTCGGTGCAGACGGTCATCCCGTTAAGGGACGGTTCGGCGCTGCGGCTCACCACCAGCTTGTACTACACCCCTTCCGGGAAATCCATTCATGGAGAAGGGTTGGAGCCGGACGTCATCGTTGAAGAGGCGCCGGCCGGCCCTGCCAAAGAGAAACCGGCTCGCGAAGTTCCTGAAGAGATGGCGCCTAAAACGGTGGGAGACCCAGTCCTCACTCGGGCAGTGGATCTGCTGAAAGGTTTAAAGGTCTACAAAAGCGGTTCATAACAGCCCATGGCCAAAAGCAGAAGAAGGCAATCCAGGTGGCCGAAAAAGCAATTCGCGATGGGCCTCCGGCTCATGGCCGTCTTCGCGGCTGGTTTTCTTTTGGGACGAATTTCCTCTCCTTCGAGGCACGTGGGGCCTTTACGGCCACGAGTGAAAGCCGTTGTCCAGAGCGCTTCTTTCTCCGGTTTCCCGAAAGGGAAAGGGAAGATCGCCATCATCTTGGACGATTGGGGCTACAACCTGCGCGATGTCCCTTACATGAACTCGATCCAACAGAAGTTCACCGTCTCGATCCTGCCGAATCTCCCGCACTCGGCAGAGGTGGCCCAGTCGGCCAGGAGCTCCGGACATGAGGTGATGCTGCATCTGCCGCTGGAGGCCGAAGATGCGCATGCTCCCCGCGAGGCTGGCACGATCTTGACGGCCATGTCAAAACAACAAGTTCTCCAACAGGTCGATAAGTTGCTGGCCGCCGTGCCGTTTGTCAGAGGGGTGAACAACCATCAGGGTTCCAAAGCGACGAAGGATCCCCGTCTAATGGAGACGATCTTTACCCAAATCAAGCGCAGGAATCTGTACTTTGTTGACAGCGTCACCGGCCATTCGGTCTGCGAGCAGGTGGCCCGTCAGGTGCACCTGAAATTCGGCCAACGCTCTATCTTTCTGGACAATGAAGAGGATTCTGTAAAGATTCGTGCCCGATTGGCGGATCTGGCCTCCGTGGCTGCCAAGAAGGGAAAAGCCATCGGCATCGGCCATGACCGGCCGACCACATTGCGCGTTCTCCAGGAATCGCTTCCCGCCTTAGAGCAGGCCGGCTACGAGCTTGTCCCCGCCTCCCAACTCACCGAGATTCCCTCGTGATGCGGGTCTTCGCAGGTCTCGAGCAGACGTTTACCCTGCCGCGGTGGCGGCAGGCGGTCCTCGTTTCTGAGCAGGCTTAGCTCAGAGCCGGCTTCAAAAGTCCATTCATGGTATCCCGCTCTCCTTATTGTAGTATCTTGTATTACATACACATACAATGTATGATTAGATTATGGTATACTTTTTATTGGAAACCGAAGGAGGGTAGCGTTGCTATGGTGAAATTGCTTTCTGTTCGTTTGCCCAGGGGGTTGACCGTTGCGCTGGACCGGGTCGCCTCAACGGTCGATCGGCCCCGCTCCTATCTTGTTCGCAAGGCCATCGAGGCCTATCTGGACGAATACGCGGAGTACCAGATTGCCTTAGACCGCCTTCGGGATAAAGACGACAAGGTCATTTCCAGCAAGGAATTCCGAAAGCGCCTTGCCCTCTAAGATTTCTTATAAGGCGTCGGTTGAGCAGGATCTGAAGAAACTCGATAAACAGGTTGTTGCCCGCCTTCTCCATAAATTGGAACAGGTCCTTTCCAAAAACCCAAACGCCGGGGAAGCGCTTCATGGTGAATTCCGAGGATTATTCAAATATCGGATCGGCGACTACCGCGTGATCTATACCAAGATGGTTGATGGGATTTTGGTTCTGCAGATCGGGCATCGCCGGGAGGTTTACCGCTAGGCTGATCCTCACTTTCGTGAGGATGACATCTCTTGCTGGGGATGAAAAAGGCGTGGTATCCTGATCCCATGCTGGTGTTAGGCATCGAGACATCGTGTGACGAAACGGCCCTGGCCATTGTTGAAGACGGCCGGAAGGTTATCAGCAGCCAAGTGGCCTCCAGCTTGAAATCGCACCAATTCTACGGAGGCGTGGTGCCGGAGATCGCCAGCCGGGCCCATGTGGAACTGATGACTTACGAGCTGGAAGCTCTTTGTGCCGCCGGAGTTTCTCCCACCGACATTGATCGAATCGCCGTCACGCATGGGCCGGGCCTTTCCGGCTCCTTGCTGGTCGGGGTGGCTGCCGCCAAGGCGCTGGCTCTCGGCTGGAGAAAACCAATTGTCGGGGTCAATCACCTGCAGGCGCACCTTTATGCCGCCTTGATGAGCGCTTCCGGTTGGGCGATGGATCTGCCGATGATTGGATTAGTGATTTCAGGCGGCCACACGGCGCTGGTTCGGATGAATGGCATCGAGCAGTTCGGGCTGGTCGGGCAGACGAGGGATGATGCCGTCGGCGAGGCCTTCGACAAGGTGGCCAAGATGCTTGGGCTGGGCTTCCCGGGCGGGCCGGAGATTGAGCGGACGGCCGCGCAGGGAAATCGAGCGGCTTACCGGTTTCCTGTTCCAAAGATGAAATCCGGCTCCCGCTACGATTTTTCTTTCAGTGGAATTAAGACCGCCATGTTGTATAAGATTCAAGGGAGAAAGGAACTGGATCGGCAGATGGTGTCCGATCTGGCGGCCAGTTTTCAATCCTCCGTGGTGGAGGAAGTGGTGATGAAGGCGACACAGGCCTGCCGGTCGGCGCGGGCCCGGCATCTGGTAGTGGGTGGGGGCGTGATCGCCAACCGGCTGCTTCGCGATCGGTTGCAGGAGGTCTGCGCCGATTTGAAGATCGAGCTGGCGATACCGCCGTTTGGTTTGTGCACCGACAACGGGGCGATGATTGCGGGATTGGCTTATCACCTGAATCCGGTGGCCGCGAGAAATCTTACGGTGGTGCCGGATCTTCCTGTGGGGTTGAATTGATGGTCTCTGATGTCGAAGTTCTAAAGCGGTTGCTGCTGGCACTTGCTTTAAGCGGCTTGATCGGGTTGGAGCGGGAGGTCAGCGGCCGGGCCGCCGGTTTTCGGACGCACATCTTGGTCAGCGTCGGCTCCGCCTTGATCATGATGACGGGCTTGCATCTTTTTGATTTGTATCATGGCATGACGACGATGGATCCGGGCCGCATCGCAGCACAGGTGGTCAGCGGCATCGGGTTCCTGGGCGCCGGGACGATCATCCAGATCCGCGATTCGGTGCGGGGCCTCACGACGGCGGCCAGCCTCTGGGCGGCGTCGGGAGTGGGGTTGGCGATCGGTTCCGGTTTCTATGTCGGGGCGATCGGCACGACGGCCATTGTTCTTGTCGTTCTGTTCCTCTTTTCTTGGGTGGAACAGCAGATGGTTGGCTCAAAACGGAAGGCTTCGCCGCCGGAACCGGAATAATCCCTCAAGTTCTGGGGGCGGAAACCATTCGGAGGGATCAAGACGATGATTGGAAAGAATCGAGGACGAGTGGCAACCCCGGAAACACGGATTTTGGATGTCTCCGCCAGCATGCAGGGCTCCTTGTCTTTTCAGGAGCCGGTCAGTCTGCGAATCAGCGGACGTTTTGAAGGAACCCTCCAGACCAAAGGGGATTTGACGATCGGCGAGCATGCGGTGGTGAAAGCGGAGATTACAGGAGATGCGATCACGATCGCTGGGCAGGTGGCTGGCAAGGTAGTGGCCAAGAGCTCGCTTAAGATTGTTTCTCCGGCGGTGGTGACCGGTGAGATTTGGACACCGGTGCTCCGCGTGGAAGAAGGGGCTCGCTTGGATGGGGCGGTCCACATGACGGATCAACAGAGGCAAGCAGGAGGGTGGATGACCTCCAGCGAGGTGGCCGAGTATCTGGAGGTTGAGGCCCGCTTGGTGGAACAGTGGGCTCATGAGAATAGGATTCCAGCGATTCAAGAGGGTGGACAATGGCGGTTCGAGAAAGCCAAGATAGACAACTGGGTGGCTACTCAAAGAAGCTCGTAACCCTCGAGGAGGCGGCCCGTCGGCTGGATCTGCCGGCGGATGACGTCGAGGTGATGATCCGATTCGGCAGGCTCCAAGCCTTCCGAATCGGCGGCAGCCTTGTGCGCCTGCAGGTTGAGGATGTGGAGGCGATCCGCCTGCAGGGGATGAAGACGGTTTCGCCTGTTTCCGAACAGGACCGCCTGGCCGAGTTCCTCTATTTCAAAGGTTTTTACGTCGTTGCGCTCCTGGTTGTCTTGACGCTGATTGCCATCATCCTCGCGCTTTAAATTTAAAGATCTACAGTTCGCCAAGGTGGATCTTCACCGGATCGTGCGCCGGAACTTTCCCGAGGTGATCTACGCCAAGGGGAAGGCCCTCTCTCAGGTGTCTGCCATTGCCCAAACGCTGCGCCAAGCCGGCAGTCCGGTTCTGATCACGAAGCTGGATGCCGCCATGGCCGAAAAGGTTCAACAAAAACTCCCGTGGCTTCGCTATTTCCCGCAGGCGAAGATGGCGGTCAGCCGGGATTCCCTGAAGAAAAAGGGCCGGTCTCCGGGCATGGTTTTGGTTGTCACGGCCGGGACGAGCGACATCCCTATCGCAGAGGAAGCGATCGTCACCTTGCAGTGGATGGGTTATCGGGCCAATCCGCTTTTCGACGTCGGTGTGGCCGGGCTGCATCGGATTTTGAGCCATCGCCGGCTTCTCCGGCGGGCAAAAACAATCGTGGTGGTGGCCGGCATGGATGGGGCGTTGCCCAGCGTGATCAGCGGGCTGGTGAGCTGTCCGGTCATCGCGGTCCCCACCAGCACCGGCTACGGCGCTTCCTTCAAGGGTGTGGCGCCCCTGCTGACGATGCTCAACAGCTGCTCTCCGGGCGTGGCGGTCGTCAACATCGACAACGGCTTCGGCGCCGGCTACCTCGCCGCCCTCATCGCCCACCGCCGATGAGCATCCAACTTCTTTTGCCGCGGCAGCGGGCGGGATTCGCCGTACGCGGCCGACCCCAGCGAGGTCGGCCGCTCGAATCGTCGGCCTCGCTCTCCCGCTTTTCTAAACAAGAAAAAGAAGAGAGGAAGCGGGAACCGTGCCCGCTCGGCCTCCGATGCCGGCTCACCCCGCCCGCTGCCGCGGCAATCGCCAGACGTTCGCATTTGATTCCTTGATCAAATCGGGTGATCGACATAAACGAACCCGATGGATTCTCTACCTCGACGCATTCGCTGGAATCAGCGGGGACATGTTGCTGGCGGGGATGCTGGACATGGGGCTCCCATCGGCAATTCTCATGCAGGTGCTTCAGGATCTTGGACTGTCGGGTGTGAAGTTGACGACCCATCGCGTGATTCGAGATTCTGTCTCAGCCACGCAGGTTTGGATTGAAGCGGATCGCTCCGCTTCCTGTCGAAGCGGCAGGGAATTGCTTCATCGAGTCGCCAGTTCGCGGCTGGCCCACCCCATCAAAAGAATGGTTCGGTCCGTTATTCGGATGCTGGTTCGTGCCGAATCCAAAGCGCACGGCGTTTCCATGAGCCGGGTGCTCTTCCATCAACTGGCGGGGGCCGATACGTTGGTAACGATCGCCGGTTTTTGCGCCGGGTTGACCTATTTTAATATCCGCGCGGTTTACTGTTCGCCGATTCCAGTCAGCCACTGGCATCAGGATCATCATGGCCGCTGGCGCTCGACGCCTGGGCCGGCCACCCGGCAGCTTCTGCACGCTTTTCCAACCGTCAAACGGCAGGACCGATTTGAATGGGTGACCCCGACCGCCGCCGCTGTGCTGGTGGCCTTGGGAACTCCTCAGCCAGCGCCCACTTTTTATGTGCGGAAGATCGGACGTGGGGTCGGTCATCGCCTCGCTCCGGCTCGGTCTGCAGGGATGCTGAAACTTTTTCTGGCAGCGCTTTAACACCGGCCTGACTTGACTCACCGGGTCGCCTGAAGTATCATGATCAAAACAAAGGAGTTGCATTCATAATGCCCGTTGTCGAAGTTCGCGAAAATGAACCCCTTGAGAAGGCCCTCCGTCGCCTTAAAAAAAAGGTCGAGCGGGAAGGGATCTTAAAGGTCGTTCGGGCACGGAAGCACTACGAGAAGCCTTCCGTTGTTCGGCGCCGCAAACTGCGAGAAGGCCGCAGGCGATCCTAGTTGCACTTGTTTCACTCCTCCTCCTTTTCACTGGTTGTCGGACGATAGGGTTACCCGGAGCTAAATCAGTGTCATCTCCAGCCACATCCATCTCCTCTGTTGCCACCCCCGTGACTCCATTGCCGGTCGTCCGCCGTGTTCTGCCAAATGGTTTAACCGTTGTGGTTCAGCAGGACAAAGCCTATCCGCTGGCGGCTTACCAGGCGGTTGTTCGGACCGGCTCCGCCACCGAGGGCCCCTATGCCGGTAGCGGCATCTCTCATGTGGTGGAGCATCTGCTGTTTAAAGGAACAGCCCGGCGGCCGGTCGGCGCGGTGGAACAGGAGGCCCGGTCGTACGGAGGCACCTCGCAGGGATTCACCACCTACGACACC
>Ga0209515_10006707_pt1 | contig 14193 bp, 14 predicted proteins | sample Subgroupgradi54m_FD_187454 | JGI IMG/M metagenome (GOLD analysis project Ga0209515, IMG submission 187454) | Subsurface groundwater microbial communities from S. Glens Falls, New York, USA - GMW60B uncontaminated upgradient, 5.4 m (SPAdes)... ...
GCGACGTCGGCGGCGCACGCACCGGCTCGGGCGGCCTGGCCGGCGGCCTGCTGGCCTTCGTGGTGCTCGCGCCCCTCGCGCTGCGTCGCCGCCGCCTGGCCGCCGCGGGCCGCATGCTCGCGCGTCGCTCGGGCTGGATCGCGCTCTTCGTCCTGGTGTCGTTCGGGCCCGCGTGCGGCTCGGACCCGCCCGGCCAGGGGGGCGACTGCGCCACCGACGCCGACTGCGTCGACTTCTGCGGCGAGGGCAAGATCGGCCGCTGCGAGAACGGCACCTGCTACTGCTCCGACGATGTACCCTACGGCAAGACCGGCACGTACTCCGACCTCGCGGTCTCGCCCGTCAACGGCGAGGCCTGGGTGTCGGCCTACAACCAGACCTACGGCGATCTCATGGTCGCGCGCGTGCTGACCTCGGGCCGCATCCCCGACAAGGACTGGCGCTTCGTCGACGGCGTGCCCGACGGGCCGGTGACCGTGGTCGACTCGCACGTGCGCGGCGGCATCCGCGCCTCCGGCGACGATGTCGGGCAGTACACCTCGATCGCGGTCGGGCCCGACGGCGCGCCCATGGTCGCCTACTTCGACGCCACCCACGGCTCGCTGCGCTTCGCCATCCAGGCGGGCGACAAGTGGTCGACCATGACCATCGACGAGGGCGCGCCCCTCATGCCCGAGATCGGCGGCGAGGAGACCGGCCGCTACTCGTCGATCACGGTCAACCCGGTCGACGGCACGCCGGGCGTGGCCTACCTGGCCACCGTGGTCGACGGCACCGCCGCGCACACCGAGCTGCGCTTCGCCCAGGCGAGCACGAGCGTGCCCACCCGGACCAGCGACTGGAGCCTGTTCATCGTCGACTCCGCCGCGGTCCCGCCCCTGGCCGACGGGGCCGCGCCGCCCGCCGACTTGCCCGAGGCGGTCAGCCTGTTCGTGGCCTCGGCGCGCATGCCCGACGGCGGGCCCATCCTGGCCTACTACGACCGCCTGCACGGCGACCTCAAGGTCGCGCACTTCGATCTGGCCAACAACAAGTTCTTCACCCCCGAGGTGATCGACGGCCAGGACGGCCACGACGTCGGCCAGTACCCGTCGATCACCGTGGCCGCCGACGCCACGGTGCACATCTCGTACGTCGACGCGTCGCGTGACAACCTCCTCTACGTCAACCTGACCGACAGGACGCCCCAGATCATCGACGACGGCTACCGCATCGACGGCCTGACCGAGGATGGCCTGCCCAGGCCGGTGTTCCACCTGGTCGGCGACGACAGCAGCATCGTCACCTCGGGCGCCACCGTCGCGGTGGCCTACCAGGACGCGACCACGCACGAGCTGCGCCTGGCCGTGCGTGACGAGCTCACCCACGCCTGGAAGCACGACGCGGTCGCCGGCGCCGAGGACCCCTACAAGGGCGGCTACGGCTTCTACGCCGCGGCCGAGGCCGCCGGGCCCGACATCGTGATGTCGAGCTACGTGATCGACAACCTGAACTTCAACTTCTGGGTGGAAGTCTTTCGCCAACCGCTGATCGTGCAGTAGGCTTCACGCTGAAGATGAAGCTTCGCGTCGGATTGCTCGATATCGCCGGGGCAGGCGTCGCGCTCGTCGCGCTCATCCTGCCCGCGCCCGCCAAGCAGGTCTTTCCCATCTACGACAAGGGCTCGCCCGCGCAGCCGGCCGAGATCGCGTCGGCGCAGGCGGCGCTGTCGCGCGACCCGGCCGACTTCGCCGCGCTCGCGCGCTACGTCGACCTGCTCGCCGAGGCCGGCCAGCCCGACCAGGCGCTGCGCGCAGCCGGGGCCGCGTTCGCGCAGGAGTCGCCGCGCCGCTGGCGCGCCGCGGTCGCGGTCGCCGCCGTGCACGCCGACACGCTCGACGCCAAGGCGGCCTACGAGTGGGCGCAGAAGGCGCTGGTCGCCTGCGACGCGCCAGGTGCCGACTGCCCCGACCACGAGCGCGTGCGCGTCGACCTCTACGCCAAGGCGCTCAAGGCCGGCATCGACAGCGGCATCGACCCGCGCGTCGACCCCGAAGGCTTCAAGAAGGCCATCGACTCGGCCACGCCGATGATCCATGTGGGTGGTCGGCGCAACCATCCTCCCTTTTAGCCTCGCGTCGCTACTCACGCGACAAGTGCGGGGTTTTCGCCAATCCGGACAGCTCTGACGGGCCGTAGCAAATTGCCCCAACACCGTCGCGAAGCGCCTCGGACTCGGGTTCGCGCCCGTGCAGGCGCGGTCGTGATCTTCGGCACTTACCCCCGCGTTCTTCGTGGTCCCGTTCTTGTACTACCGGGGGGCCCAAGGTTGTTCCCGCGACTCCAGGAGGCATTCGTCCCATGGGTATTCTGAAGACCATTTCGCACATGTTCGAAGGCGGCGGTCTGGGCATGTGGCCCATCCTCGTCATCTCGATCGTCATCGTCGCCATCCTCGTCGAGCGCTCGGTTTATCTCATCAAGGCGACGGTCGATAAGGACAAGCTCCTGACCCTGCTCAAGTCGCAGGTCATGAGCGGTAACGTGCAGGGTGCGATCAAGGTGTGTTCGGGTAACCCCACCCCGCTGACCCGAATCGTGCAGGCCGGCCTGATGAAGTTCAACAAGAGCGACCACGAGGTCCAGGCCGCCATGGACGAGGCCGCCCTCCGCGAGCTGCCGCTCATCAACAAGCGCACGCCTTACCTCGCCATGCTCGCGAACCTCGCGACCCTGGCCGGTCTGCTCGGCACCATCATGGGTATGATCAAGTCGTTCGCCTCGGCCGCGAACGCCGACGCCAGCCAGAAGGCGACCAAGCTGGCCGAGGGTATCTCGGAAGCCATGAACTGCACCGCGTTCGGCATCTTCACGGCGCTCATCGGCCTCATCGGCTACGCCGTGCTGCAGGGCAAGACGCAGCAGCTCTCCGACGACATCAACGAAGTGACCGTGCAGGTCGTCAACCTGGTGACCTCGCACCGCCAGGCGATGAAGCCGGGCGCCTAACCCATGGGTGTTTCAGTCGATACCGGCGGCGGCGGCGGGCGAAAGTCCGTCGACGTCGACATCAACCTGGTGCCGTTCATCGACATGATGAGCTGCCTGGTGGCCTTCCTGCTGATCACCGCCGTGTGGACCAACCTGGCGCAGATCAACATCAAGCCCAAGGGCATGGCCAACCAGTCGGATGTGCCGCCGCCCGCCGAGCCGCCGCAGAACATCTCGATCCTGGTCGCAGGCGATTCGATCTGGATCGGCGTCTCGACCGGCGACCGCCGTCAGATCAAGAAGGCGGGCGACAACTACGACTGGGAGAACGTCGCCAGCACGCTGCAAGAGTTCAAGACCGGCATGTTCGCGACCCGCGAAGACATCGAGATCGCGGCCGAGGACGGCGTGCAGTACCAGGACATCATCTCGGCCATGGACTGGGCCATCGCCAAGGGCTTCAAGGATGTGGGTTACGTCGATCCGGCGTCCCTGTCCGTGAAGTTCAAGCAGTAGGCACAGGAGAACGACGATGCCCATTCAACCCCCAGGCCCACGGCTATTCGACTCGATTCCCTTCAAGCACCTCGGTGGCAAGGGGAAGCACGGTCAGAAGAGCGTGATGGCGAGCCTGAACCTGACCGCGCTGGTCGACATGATGACCATGCTCGTGGTCTTCCTGCTCATGACCTTCTCGGCCACGGGCGAGATCCTGATGGTGCAGAAGGGTCTCACCCTGCCCGACGCGGCGCAGAAGGAAGAGCTCAAGCGCGCGCCCATCGTGTGCATCACCGCCGACGCCATCACCTTCAACGGTGAGCCCATGGCCGACCCGCGCACCCTCGCCGCCGACACCTCGGCGGAGTGGAAGATCATCGAGCTGTTCGAGCGGCTCAAGGTCGAGAAGCAGGCGCTCGAGCTGTCGGGCAACGACGACCAGAAGAACGCCCTGCGCGGTCTGCTCATCCTGCAGGCCGACAAGACCGTCGACGCCAAGGTGCTGAACCGCGTGATGAAGACCTGCTACGCGGCCGAGTACCCGAACATCATGTTCGCCGTCAACCAGCGCGCTCGCAAGTAGTCCACGAGCCGATCGCAATCTCCCCAGGAGACCACCACATGTCGAGCCGACTTTCGCCGCGCTGGATCCGAGCGGTCGCGGTGGCGGCGCTTTTTCTCGCCGCCTCCTGTGAGAAGGATCCCAACGACGCTACCACCTGGATTCCCAAGCTGAAGGACTCCGGCGGGCTGGACGAGGCGGTGCGCAACCTCAACCGCCTGAAGGACCTGCGCGCCGTCGAGCCGCTGGGCGAGGCGTGGAAGAAGTGGAACAAGCCGTCGAAGATCCTGCGCGCGATGATCGACATCTCCAACTTCGACGATGCCAGCGGCAAGAAGGCGTACATCGTGCGCCACCCCGACTACAAGTCCGCCCTGCCCTACCTGATCGAGGCGGTCAAGGAGTACGACCCGTCGCTGCAGCAGTCGATCGAGGACGGCGCCATCGCCGCCGACGCGCTGGGCAAGTCGGGTGACCCGGCCGCGGTCGAGGTCCTGGTCAACACCGCCAACAAGTCGATGCCCAAGACCTCGCCGGCCAACCGCGTGCGCGCGGCGTCCATCCGCGCCCTGGGTCACTTCAAGGATCCGCGCGCCATCGACACGCTGATCAAGATCCTGGGCGCCGACCCGGAGACCCAGGACGTGCGTCTGCACGCCAACGCGGCGCTGGCGCTGGCCGAGACCGGCGACCCCAAGGCGCTGCCGGCGCTGGCCAAGGCCGCCTTCGTGGGCCCCATCTTCTCGCAGGTGCGCGAGGGCTTCACCCGCGCCGGCAAGGCCGCCGTGCCGGTGGCCATGCAGATCTTCGACGGCAAGCAGCCCGACGTGCTGGCCTACGCGGCGGAGAAGGACTTCAAGAAGAACGCACCCGGCGCCATGGTGTTCAAGGGCGCGCTCCTGCTGGGCGACCTGCGCGCGGCCGAGGCGGTGCCCAAGCTGATCGCCGAGCTCAAGAAGCCGACCCAGCCCATCGGCTTCGACCCGCGCACCGGCGCCGAGCAGGGCACGTCGCACGCGGGCGTGCTCGACGCGCTGCGCCGCATCGGCGATCCCGCCGCGGCCGACCCGGTCTACGACTACATGATCGACGACAAGACCGACGACTTCCTGCTCCGGCCGCTGGCCATGGACGTGTACTCCATGATCGCGACCGACACCAAGGCGCTGCCCTGGCTGCTCAAGATGATCAAGGACGAGGCCGCCGACCCCAACGTGCGCAACGCCGCGGTGATCGCGTACGGCCGCCTGGCCCGTTCGAGCGACGACGCAGCGCCCATCAAGGCGCTCATCGCCGACTACGACGCCAGGGTCAAGAAGGCCGAGGCCAAGGTCAAGGCGGCCAAGGGCGAGCAGGACAAGGGCGCCGCCGAGCAGGAGCAGATGACCGCCGAGGGCTTCGAGGGCGGGCTCAAGGAGGCGCAGGCGCGCATCGAGATCGCGGCCAAGTGCAAGCAGGACCCTGCCTGCTACGCCGACGCTCTCGACGCCAAGGACGTGGCGGTCGGCCAGCCGGGCCTGCCGCGCGCCGAGCGCGCGCTGCTCGAGATCCGCAAGATGGGCAAGAAGGGTCAGCCGGTCTACAAGAAGCTGCTCGACGCCAAGTACCTGGGCACCAGCGAGCGCATCGTGCGCGAGGCCATCCTGCTGGCGCTGCCGCGCATCGCGCCCCTGCCCTGCAAGGACTGCGTCGACGCCATGGACAAGGTCATGGACTCGCAGGCGTCACAGACGACGCTCGATCTCCTCAACAAGGAGACCAAGATCGTCTACCACTACTTCCTGTGGGCGGGGACGTAGGCCGCGCTGCGGATTAACCGCCAGGCCCGCCAGCACTCGCCAGTTCCGACTCACCCACTCACATCCAGCTGATTGGTCCGGATCCAGCCAGGATCTGCATCGGGCTCGTGTCAGTCGTAACTGGCGAGTGCTGGCGCTATGGCGGTTAATCTGGGGCCGCGTTAGATCAGCGCGTGGTGCTGCACGAGGGCGCCGTGCTTGCGTACGATCTGCTCGGCCTGCTCGCGTTCCCACCGACCTTCCGCATCCACCGCCACGACCACGGCGCCGCGGCGCATGAGCGCTTCCATGCGCTCGAGCTTGGTGTCGGGGCCGGAGACGCCAGTGAGCAGGCCGCCCAGGCCGCCCATGACCATGCCGAGCGCGCCACACACGAAGGCGGCGCCGGCCGGGCCCACGACCAGGAGCAGGTGCTGCGGGCCCAGCAAGGCTCCGCCCACGACCGCGCCGAAGAACCCGCCCATGAGCGCGCCCTGGACCAGACGGGTCTGGCCGCGTGTCTCGCCGATGGCCAGGCCCTCGTAGTTCAGGCCACCCTTGTGGACCTCGACGTGGCAGCGCTCCTTGCCGGCGTCCAGGTCGCCGAGCTCGTGCACCGCCGCGTCGGCTTCCGTAGCGTCCTCGAAGAGCGCAAAGAACACATGCCGCATGGCTTTCTCCTTCTTCTAGCCCGTGAAACGGCCCAAATCGGATACGCCAGCGGCCATTATCACTGAAGCGGGCCGGAAAGGGAATCAGCGCTCCGCCAGCACGACCACGCGGTCGTTCTCAACGAAGCGTAATTTCGAGGATTTCTTGGGGTTGAGCACGACCCCGTAGGCGGCCTGCGGATCCTGGGCGCGCGCCGCGACGCGGTAGCCGAGCGCGATCTCGCGCCGCCGGGCGGCGGCCTCCACGACGGTGTAGAAGTCGACCTCCACTCCCGGACGCACGTAGTCGCGCGCCGGCTTGAGGTAGATCTCGTAGCCCTCGGGCGAGAGCAGCTCGTCGAAGACCTTGGCCAGCTGCTTGTTCTCGCTCACCTGCGACACCACCAGCGACACCAGCGTGTTGCTGATGATGAAGTCGTCGGCCTCGGCGACCGCGGCCAGGTCGCGGTTCTCGGCGTCGAGCATCTCGGTGGTGATGGGCACGCTCTTGCCGCTGCGGCGCAGGATGTCGCGCAGGTGCAGCAGGGTGATCATGGTGCGCGCGTCGGCCATCTCCTGCGAGCGGCCGGCGGTCTCCGACAGCACCAGGATGTGCTCGAAGCTGCCCACGTCGAGCGCGTCGAGCACGGCGCGGTCGGTGATGTCGCCCACGCGGTAGGTGGCCGTCATGTGCTGCAGCTGGCCCGCGGCGTCGACACGCGCGGCCACGCCTTCCTCCTCGCCCACGACCAGCGTGGTCGAACCCGAGGCCACATAGGCGTCGAGCTCGCGCAGCACCATGTCGAGGCGCTCGCTGTCGCCCAGCACGAGCGTGCGCTCGGGGCCGGGCGGTGCGTGCTGGTCGGCGGGCGCGAGCGCGGCCTCGTCGAGCGGCGTGGGTCGGCCGTTGAGCACGATGGTGTCGTCGTCCCGGCTGATGCAGATGACCGCGTCGCCCGGCTCGAAGCGGCGCTCGAACGGCGGCGGCATGAGGTTGCGTCCATCGGCGGTGAGCACGCCCATGAGCGCGGAGTCCTCGTAGACCACGAGCGCGTCGCGGAAGGCCTTGCCGGCCAGCTGCGGCTGGGCCTGGATGTAGATCTCGTCGCCGGCGAAGGAGAGCAGCTCGGTGTACACCGCCGACAGGCCCGACTGCCGGCCGGTCTGCACCAGCAGGCGACTGATGAGCGGCGGGGTCAGGATGAGCCCGGCGGCGTCGCCGACCACCATGCGCGCCACCGACAGGGTCTTCTCGCTCTTGACCTCGGCCACGATGTGCATCGGCTTGCCGGCGTGCGCGCCCGCCTTGGACACCGCGAGCAGGGTCTTGAGCACGACCGTGTCGGCCTCGGCGTCCTCCTCGGGCGAGAGCACGATGACCGAGCGCGCCTCGGCCAGGTTGACCAGGGCCAGGTCGTGCATCGACAGCGGGCTGCCCGTGCGCGTGACGATGCGCAGGCGCACGTCGCCGAGGGTGGAGCGGATGTCCTCGTCCATCTCCACCTTGTCGCGCGACGCCAGGATGACCACCGAGGCGCCCGGCCGGTTGGAGTTGGCCTCGACCAGCTCGTTGAGCAGGGCGTGGATCTTGGCCGTGTAGCCGAGGATGACGGTGTGGTCGCGCTCGATGACCAGGCTGCGGCCCTTGCGCAGGCCTTCCACCAGCTGGCCGAAGCCGCCGGTCAGGATGCCGATGAGCGCCGAGAGCACGAAGATGCCGCCCACGGTGACGCCGAGCATGACGAACAGGTAGCTCCACTTGCCCGAGTCGCCGCCCACCGCGCCCGAGTCGAGCGTGTGCATGAGCCCCTGCCACATGAGCTTGCCGAAGGAGAGCGGATGACCGTCGCCGTCCTCGGGGCGCAGGCCGGCCACGGCCAGCACCAGCGCGGTGACGAAGATGAGCGCCAGCGTCGCCAGCGCCAGCATGCCGATCTGCGCGCCTGTGCCGCGCGCCATGACGTTGTCGAACCTGTAGCGGAGACGTTGCGAAAGTGTCGTTCGCGGCACGCGATCCCTCCCCGGGTGGCCGCGAAATGTATCATGCGCGCATGAGACGATTCGTGACGGTGATGGTGATGCTCGCCGCGTGCGGCGGCGGCGCGAGCCAGACGAAGGTGGAGACGCCGGCGGCGGCGGCGGCCGCAAAGCCCGCGCTGCCTGCGGCGCTGGCGTCGCTCGCCTGGCTCGTGGGCGACTGGAAGGACGCCGGTGGCGGCGAGTCGCACTGGACGTTCGCGGGCGACGCGCTCTTCGGCGTCGGCTTCGACAAGGATGCCTTCGTGGTGGGCATCATCACCGCCGCGGGCGAGCGGGCGCAGCTGCGCATGTTCGTGAACGGCGAGCAGGGCAGCACGCTCGGCGAGCTCGAGCGCAGCGCGGGCAAGGTCAGCTTCGGCGAGGCAGCGACGCCCATCAGCTTCGAGCGCGCCAGCCTGCAGCCCGCGCCCGCGGCGCGCGCGCCCGCGCTGGAGCAGGCCGACCTCGAGTTCGCCGAGGCCACCGCCGCGCGCGGCATCGCCGGCTGGACCGACTGGTTCGACGAGCACGGCGCCATGTGGCGCGATGCCAAGGAGGGCAAGCCGGGCGAGCGCATCGAGGGCAAGACCGCCATCCACGACTTCATGGGCCCGGTGCTGGGGCGGCCCGGCTTCCGCCTCGAGTGGCATCCGCTCGCCAGCGCGCTCGCGCCGTCTGGCCAGCTCGGCTACAGCGTGGGCGCGTGGGAAGCCGTGAACCAAGGTGACGGCGGCACGCGTGAGGTCAAGGGCCACGGCGCCTACGTCACCGTGTGGAAGCGTCAGGCCGACGGTGCCTGGCGCGTGCTCTTCGACACCGGCGACGACGCCGAGGACGCCGAGTGATCTGGCAGTTGGGCGTGAAGCCTTGCTACGTGAGCTCCTTGTAGAAGAGCACGGTCGAGTCGAGCTGCCCCGAGGACGAGCGGGCGTAGCGCGGGATGCGTCCCACCTCGACGTAGCCCATGGAGCGGTACAGGTCGGAAGACACGTCGCCCGAGCGGGTGTCGAGCACGAGCAGGGTGCGGCCGGTGGCGCGGGCGGCGCGCTCGAGGTCGTCCATGAGCGCGCGCGCGATGCCGCGCCGCTGCGCCGCCGGATGGACCATGAGCTTGCAGACCTCGGCGCGGTGCCTGGCGTTGGGCTGCGTGGCCGCGTGCAGCTGCGCGGTGCCGACCAGACGGCCCTGCTGCTCGGCCACCAGCAGCGTCACATGCGGCTGCAAGACACCCGCCCAGTAGGCGCGCGCGTCAGCCGGCGAGAGCGGATTCAGGAAGCCGACCGAGGCGCCCTGGGCGACCACGTCGACGAGCAAGGCACCGAGAGCTTCGACCAGCGGGGCATCGACCTTCTCGATCACACGGATGGCGGTGGATGACACTCCGGAAGAGTACAACGGGAACGCGGCTTCCCGCCCGCGCGGGGATCTTTCCTCATGCGGGGCGCCGACTCGTCCGATCCGGCGCGAAAGCGTAAGCGCTGCTACGGCCATGACAGTGCCGCGACGTGCTTTCGCTAACAAAGGTGCTTGACGGACTTGGGCCAACCGTCCGCCGCTGCTACCTTTCTGCACGTGCGACGGCAGCAGGAGCGGATCGTGGTCGCGTACCCGGCGGAGATCGCCTGGGGTGACCGACGTATCACCGGGATGTCGCAGGACCTGAGCCGGCGCGGCGTGTTCGTGCGCACGCCCGAGGTGCTGCCGATACGCGAGTCAGTCGCCATCACGCTCGACGCCGGCAAGGGCCCGGTGCGCCTGCTCGCCGAGGTCGCGCACGTGCTCGGCCCCGAGGAGGCACGCTCGCTGGGGCGCCTGCCTGGCATCGGCTTCACCTTCGCGCCCTCGGCGTCGGTGGCGCCCGAGCTGTTCGCCGCGCACATCGCCGAGATGCTGCACGCCGCGCAGCAGCGCTCGCCCGCCACCCAGGGCGACGCGATGCGCGTCGTGGTCGCCGACGGCTCGACCCGGCTGCTCGAGCGCGCCTCGACCGCGCTCGGCCACGCCGGCTTCGAGGTGGTCACTGCATCGAATGGCGCCGAGGCCTTCGCCGCCTGCCTGGGTCAGATTCCCGACGTGCTGGTGGCCGCGCTGCACATGCCGGTCATGGGCGGCGTGCAGCTGGTGCGCACGCTGGGCGCGCGCCCCGAGCTGGCCAGCATCCCCATCGTCATGATGTCGCACGACGCGGGCGACCTGGCTCGCCTGCAGGCGTACCAGCTGGGCGTGGCCGACTTCATCCCCAAGCCGTTCACGGTGGCCGAGCTGTGCATCCGCGTGCGTCGGCTGGCGCGCGCGCAGAAGCCGCAGGCGGATCGCGTGGTGCTGCGCGGATCGCTGACCGAGATCAGCCTGCCGGCGCTGCTGTCCATGTTCGAGTTCGAGCAGAAGACCGGCATCCTGACCGTCTCGCACGACTCCGACATCGCCTGGCTCACCTTCGCGCGCGGCCGGGTCCACAAGGTGCGCGCCGCCGAGCTGGAGCAGGACTCGCGCACCCTGCTCAACCGCGTGCTCGACTGGCACGAGGGCCACTTCGAGTTCTCGGTGTGCAACATCGACGACCCCGACGAGGTCGGCCTGAGCGTCACGCACATCCTGCTCGAGCACGCGCGCTTCCGCGACGAGTCGGCGCCGCGAAGACTTTCGTAGCCGTCGAGCTTCGGCACCTACGGGCAGCGGCCCCAGATCGTCGCGAGCGCGACCTCGTCGTCGCCCGTGGGCAGCACGGTCAGGTTGGCGGGATTCATCACCGAGGCGCGCACTTCGGGCGCGACGTGCAGCAGGCCGAAGGAGTGGCCCAGCTCGTGCGCGATGGTGACGGCGCGCTCGCGCCGGTCGCCCAGCACGTCGTTCACATAGATCACACCCGCGGCGTCGTCGTAGAGGCCGTGGAAGTTGGCCGCGGCGTGCTGGAAGCGCAGCTCGACGTGCGGCGCAGAGGTCAGCGCGTCGGTGCGCGACAGCATCATCACACCGCGCGTCCGCCACATTTCGATGGCGTCGTCGAGGCTGGCCAGCTGCTCGGCGGTCGCGTCGGGGACGTCGACGACGATGGGCGTGCAGACGTCGAACGTCGTGGCGATGGCCAGGTCGGCCGAGCCTGCGCTGCAGCTGGCCAGGCAACCGACCCAGACGAGCAGCACGAGGCTCACAGAACGCAGCGGTACCGGCAAGACAGGCCATCATATCGGCCCGCCGGCACCGCCCCAAGCTCGAATTCACAACCTCAGAAGGCGTAGCCGAGGCGCGCCGCCGCCGTCCACGTGTGCATGGCCAGGTGATCCGTGCCATTCGCGCTCGGTACCAGGTCGTTGTCGGTCGCCGGCCGGAAGGCGCCGCGCACGTCGATGAGGAAGCCGCTCACGCGGAAGCCCACGCCCGCGCCGAGCGGGATCTCGAGCACGTTGTCCTTGTCGTTGACGCTCGACAGGTTGGTCTTCACGTTGGTGAGGTCGTAGCGCTTCCAGGCCAGACCCGCGAACAGGTAGGGCTGCCAGGTCCAGCGTCCGGTCAGGAAGTTCACCCGCGCATCCGCCTCGAGCGAGGTCGACAGAAGGCGCGCGTTGTCGCTCAGGCCGAGCGCCTTGATGTTCTGCAGACCGCCCTCGTAGGCGATCTCGGCGCCCACCAGCATGTTGGTCAGGATGCCGACGCGCACGTCCCACAGTCCGCCCACGTCGGCCGTGTCGCGCATGTCCGAGTTGGTGAAGCCGAGCACGCCGCCACCGACGCTGAGGCTGAGCCCGTACTCATCGATCATGCTCTCGCCGCCCTCGCCCGTGTACTCGTCTGCGTGGGCCAGGCTTCCGCCGGCGACCAGTGCCACCAGCGCCGCGAACATCGAGACTGTGTTCTTGCCCATGACGTCCTCCTCGAAAAGCACGTCACGCGATCAAGCATCGTGCATGCCGGGAGGATGGCAGCAACGAGCGTGGTCAGTGGGTCTTACGAGGCGAGCGTGGGCGAGAGCCGCTCGATGAGCACCGAGCAGGGCGCGGTGTGGGCCACGTGCTCGGCGACGCTGCCGACGAAGAAGCGACGCCAGCCGGTGCGGCCGTGCGTGCCCACCACGACCAGGCGGGCGGGCAGCGCCTGGGCCACGCGCAGGATCTGCGCGCTGGCCTCGCCACCGAGGGCGCAGGCGCGTCCGTGGATGCGCCGCTTGGCCAGCACCTCGGCGAGACGGGTCTCGGCGGAGCGGCGCAGATCGTCGGTGATCACGGGCGCCATGGCCGTGCTCATGCCCATGACGTCGGTCTCCACCATGGTGTCGACGGGCACGACGTGTACGGCGACGAGATCGCCGCCCACCCGCTGGGCCTCGCTCGCACCGCTCACCAGCGCGGGGAACGATCCGTCGGAGAAGTCGGTGCACGCCAGCACCAGGCCGGAGGACACGGGCGGACGTGCGACCAGCACCGCACAGTGTGCGTGGCGGATCACCTTGCCCGTGGTGTCACCGATGACCCGGGTGCGACCGGGTCCGACCACGATGAGGCCGGCGCCGCGCCGCGTGGCCAGCTCGACGATCATCTCGGCGGGCGCGCCCTCGGCGAGGATGACCTCCAGATCGCCGTGGTCTCGCCCGGTCAGCTCGCGCACCCGCTCGCGCAGCTGCTCGGCTCCCACCTCGATGGGCTCGGAGCGCTCGAGCACGTGGCAGACGATGAGCTTCACGCCCAGCGTGGAGGCGCGCTCGTGGCCTTCGCGAAGGGCATCGTCGCTGCCCGGCTGCAGGTCGGTGGCGACGAGAATGGGCGAGTCCTCACGAAGCAAAGGGCACTCTCCTGTGCATGGGTCTCACGAGAGCAGACCGTGTGCCAGCGGCTCCAAGCCGGTGAAAAGACGCAACCTTGGCTGGGGGTGGGGTTGGGATTGCGAGCGTTTCTGACACGCCGTGCTGCAGCGGCACGGCACACTGCGGCGCCCGGGCACGGTCACGAGACCTCGATGCTGGTCGCTCCCGAGCTCCTGAGCACCCGCTTGGCCACGTCGACCAGGTCCTCGGGGGCAGACACGCCCACGAGCACGCCGCCCGATTCGTCCAGGGGCAGCTCTTCGTCGACGTAGGGCGAGTCGCTCGCGAGCACGCTGATGTCGTGCCCCTGGAAGCCACAGCGCTTGAGTACGTGGGTGGCGCGCTCGGCGGTCTCGCCGCTGTCGAAGACTCCCGTGATGGTCTTGTGCGTGTGCGTGAGCATCAACCCCTCCTGTCCTGCCCTTCAGCAGGGAACGTGCCAGGTACCAAAGGCGCCAGGGATCTCGCGCTTGTGGCGTCTGATGCGGGCGTGCAGCCCGACATTGCGCAGGGGCGCTTTCCGCGCAAAGGTGTGGGCGCCCCGTGCACCCGCCTCCCTCCTCAGACGCCGCGCCCGACCAGCCCGGTCGCGAGCTGCTCGCCGCGCGCGGGCCCGTCGCCCCCGGCGAGTCGGGCGGCGAGCTGCTCGACCTGAGCCGCCGGCTGTGGTGGAGCCTGGTGCTGGCCCTGCCGGTGGTCTTCATGGCGCTGGCCGAATGGATTCCCGGCCAGCCGGTGCACCACGCCCTGGGCGCACGACTCATCGCCTGGCTCGAGCTGCTGCTGGCCACGCCGCTGTGCATCTGGGGCGGCGCGCCGCTCATCCGGCGCGCGCGCGACTCGATCGTGACCTGGCGCCTCGATCGCTTCAGCTTGATCGGGCTGGGCACCGGCACCGCGTACCTCTACTCCCTGTTC
>Ga0209515_10006708_pt1 | contig 14193 bp, 11 predicted proteins | sample Subgroupgradi54m_FD_187454 | JGI IMG/M metagenome (GOLD analysis project Ga0209515, IMG submission 187454) | Subsurface groundwater microbial communities from S. Glens Falls, New York, USA - GMW60B uncontaminated upgradient, 5.4 m (SPAdes)... ...
CCCGCCGCTACAGGGGCAGGAACGGCGGCGGCCTTTTTTAGATCGGCGATGCGGGTGTCGAGCTGGGCGAGGGCGGCTTGCAGGCGGTCGGTGAGCCGGGCGGAGGCGTCCTGGGCGGCGTCGAGCGACTTGCGGGTGGCGGCCTCGAGCGCGGACCATTCGGCGGCAGCCTGATGGATTTTGTCGGCGACCGCCTTGAGCTGTTCGCTGTTGGCGGCGCGCAATTCTGCGAGCTCCTGCTCCAGTGCCTCGCGGTCGCTTTCCTCCTTCTCCGCCAGCGATTCGTTGAATTCCGCCAGTTTTTCCTGCATCCGATAGGGCAGGTTCTCGGCGGCATGGGCGGTCTTGTGCACGGCCTCCTCGACGGCCTTGATCTGCGCGGCGGCGCGGGCGAGACTTTCGCTGGCTGTGTGCAACCGCTGCACCTGGTCGCTGACGCGTGCGCGTTCCTGCTGGACGTATTCGGCGGAGTCGGCGGCGTAATCGATCAGGAACGGGACGAGGCCGACGATCGCCGCGACGACGACGAGCGCAACGGCGCTGATGAACGGAAGCGGCGCATACGGATTGTCGGCAAAGTAGGCGATGAGGAAGGCTGCGAGGAGCAGGCCGAGATCAATCAGGAGGAAAGTCGACTTGGGCAGGCGGGGGGCGGGTTCGAGATTCATAGGCGAGGCGCGCGCAGGCTTCTTTTCGCCCGGTGCGGGAGGTTTCTCAAGGCTAAACCGGAGCGGCCGGGGCGTGATCAAGCGCGTGTGCGTGCCGAATTCCTGGGCGGGCGACTACGGCCAATATGGGAAGGTGCTGGCCGCGGCGCAGGAATTTTTCGCGCAGTCGAACGTTGGGGCCGGACCAGGCTCCTTCAGGCAGGGCGAATCCTCCGGATGAGCCAAGGCCCGTCGGGACGATGCAAACCCTTGTTTGTCATTCTGAACGCAGTGAAGAATCCATCAGCACGACCGCCGGCGCCCATCCTGATGGATCCTTCGCACGGCTCAGGATGACGGTTTCGGTAGTTTGCCAGTGAGGCACACGAGCCAAGCATACGCTTGCTGGAAACGAGTTCGCTGGGTTTGAATACACGCCCGTCACATCATCAGCCGGCGCCACGACATGCCGAGCAGGGAGATCAGCATGCCGATGCGGATGGAACCCTCGAAGGTGAGGACGACGAGCACCCATTTCAGGCCGCAGGTGCTGCGGATGCCATAACCCACCGCGGTGACGAGGAGCAGCACGACGCCTTGGGCCCGGCCCACGGGGTGCAGAAGCAGGGTGGCCATCCAGGGCAGGTAAAGCAGAAGTCCCAAGCTCCACGTGGCCGCGACTTTTCCTGACATCGGCAGCTCGCGCGGGTCGGCGTGCACCCTGATCTGTTTGATGCCCAGGTAACGTTCGCTGATCACGAGCTGCCACAGCTCAAAGACCAGGAACACCGGCGCGAGCAGGGCGAAAGGATTCATGCGCGGCCAATTTCGCGCCGCCGGGGCGGGGAGGCCAGATTTTATTGCCGGGTCCGGGCTGCAACTATCGATTGGAAATTTCACGGGACTGGCAGTATCTTCGAGCTCGCCGCCACCCGGTTTCACCACGCAGCCGGGTCGGCTTCACCTGATCCGCGGACATCCCATGAACCTGACGATGTTTATCGTGAAGTATCTCTGCACTTCCCTGGTGGCGGGCGTGCTGGGCGGGCTGGCGATGGAAGGCGTGATGTGGCTCATCGCGCGGGCCGGATTGGCGAAGGGTGACATGATTCTCGCCCTCGGCAGCCTGCTCACTCAATCACGGCAAAACGCCTACCGCGTCGGATTGATCGTCCATGCGACCGCGGCGATCGGCTTTGCGCTTGTCTACACCCTGTTGCTGGTGACGCTCGGTTACACGCGCCTGCCGATGTCGCTGATGCTTGGGCTCGGCGTCGGGGTGTTTCATGGCATCATTGTCAGCCTGATGCTGGTCTGGGTCGTCGCGGACCAGCATCCGCTGGAAGAATTCAAGGAAGCGGACCTGCTGGTTGGCCTCAGCCATGTCGCGGGCCACGTTGCCTATGGAGGGATGGTCGGGTTGGTGGTGGGTTTGTCCCCGCTGTGAACGGATATGATCCCGCGCGGGGGTCACTTCCTGCCTATGCCAATTGCGGCGGCGCAGGCACACCAGCAGGTCGGCGGGGAAGACGCAGGGCGCTCATTCTGCAGTTGGCATCGGTTTGGGCTGCGTTTCGAATGCCGGTAATGACCGTCGAGACTGCGGGATGGGGCGAGCGCGAACTTGGGCGCGACTTGGGCTGGGCGCATCTCCCGGATGTCGGCGATTTTTCCGGGAGTAGCGCCGGTCTGTGACCGGTCGCCGCAAGCAGAGAAGATAAGACCACACGCCACGTTTTCGACTGCAATCTCGGCTGCGTAAAACCGGGGGCGCCGCGCCAGCCGCCACTGCCAACTCGGAGATGTGCCCGCGTGCAGGTGGTGTCTGGAATTTAAATTGAAATGGCTGGGTCATGAAATACTGGTCGACGGACCATATGCAACCGGAACGCACCAATCGTAATCAACATTGTCGTGTCATCGGTCTGACCTTAGCCTGCACCCTGCTGCTGGGTGGTGCTTGGTTGCTGTTGCATCGTTCAAGCGCGAATAAGACCCCGGCGGGGCGGTCGATTGCCAATGAAAATTATCCGGTGCTTGCCGCCAAGCCTCACGAAGCAAGTGCGCAGGGGAGCCGACAACCGGCGATAATCGGACAAGCCGGCCGGGTTCAACCGGTGCTGGAGCCCGAGGAGGTTGAGTCAACGCCAGTCGCGCCGGAAGTCACGCAGGCGTTTCCGAGCATCACCGAGGCGGTGGCCGACTGGCGCGAGTTCCGGCCGGACAATCTGACCGTTGAGCCCTGGCCGGGCGCGCGCATCACCTTCACACGCACCGCGGTCAAGGAAGAGGGACGCTATGTCACCTGGATCGGACGCAACCCGAACCTGCCCGGTGCCAGCCTGGTGGGTGTCGCGACCGCCAGCGGCTACGACGCCATTCTGGTCGTGCCCGGCGCGAATCAGATCAGCTACCATGTGCGGGGCGACAAAGTGGTGACGACGGAATCGACGTCGGGAGCGGAGGGCTGCGGCAATGCGCCGGTGCAGGCGCCGAAAACGGCGGCGGAACCGTCCGCTTTTATTTACGATGTGACTTACGCGAAAGGCCATGAGCCAGTGTCCGAAGCCATCGCGACGAGCGCTGTGACCGCGCTGCTCAACGTCGATGTGCTGGTGGCCTACGATGCCGGCACCCTGGCGGCGGCCACCACCAAGTCCACCGATCCGGCTGGCTACATTGATGGGCAGTGCAAAGCCTTATTGGAGACGAGCAATCTGGCCCTCAGCCAGAGCCTGGTGACCGCTTTTGTTTGGCGTTACCTCGGCGCGATCCCGGCCCCATTCTATACCCGCGCGGGCAAACTGGCGGACGACCTTCACGCCATGGCGCCGGGCGGAGCAATTGCGGACTGGATCAAATCCACCCGCTACAAGAATGGCGTTGATCAAATGGTGCTCATGGTGGGTGGCGACAATGATTGGGGCGGAATCGCTTACGGTCCGAAACAGAAGGTGGTCACTCGGGATTTTGCGAACGCTGTCGTGAAATGGGGGTTAGACTATTCTGTAATAGCCCATGAACTGGCCCACAACTTTGGCTGCCAGCATGATCGTGAGCATTTTGAGGTGATATCGCTGGGGGTTTACGGTCCACCCGCCCCGGACAACGACGGCTTTTGGTGTTATGGACAAATGTGGAGCAATCCAGCCATTCCCGGTGGAGCAAGTTCGGGCACATCTGGCGACATCATGTCGTATGCTGACTACTCAATCCCATATTTCAGCAACCCGAATATATCGGTTCATGTTACTGGTTTTCTGGTCGGATGGTCGTGGAACCCCGACCTGGGCACTCATCAGATCGGGCGAGCTGAAACCGATCCCAAGGCGGCTTACAACGCGAAGGTGCTTTCCGACAATGGCAAGGCGATGAGCGAACTCAGCGAGGAGATCACCTCATTGGCCATTAGTCAGCAGCCGCAAAACATCTCGGTGAACCGGGGACAAGGTATGCAGCTTCGCGTGATCGCGACTGGCGGTGGACTGAGCTACCAGTGGATGAAGGGAGGTGCGGCAATCAGGGGAGCCACGGCTTCGATCTACTCCAAAACTGCTGAGGACTCGGATGCCGGTGGCTACACCGTGGTTGTCAGCAATCTGACTGGAGCTTTAACCAGCGATGCGGCAACAGTCACGGTGACCCTGCCACCTCCTCCGACGCCTGTTGCGACTGGTGGCGGGGGCGGCGGGGCTGCGCTGAGCCTTTGGTTATACGGCAGCCTGGGTACCCTTTGGCTGGTCCGCCGTTATCTGGCCAAGGGTTGATTCGCTGCGCTGTCCGCTCGGTCCGGCACAGTCGAGTTCAGGGCAGCCGCAGGGCGAGCCAGCCGTAGGTCAGGGCATACGCCCCACATTCCGCCAGCAGGAGCGCATAGCCGATCTTAAGCATGGGTGTGGTCAGCGCGGGCTGGACACCCAGCCAGGGCAGTACGCCAAGCCGGCCACACCAGAAAAGCGCTGTGGCGCCGCACACGGCGCGAGCGAGCGGGGAGCCGTTGACCAGCTCCGGGGCGAAGCACAGCGAGAAGAGTCCGAGCACCGCAATCATCGCGCCAATGGAAATATTCTGGGCCAGCGCGAACCGCCGGTGCAGCGGCGGCAGTTTGTCGAGACTCGATTCCCAATCCGGCGGAATGGGCGTAAAGCAGGCCAGCACCAGGGTGACAAAATGAAACCCACCGGCCAGGCGAACCAGATTGATCAGGAGCGAATCGGCCATGATGCCGGCAGCCTGACGCGCGCAAATGCGGTTGCGACCCCGTTTTGGTTCCGGGCGGCCTTGAGATCCAATGGACTACAAACCGCGCGGGCGGCGAAGGAACCGGCCGTGGGCCAAAAAGTGGAGAGTCTGACGGATGGCCGGGCGATCGCCCATGAGGAACGGATGGGAACACCGCAACACGAGGTGGTCCGACATCCCGGCGACGCGCGTGCGGTCGACGGAGACCTTGCCGTCATCGGGACCAGGAATCAGCAGGCTGTTGATCCAATTGATAGAGCGATTGCCGGCGATGACCCCGACGGGAAACGTGACCGGACTGAGAAGATTGGGCAGGGAGGCGGCGCCGGTGCCCAACTGCCGGCCGGCGGGGCCATTGATGAGGATGAAGAGCCGCCACGAGCCGAGGTGGTCGACGACCTCGCTGCCTTGGTTGGGCGGACCAAGCATGACGACGCGGCCAAGGACGGGCAACGGATGCGCGGCGAGATACTGGCGCACGAGAATGCCGCCGAGCGAGTGGGTGACAAAATGAATGCGTGGGGCGCCGGCCGCCTCGCAGCCGGCCACCGCGGGAGCAATGACGCGGTCGGCGAGCTCTTCGATCGGCGCCGTGCGCGACGGGTAGTCGAGGTTGTGGACGACGTAACCGGCGGCGCGCAGCGCCCCGGCCATCGGCGCCATCGAGCGGCTGGTGCGGCAGAGGCCATGGAGCAGTATGACGTGCTCGGTCTGGGCCAGGGAAGGAGAACCCAGTATGACGGCGAGCATGAGGAATAACACGTGGAACCGGCGGGCAAGCATGGCGCGGAGCGGGCCGCCAGCTAGGGCACAGCGGGAGCGGGAACGGCGGCCAGCATCTTCTCCAATTCGCGGTGATTGGTCTTGCCGGTGCCGAGCTTGGGGATGCTCGTGACCACCTTGATTTCGCGCGGGGCGCAGAGGTTGCCGAGGCCCTTGGCCCGGATGGCGGCGCGGATGTCCGCGAGCTGCAATTTGGGTTCGTTGGTGATGGCGAGGATTTTTTCCCCCTTGTCCTCGTCGGGCCGCGCGATCACGGCCACGGCGCAACAGAGGCCGAATTGCGGGAAGGCGCCGGCGAGGGCGTCCTCGACCGCGGTGAGGCTGACCATTTCGCCGCTGACCTTGGCGAAGCGTTTCAGCCGGCCGCGAATGTGGAGGTAGCCGTCGGCGTCCACCGACACGATGTCGCCGGTGTCATACCAGCCGCCGAGGGCCTGGAATTTTTCATCGGCCTCGGGATTGAGATAACCCTGCATGACATTCGGCCCGCGGACGAAGAGCCGGCCGCCCTCCCCGACGCCTTCGACGGTCTCGAGTTTGTATTCGAGGCCGGGCACGAGCCGGCCGGCGGATCCGACGCAGGGCTCCATCCGGGTGTTGAGGCTGATCAGCGGGCTGCACTCGGTGGCGCCGTAGCCTTCGAGAATGCGCACGCCGAACCGGCGCGCCCAGGTGTCGAGCGTGGCGGTCTGCACCTTCTCCGCGCCGGCGATGAGATAGCGCAGGGAGTTGAAATCGTAGGCGTGGGCCTTGCGGGCGTAGCCGTTGAGGAAAGTGTTCGTGCCCAGGAGCACGGTGCAGGCGCGATCGTAGACGAGCGTCGGCACCACGCGATAGTGCAGCGGCGACGGATAGAGGAAGGTATAGCAGCCGCGGACGAGAGGGAACAGCGTGCCGCCGAGCAGGCCGAAACTGTGGAACATCGGGAGCGCGTTGAAGAAACGATCGTTGTCCGTCACGTCGATGACCGCGATGGCCTGCCGGATGTTGGCGAGCAGGTTGCGGTGGGAGAGCGCCACGCCCTTGGGGACGCCCTCCGAACCGCTCGTGAACAGGATGGTGGCGGTTTCCCCGGGCTGCAGCGGCGCGGTGCGCAAGCCGGCGCCGGTCGACAGCGTGTGTCGCAACAAGGCGGTGAATTTCGCGAAGCCGGAGATGGCGGGGCCGACGTCCTCGAGATGGATGAGTTTGATGCCGGCCGCCTCGAGTGGTGTGAGGTTGAGCCGCGCTTTTTCCAAAAACTGGCGGGAGGTGATGATGTGCTTCAGTCCGGCGAGCTGCGCGCATTGAAGCATGACGGGAATGCCGGTGGAAAAATTCAGCAGGGCCGGCACTTTGTGCGCGGCCCACAGGCTGAGGAGTGTGGCGGGCTGCGCGTTCATGTTCGGCAACAGCACGCCGACGTGCTCGCCCGGTATCAGGCCGATCCGGGCGCGCCATTCGGCGGCGAGCAGGTCGGCGCCGACCATGAGCCGGCGGTAGGTAAGTTCCTTGAAAGTGATGTCTTCAAGGGCGACCCGCCGGGGAATGTTGGCGGCGGTTTCGGCGACCGCGGCCAGCACGTGTTGCGGACCGAAGGCCATCTCGGTTTCGAACTGCTGCAGCGTCATCCGGTCGCGCAGCCACGTGGTTACTTTCGCGCGCGCCGCGGTGTGGGAGAGGTTTTCAAACACCGGCGCGGTGAGAACCGGGCTGAAGTGGGCGGAGACGCGCGGAAACCACCGGCGCCAGCCCGGGTGGCGCACGAAGTGGCCGCGGCTCGCGCCGCGCAGGTAGCAGGTGATGACCTTGGCGCCGGTCTTGCGAATAAGGAAGCCGGTGCCGTCGTAGATCTTCATGAGGCTGCCGCTGAGAGTGATCCGGCCCTCGGCGAACAGGACGAGCCTGCCGCCCTTTTCCAAGTAGTCCGACATGTCGCGCAGGGCGTAGGGGGAGGTGTTGTCCACGGGAAACGTGCGGCGGTTGAGCATCATCTTCCGGTGCAGCCAGCTGGTTTCGGCGGCGGTGGACGAAGTGACGAATTTCCAGTCGTCGTCGAGGACGGCGCCAAGGAAAAGCCAGTCGAGCCACGAGACATGGTTGGGCACGAGCAATACCGGTCCGGGCGTGGTGAGCGCCTGCGTGTTGTGGGCACGGAACCGGAAACAGAGCCGGGCGATGAGACGGAGCAGCGTTCTCATTTTGATGCCTGGTCCGCCGGCCGAAAGCATCGCAATGCGGCGCATGTGGCGAGCAGGAGCAGTCGAAGCGGGGAGCGGGCTCGATGCCCTGTCGCGTCTGCCGGCAGTGTCTTCACGAGGAGGAGCTGTTTCGGCTCAGCTTCAACCCGGCGACAATGGCCACGACGCCGATGGCGAGACCGAGGAACACGCCGCTGGAACTGAGCCCGGCCTTGACGCTCGCGAACACGTAGGCGCCGGCGAGCAGCATGCCGAGGTTGTCCAGGAGGTTTTGCACGGCGATGGTTTTGCCAAGCTTGTCCGGGTGGGATTCCGCCTGGAGCGCGGCGTTGAGCGGGATGAGGAAGAGCCCGGCGGCCACGCCGGTGGCGATGAGCAGCAGGACGACCGGCACGACGAGATGCAGCGGCCCGAACTGGACGACGGGATGACGCCAAAATCCAAAGGCATTGACGGTGAAAAGCAGCGCAAGCATGCCGGCGAGGGCGAATCCGTAAGTCCGGGTGCGGCGGAGATCGCCGACCTGGTGGAGCTGGCCGGCGAGCAGGCTGCCGGCCATGACCCCGACGCTGAGCCAGAGGCCGAGCAGGGCGATCTGCGTGTTGTCGGGCAGATGGAGCACCTCGAGGCCCCAGGGTTGGAAATTGATCTTCATCGCGGCGCCGCAGACCCAGAACAGCGCCGTGCCGATGAGTATCCGGCAGAGCCGCGGCGCAATGAGCAGGTCGCGCAGATGGCTGCCAAAGGCCGCCACACTGGCGGAGAGGCGAATGTCGGGCTTGTGCGGCGTGGGCGTCATGAGGAAATTAAGGAGCAGCGCGACGCCGAAGATGCCGGCGACCACGCCATAGGAGACGAGCACCCGGTCCTTGAACACGTCGGCCAGCACCGAACCGGCGATGGCGCCGCCAAGGATGGCGACGAGGGTGAGGAGTTCGACCATGCCGTTGGCTTTCACGAGGCGTTCGCGGGGCAGGATCTCGGGCAGGATGCCATATTTGGCCGGGCTGTAGAAGCACGCGCCGATCCCGACGACGAGGTAGCCGAAGCTCTGCCAGGTGGGTCCGAACCACACGCTCAGCGCACACAAGCCGGCGCCGAGGAGCTTCAGGAGATTGCCGCCGACGAGCCAGTTGGTCTTGGCGTAACGGTCGTTCAAATAACCCGCCAGTGGCGCCAGCAGCACATAGGGGACGAAGAGCAGGCTCGTGTAGATCGTGTTGCGGGTACGCAATTCCGCTTCGGTGATGGCCCCGGCCTTCTGGAGGTAGGTGAGCTGGCCGACGATGACGGCGAGGATGGCGTTGTCGCCGAACGCGCTGAGAAACTGGCCGGCGAGCAGAAGCGGATAGTTGCGAATGGGCATCATCGGAACGGCGGGGATAGCTGGGCAGAGGAGGAGGCCCCGAACAGGGGAGGGCAGAAACGCGCTTGCGGCGACAGGAAAAAGGCCAGCGCGATGCCGGCTCCGGCGGCATGGGCGAGTGCGGAGGAGCGGATCGGGGTGGAGGAAAAATCGCTGAACAGCGGGCCGTGCCGGGCATCAACGAAAAGTTTTGCCGCGACCAGAACGAGGAGGCCGCCCCACCAAAGCCGGTCGGCGCGACGCCGGCGGATCTGGGTCAGGGCGAGTCCGGTGACCACACCGGCGGCGAGGCCCGACAGGCCGCCGTAGGAGTGCATGGCGGACTCGCCGAGCAACAACGCCAGGCTGATGAGCGGTGCGGCGATCAGGGTGTAGCGCAGCAACCAGCCGGGATGCAGGCGCTCAAGCCAAAGGCCGGCACCGAGCAGCACCGCCAGATTCCAGAACAGGTGCGAAGGGAGGAAATGAACCCAGTGGCCGGTCCACAGCCGCCACCATTCTCCCTGGAGGATCGCGGCGCGATCGTAGAGGAGGGAGTCCGCTGCACCAGGCACGGTGAAGAGCAGCGCGGCAGGCAGGGCGAACAGAAGGATAACTGTAGGCAGCCCGCTTGCGGGCGCTTCCGCAGAGCGCGAGCTTGCTCGCTGGCCTACAAAAGCTGGCATTGGGCGGGAGGTTTTCATCGGCGCGAACGAAGGAAGAGAGCGCCGAGCAACAGGGCGAGCGGCACGGCAAACCAGCCGCCGAGTTCGCCGGCGCCGGTGTAACCGGGCTTGTGCTCGATGCGGATGGACTGCGGCTCCTCCTTGGCTCGGACCTTGAAGAGATCGAGCTCTTGCGCGAGGCTGGCGGTCATCTGCGCGGACGCCTCCTCGAGGCTGCGCACGGAATCCCGCTGCAGCTCATAGTCGCTGCGGACGAGGGTCGCATGATTCTTGATCGTGCTGGCCCCGGCGGCGCGGAACAGCAGGCTCCGGCTGGGAATGTCATAGACCACGGCCTCCATGAGGGTATGGGTCGCGTTGCGTTGTCCCTCGACGATATAGGCACCGACAATGGTCCAATAGGCGAGGCTCGCCTCGGTGTCGTTGGAGCTCTGGGTCTGGTCGTAAGCGATGAGGGCGACGACATCTATGCCCAGCATCGCGCGGAGCTGGTCGAGATTGTCGAAGCCGCCGCCGGGCCGGAGATAGGTCGTGGGAATGATCTCAATGGCCTGGACAAAGGGCAGGGCCTTGAACTGGCCGGCGACCTTCCGCAGCAGGTCGGTCTTCTGCTGTTCGTTGAAGCCCGTCGGCGCATAGCGAAAGCCGCCGCGCCCGCTCGGTGCACCGGCGGGGATGAACGCCACGCCCACGCGCAGGGGCAGGCGGAGCGTGGGGATCTGCGGCTGGATGAAAGGCAGGTCCTTGCCGGGGTAGAGGAACTGCACGACGCTGCTGGCTTCGTGGTGACGGCGGTGACCCCACAGGCCGACGCAGCCGGTGAGGGCGAAGGCGAGAACGGCCGCGAGAGCGGGCAGGAGGAAGCGGTGGAATTTCATGCGCGCAGCCTACCGGAAAGGTCGGCCGACGCGTTAATCGATAAACTTGATGCGGACATTGAGGCGGGAGATGGAGGTGGGTGATGGCTCCTCGCTCCTTCCCGTGGGTTGCCCTTAAACCCCACCTGGCAAAATTTAGTGAACCACTAATCTCAATCGCCATTGCCTCCGGCGATGCGGCTTAGCAGTGTCCCGCCGAATCATGAACATCCACCATCTGGAGCTGTTCTATTATGTGGCGCGGCACGGCGGCATCAGCCGCGCGGTGCGCAACATGCCCTACGGCATCCAGCAGCCGGCGGTCAGCAGCCAGATCCTCCTGCTGGAGCAAGACCTTGGCGTTAAGCTCTTCGAGCGCCAGCCGTTCAAGCTGACGCACGAGGGCGAGGAGTTGTTCGAGTTTGCCCGGCCGTTTTTTGAAAACCTCGACGCCATGACCGTGCGGCTGCGCAAACAGTCTGCGCCGCAGCTGCGCATCGCGGGATCGGAACTGGTGCTGCGCGACTATCTGCCGGTGGTGGTCGAGCGGCTGCGCCGGCAGGAGCCGCGGCTGAGGCTGGCGCTGCGTTCCGGCTACCAGGCCGAGATGGAAAAATGGCTGCTCGACCGGGAAATCGACCTGGCGGTGGCTTCGCTGGATGCGAAGCCGCCGGCCCGCCTCCGCTGTCTGCGTCTGCTGCGGATGCCACTGGTGCTGCTCGTGCACAAGAAATCGAAAATCAAGTCTGCGGCGGAACTCTGGGCGCAGAGCGAGATCGAGGATCCGCTCATCTGCCTGCCGCAAACCGAGTCGATGAGCCGGCTTTTCCGGAAGGGCCTGCGACTTCGGCATGTGAACTGGCCGCAGTCCATCGAGGCGAGCTCGATGGACCTCGTGACGCGCTATGTGGCCAATGGCTACGGCATCGGCCTGAGCATCGACGCGGCAGAAATGGTGCGGCATCCGCTGGTGCGGGTGCTGCAGTTGGAGGGATTTGAGCCGGTTGAAGTAGCCGTATTGTGGAATGGCGAGCCCACGGCATTGGTCCGCGCGGCGCTGGTCGGGATGCAGCGCTATGTGCGGGAGACCTGGCCGCAATGGCAGTGCGAAGAAGCGCTGCCGGAGTGAGAATGCGGGTGGTGGGCGGCCTGCTTGCAGGCGCGTTGCGGCCCCGGGATTTGTCCCCAGCCCTCGCCGCGGCGAAACCGAGGCAATGTCGACAGTGAACAGAAGACGGATTGGTAATAAAAAAGCCTAGAGCGGCTCCGCCGCAACCGAATGACTTCAGGTCAAGGCACCGTTAACGCGGAGGACGCGGAGAACGCGAAGTGTGGCCGGGCAAGACTGTTTTTGACACCGAGCGCACTGAGGTGACACAGAGAGCACGGAGGAAGGCCCCCAACCATGACCACGCCGGCAACGTGCTTGATCAACGCTGATTGTCTCTGCGCTCTTCGCGGCCTCCTCGTTTTGTGATCGGGACAGTCCGTGCGCCCATAGCCCGGATATTTCACACTTTCCTCTCCTGCGCACCCACACCCTGTGAGTAAATTCTTCCTGCTTTTTCAGCCTTTGGGCCTATCCGGGCTAACGGCAAAACCGCCCGGCGGTTTTGCTTTTAGCCTGCATATCCCAGCAATTCTCGATGATATCCCGCTGCGGACATCCGCGAACGCACGAGCAAAAGCAGTTGGAGTGTGAAATATGCAGGCTAGGCGACGCTGAGCGTGCGGACGTGCGTGATGTCCTGTTTACCGACAGGGCGGACTTGCTCAGCCGCGAGGCTGGAAACCGCCACTGTGTCACCAGCGAGAGAGGTGAATTCCACCTCGAACCCCTTTCCGCTCGCATAGACATGCACAATCGTGCCGACGTCGCCGGCTTTGAGGCCGTCCGCGGCAACGTCGGTCAGCAGGACGATGCGGTCGAGCTCCTTTAACATGCGGTTATTTTGCTGGATAGGCTGTGACGAAGCGAGGCAAAGCTTGGTCCGGGTGGCCCGGGTCGAGCAAATAGGCGACGAGCTTCTCGATGGGAACAACAGCTTGATCGGCGTTGGGCAGCTTCATGCGGAATATCAGAGCGCGCGGCCCAATCGGCTCTGGGCCGAGACAATAAAAATGCTCGAAGGCGGCAAACAAAAAGGCCGCGGGGTGAGCCGCGGCCTGGAGGGTGAAGCTGAGGCGCGTGCAAGCACGCTGGCTCACCGGGCACCGTTGCTGGCTGCTGCCAGCCCGGTGTTTGTCCGGGCCGGTCGCCCGGCAAATCAGATGCCGGCGCTGTTCTCGTCGGGGATGCGCATGCTGTAGAAGCTGCGATAGACGAAGATCAGCGCGATGACGAAGAAGAACGCGCCGATGCCGGTCTTCAGGCTCTGGTTGGTCATCGTCACCGCGATCTCGACGGCGAGCAGGCCGAACAGCGTGGTGAACTTGATGACGGGATTCATTGCGACGGAGGAGGTGTCCTTGAACGGATCGCCCACGGTGTCGCCGACGACGGTGGCGGCGTGCAGGTCGGTGCCTTTCTGGCGGAGCTCGACCTCGACGATCTTCTTGGCGTTGTCCCAGGCGCCGCCGGCGTTGGCCATGAAGATGGCCTGGAAGAGGCCGAAGAAGGCGATGCCGATGAGGTAGCCGATGAAGAAGTAGGCGTTGAAGAACGGCAGCGCGAGGGCGAAGCAGAACACGACGATGAAGATGTTCCACATGCCCTTCTGCGCGTAGACGGTGCAGATGCGGACGACTTCCTTGGAGTCCTTCTCGGAGGCGGTCGTGGCGTCGAGCTTCATGTGCTGCTTGATGTAGACGACGGCGCTGTAGGCGCCGGTGACGACCGCCTGGCAGGAGGCGCCGGTGAACCAGTAAATGACGGAGCCGCCCATGATGAGGCCGAGGATGATCTCGGGCTGCACGATGGAGAGGGCGGCGACGACCTCCTTGAACGGACCGGCGAGGCCGGAGGCGACCTGGGCCTCGTAGAGTTTCTGGAGCAGCATGATGATGCCGAACACCATGGTGGTGGCGCCGACGACGGCGGTGCCGATGAGCACGGGCTTGGCGGTGGCCTTGAAGGTGTTGCCGGCGCCGTCGCCCTTCTCAAGCTGGTATTTGGCGTTCTCGAAGTCGGGCTTGAAGCCGAAGTCCTTCTCGATCTCGGCGGCGATGCCGGGCTTGCCCTCGATCTGGGAAAGCTCGTAGACGGACTGGGCGTTGTCGGTCACGGGGCCGTAGCTGTCGACCGCGATGGTGACGGGGCCCATGCCGAGGAAGCCGAAGGCGACGAGGCCGAAGGCGAAGATCGGCGCGGCGAACAGGAACTTCGCGGGCATGAGGGCGAGCAGGGCGGCGTTCTGCGAGAAGTAATAGGACGTGGCCATGAGCAGCATGATGACGAGGCCCATCCAGAAGGCGGAGAAGTTGCCGGCGACGAGGCCCGACTGTCGGGCCTCG
>Ga0209515_10006710_pt1 | contig 14193 bp, 15 predicted proteins | sample Subgroupgradi54m_FD_187454 | JGI IMG/M metagenome (GOLD analysis project Ga0209515, IMG submission 187454) | Subsurface groundwater microbial communities from S. Glens Falls, New York, USA - GMW60B uncontaminated upgradient, 5.4 m (SPAdes)... ...
GCAAATAATAATCCAGCCCGCCGGGGTATTGTTTGAGCACGCCGTTGTTGACTTCGACGATGTGGTCGGCGATCTCTTTGACGAAAAAAAGGTCGTGGCTGATAAAACACAGCGTGCCCGTGTATTTCTTAAAACAACTTGTCAGGGCCTCCACCCCGTCGATGTCCAGATGGGTGGTTGGCTCATCGAGCAAAATGAAATTGGGCGGATTGATCAGAAGTTTGGCCAGGATGAGCCGGCTTTTTTCCCCGCCGGAGAGGACCCGCACGTGTTTGAACACGTCGTCCCCGCGGAAATTAAAAACACCCAGCAAGGTGCGCGCCTGCGTCATGGGCACCGAGGCCGTGGTCGCGGACAACAGTTCCTCCAGGGCCGTACGCGTCGGGTTTAAAACATCCAGGCGCGTCTGGGAAAAATATCCCAAGGACACCTGATGCCCGAGTTTGCGCGTGCCGGAATCGAACGGCAAGACCCCGGCGAGCATTTTGAGCAGCGTGCTTTTGCCGGCACCATTGGGACCAACCAGACATATTCTCTGGCCCTTGGTGATCTCGAGATCCAGGTCCTGATAGACCTGTTTGTCCCCGTAGGATTTCGCGACCTTGCTCATGGTCAGGACCGTATGACCGCTTTCCATTGTCCGGGGGAATTGGAAATCGCGGATGCTGTGTTTTTCCTGCGGGATGCGGACCACTTCGAGGCGCTCGAGCATTTTGCGCTTATTGCGCACCGCCGAGGCGCGGTTGGGCTGGGCGTGGAAACGTTCGGTGAAACGCTCCAATTGTTCGCGCTTTTTCTCAACGACCTTGTGCTGTTTTTCCAGCGTGCGCAGGCGCGTGATCTTGTCCTCTTCGTAGGATTCGTAATTGCCCTTGACCTTGGTCATTTTGCCGTCTTCCAGAATGATGGTGTAGTTGGTGACATCATTCAGAAAAATCTTGTCGTGCGAAATGATGATGAACGTCCCCTCGTATTTGGACAAATAACCTTTGAGCCACAGCGTAGCCTCCAGGTCGAGATAATTGGTCGGCTCGTCGAGCAAAAGCAGGTCATAATGATAGGTGAGCAATTTGGCCAACTGGGTGCGCATCTGCCAGCCGCCGGACAAATGAGCAATGGGCTTATGGAAATCGTCCTGCTTGAAACCAAGGCCGGTCAGGACCTTTTCGGCCTTATGTTCCATTTCATAAATGCCTTTTTTCTCTAAAAGCTCCAAAATATCGCCGTAACGGACGCTATCGGCCTTATGTTCTTCCTCCAGGCGGTGTTTTTCATCCAGAAGTCCGCGGATCTCCTTGTCGCCGGACGTCATTTCGTCCATGACCGTGCGGTCAAAGGCGTATTTCGCCTCCTGCGCCATATAACCGATCTTCAAATTTTTCTGGACCTGCACCGAACCCGACGATGGCTCCATTTGCCCGAGGATGATGGCAAACAGCGTGCTTTTGCCGGCACCATTGGGGCCGGTCAGGCCGATGCGCTCATTGGGAAAAATGCTCAAAGACACATTCTGCAGGAGCATGCGCTGGTCAAAATTCTTGGATAAATTGCTGACAGTGATCATCGTAAAATTTTAATTTCCTTGGGTTCCAAATACCGCCAGGCGCCGGTCTTGAGATCCCCCAGCTTCAGGTCTCCGACGGCAATGCGTCTTAAAAAATGGACATGATTGCCCACGGCTTTGAGCATGAGCCGGATCTGGCGCTTGCGGCCCTCGTGGATCATCATCCGGAATTCCGTATCTGTGCCATTATACTGCAGGTCGCGGATACGGCAAGGGGCGGTTTTCTCCTCCTCGATGACCACCCCGTGTTCCAGGCGCAGCTTTTTTTCCCTGGCCAGTTCGCCCCTGACGCGCACCGTATAGGTTTTATCCACGTGGAATTTCGGATGCGTCAGACGATGGGCCAGGTCACCGTCATTGGTCAATAACAGCAGGCCTTCGCTCTCCTTGTCCAGACGGCCGACAGGAACAAGGTGCTGTAATTCCCGAGGCAGCAGATCCATGATGGTTTTGTCCGCGTGCGGGTCTTCTTTGCTGGTGACATAACCGGCGGGCTTGTTGAGCATGACATAGGCGTATTGTTTGAATTCGACCTTCTGTCCGTCGGCCATGATATCGTCCCCTGCTTCAACCGCGAAAGACGGCTCGCGCACGATGAGGCCATTGACCTTGACGCGGCCCGATTGGACCAGGGCCATCGCGTCCCGTCGGGAGCAGACACCATTATGGGATAAAAAAACCTGCAGGCGCATCAAGCTCTCTGCCTTAAGGCTTCATAAACGAGAATAGCGGCGGTGACGGAGACATTCAGTGAGTCGGCTTGGCCGGCCATGGGGATATGGACCTTCTTGTCACAATGCCTTTGCCAAAAAGGGCTTAGACCCTCATCTTCCGTCCCCAAAACAATGGCCAGAGGCCCTTTAAGGTCTGCCTTGGTATAAACATCTTTGGCGTTGGGAAAGGTGCCGATCGTTTTAACGCCCTTGGTCTTTAAGAAGGCCCGGATGTTTTCATTGGTGTCAGCGGCCGCGGCAACGGTGAAGACCGTGCCGATGCTGGCACGGATGACATTGGGATTATAAAGGTCAGTCCTGGCATCGCCGATGAGCAAAGCATCCACGCCGGCACCGTCGCACGTGCGCAGGATGGCCCCCAAATTTCCAGGCTTCTCGATAGACTCAATGACCACGATCAAAGGGTTAGCGGAGAGTTTCAGTTCGCTCAATTTCCTGGGCGGCACGCGGGCAACGCCGATGACGCCCTCTGCCCTTTGGCCATACGCCAATTTTGCGAAAACATGTTCCGCAACCTCAATGCATTCGGTCCCTTCGCTTTTCAGGAACTTGAAGTTCAATGAGCCCCCGATCAGCTTCGGGCAATAAAATACCCGCGCCAAGGCAACGCCCGTCTGCAAAGCCCGCTCCAGCTCTCGTTGACCGTCGATGAGCGTCAGGCCTGTTTCCTGGCGCGCCTTATGCTCGCGCAATGCCGCGGTCTCTTTGATCAAACTGTTCTGTGTGCTCGTAATGTTCATAATTCTGGTTACGGTGGGTGGCTACTTAATTCCTTTCTTTAATTCAGCTAAAATGCGCGCATTGGGCGTGAAGGCCTTTGTCCGCCAGGACGCGATCATGTCCTTTTGATGTTTGGGCCACAATGCCGCCCACGTGTCCCAGCCGCTCCTGGGCCCCTGGCGATTGACCCAGGGGCTGTTGGACCGGTAACTGTAAATTCCGTCTGGAAACATGTGGTTCTTGACCGCTTTGTACGTCCAATACGTCCAGTGGAAACCGCGGTCATTGAACACTTTCAAAAGGTCACGCAGATAAATGTCCTCGCCGTAAATGCCGTCGCGGGCATTGACCCCGAACTCGCCGACATACACCGGCCTTTGTCTGACCTGCGCCTGGTCAAAATACACCTTCATCCGGCGGCGCATCACACCCGCGTCCCACCTTCCGGCCCTGGACATCAACGGGTATTTCAAAAAATGGTTGAGATGGAACGTAAATTCCACGGGCTCATAAAAATGGACGCTGTAAGCCCAATGGTCGTCGGCAAAATCCTCCAACATGTCCATGTCCTGCGCCCAGCGATTGCCCTCGATGAACAAAATGTGCTTGCGGTCCACCGAACGGATGGCCTTAATGATATTTTTATAAAAACGGTTCAAAAGGCCATTGTCCTGTGTGACCGCCTCATTGAGCAGGTCATAGCCGGCCACCGCGCCTTCATCTTTATAACGGTCTGCCACTGCTTCCCATAAAGCATACACGCGTTTTTGGTTTTCCTTCGACGTCCATAACCCGGCTTTTCCCAAACTGTCCGAATGCCAGTCAGGATTCTGCGATCCCGGCGCCGCGTGCAAATCCAGGACCAGGCGCACGCCGTATTTCCTAGCCCAGCCCACGGCATCATCAAGATAATGAAAACCCGCGGGACCATACTGATAAGGTTTTCGCTCGATCAAACGGCCATTGAACGGCAGGCGCACGCAATTCATCCCCCAGCCAGCCACGGTTTTCATGTCGCTCTCCGTGATAAAATTCACGCAAAACGACCGCTCCAGTTGGGCAAGGGTTTTGTCCCCGCGAACTTTTGAAAAATGTTCTTTAAAAGTTTGCTCTGCAAAATTCGGGGCGTGCGTGAAATACGCTTCCATCATCAGCCATCCCCCGAAATTCACCCCTTGAAGCCTGATGGGCCGTTGACCATCGAGGATCGTCGTGCCGCGTGTCGTCAAAATGTTCACAACAATCCCTCACTCATCAGAAATTTCTTAAAGGCCGCCCCTGCTTTCGGGTTGGAAACGATGGACACGTCATTGTGCCCGCCGGAGGTCCTCAGGAATTTTTTCGGCGCTGCCGCGGCCTCGAACAAACGCGATCCCATGGAAAACGGGACCACATGGTCGTCGGGACTGTGCATGAACAATTTCGGCATGTTCAGATGTTTGACCTTGGAAATGACGTCAAATTTCAATGACATAAAAAAAGACGGCAGATATGGATACAAAATTTTAGCCATGTCTTTTGCCGAAGTGATGGAGGAATCCACCACCAGCGCCGCGAGGGACCGGTGACACGCCAGGTCCGCGGCCACGGGACCGCCCAGGGACGCCCCGTACGCAATGATCCTGTTCTTGTCCACGTCGCCCCGGGACTTTAAATGATCGTACGCCGCCTGCGCGTCGAGATACAGCCCTTTTTCCGACGGTTTGCCCTGGCTTCTACCGTAGCCGCGGTAATCGAAAATAAGGACGTTGAGTCCCAAGTCATGGAAGAATTTCACCTTGATGATCCTGTCGCTCATGGTCCCCGCGTTGCCGTGGGCAAAAATGAGCGTGGCCCGGGCCCGCGGATTGGGGACGAACCAGGCATTGATCCTGACCCCGTCGGCCGTCGTCAGATACAGGTCTTCAAAGCCGAGTCCGGCGTGGGAAGGTCTAAGCATCACGTCCTTGCCGGGAAAGAACACGCCGTTGCGTTCCAGATAACGCACCAGCACAAACAAAACGGACAAAACAATACAAACGATCAGGACAAAATTTGTCATGGTTTTGGGCATGCGGCTAAACGTCTCTGTCTCTCGCCGGGATCAACGATACCATCAGACGTATGCCTTTGAGGACATCCTCGATGCGGCAGGGTTTGGTCAAATAATGGTCAGCTTCCAGGTCCAGTCCTTTTTGCACATTGTCCATTTCTCCCAAACCGGAAACGATGATGACGGGCTGCCATTTCTTCGACGGGGGCTCATGGCGCAGTTTATGCAGGACGGACCAGCCGTCCATTTTGGGCATGGCGATGTCCAGGATGATCACGTCGGGATTTTCGGAAACGATCTTGTCCCACGCTTCCTGGCCGTCGCGGGCGGTTGTGACCGCGTAACCCTGCGCAGCCACTTTATTGGCCAGGATCCCAAGAATGGATCCTTCGTCGTCGGCGATCAGGACTTTGATGGGCATGCTTGTCTCCTAGCGAGCGGAAGAATAATTTTTAAGGTCATAATCGATCGCTTGGCCCGGCATGGGAATACGGTCAATGATGACCCCGGCCTTGGCAAAAAATTCCGTGGCCATGGTCTTATGATAATCGGAAAAGACCACGACGCGTTTGACGCCGGCGGTGATCAATGCCTTGGCGCAGGTGGTGCAGGGCATGTTGGTGATGTAGGCGCTGGCCCCCTCAACGGCATGGCCGCGCCTGGCCGCCTGGATGAGCGCGTTCATTTCGGCATGCACGGTGCGCACACAATGATCGTCCACAAGCAAACACCCCGCGTCGTCGCAATGTTCATCCCCGGGAATGGACCCGTTATACCCGGTGGCGATGACGTTCTTGGCCTTGACCAGGACGCATCCGCAATGCAGGCGCGGGCAGGTGGCGCGCTCGGAAGCAAGCATCGCCAGTTTCATGAAATATTCGTCCCAGTCAGGTCTTTTGCGCATATCTTTTATATCTTAACAGACGGCCGGCTGCCTGGCAAAAAATTTCCGCAGTTGGCAAAAGCGACACAACAATGTATCCCGGTGTCTCGAAATCAAAAAAATACCCGGGATGCGCCAGGACACATTCATCCTTAAGAAGTCCGGTGACAAAGGCCTCCTCGTCCTCAAGACCATCAATGAAAAGGACCGCGTACCAGCCGCCCTGCGCGGACAATACCTTGACGCCGGTAGGGACATGAGCATTCAGCCAAAGCCAATTGTCCTTCACCCGCTGGAGGATCTGGCCCCGGATGCCGCCGGCATCAGCCAGCCAGACGGGCGCGGCATTCTGCACGGGCGTATTGACGGACAAAAACGTGTCCGCGATGATCTCCAGACGCCCCATGGCCTCGCGCAGGACGTCCCGTGGACCGGACGCGGCCAGCCAGGACATTTTCATCTGCGGCAGCCCCAATGCCTTGGACAATCCGCCCAGCACAAAGGTCGGCACGGGCGCGTTTCCCATCAAGGTCGCGCCGGCCTGCGGCCCCCACCCATAATCCACAAAAACCTCATCGGAGATCAAGGACAGGGAATGACGCAGGCACAGGCCGTTGAGAAAATCAAGTTCATCCTTTTGGACATAGGACCCGGTCGGGTTATTGGGATTAACCAAAATGATAGCGCGGGTTTTTCCATCCACCGCGTCTTGAAGGGCCTGCTGGTCCAGACGCCACGCCCCGTCGTAGACCAAAGGATACTGGGCATAGGCAACATCGTTGAGTTCCAGCAAAAATTGGAACAGCGGATAACTGGGTCGCGGCACAAGGACCTTCTCCCCGGGGTTCAACAAAAGCCGTAAAAGGAACGCGTACGCCTCGGATGTGCTGGAGGTGAGAACAATATCATCCGCGTTGACAGATAAGCCCTTGGCCGCGTAATATCCGACTACAGCCTGCCGGGCCTTGGGGCTTCCCTGGGAAACCGGGTCGTAGATCAGATTGTCCGGATCATTGAACGTGGATAACACCGACGGATAATAACTAAAACCGCATCGGGTAGGATTGGACTCGGTAAGATCCAAGACCTCCTTGCCCCGCGCGCGCATATTCTGCAAGATACTTGCAAGTTCATTGGGGGCTAACGGCCAATCCGTACGTCGGGAAAAAAGCATAAGGATCAATGGGGCGGAGCGTTTTTCAGCCGGGCGATCTCTTGTTCTTTGGCGAGTAAAAGTTTTTTGACCTCTTCAAACTCCGATTTGGCCACCCACTGGATGTCCTCGCGCTTGCGGCTTAAGTTTTCATTGTCGCGCTTGAGCTCTTTGGTTTCCTTGGACAAATAATCGACGGTGGTTTCCAAACTCATGGCCTTGGTGGACAAGAGGCGTTTTTCTTCCAAAAGGGCCTCATATTTGACCTTTAATTCCTGATGGTCGCGCTCGGCACGCATGCGGGCCGTATGCTCTTTCTCCAGATCACCTTCGGTGCGCAACATCTGTTCCTTCAAGTCCTTCTCATGGGTCTTGGCCTTATCTAAGTTCCCCTGCTCCTTTTCCCTCCACCCTTTTTCCAGGGCCAATTTCTCGACGAGCTCCTGGTTGCGGGCTTTCTGGCCATCCACGTCCTGCAGGACCCTCTTGTGCTCCATCTTCATTTTCTCAATATCACCCTGCAGATCCAGATTATGCTTTTCCCAGCGCTGGGCAATGGCCTGCCATTCCTTGTCCTTGGGTTTTTCCTGGGGCGCGGAGGGCTGCGGCCGCCTCTCTCTTCTTCTGGACGCCCTGTCCGGCGGCATGGCATAGACCGCCAGCGCAACGCCGACCAAGACGGCAAAACTGATCGCAACGATCCAAAACATATCCTCCTTATATCACAATTGGCCCGTCTTTTCCAGCCGCGTCAGATCCGCATGAATGCCCCTGATAAAACCCAGATAAACATTCCTGGCCGCCACGTTGCTTGCCCTGGCCACGTAACCCTGCATAATATCCAGGGCGATCATGTAGTGACGCCTGGCCAGATCGTAACGGTGGTCGGCATCATACGCCCTGGCCAAAAGGATATGGCCGCGGCCGAAACGCGGCTCGAAACGGATCATGCGCTCGAACAGCGGCACCTCCCCTCTCCAAAAGGTGTTCTGTCCGACGGTGGTAACGAAACACGCCGCGAAAACCACGGCAAATATGCCCTTGCGCACGGACGGACGGAGTGCCCAACGGGACAGGACAACGGCGCCGATCAATAAAACACCGATGATGGGAAGGTATAAAAAATGCTCGGCGGTCAGGATGAACGAATATTCATTGATGAGCGGCGCGACATTGAGGACGGGAAGCAGGAACACAAAGAACCATCCGGTCCCGAAAACAACGGTTCTTTTGTCATCGGCATTAAGCCGCCTGAAAAACCAAATCCCCGTCAGGATGATGAGCCCCAGGACCGCAAAAGCCCAGGCATTGGGCGCCAGGATATCCGTGTTGCGGTAATAATGCAGATCATCCGGCCAGACAATGATCTTTCCATAAGTCAGCAGGGTGCGCGGGATGGCCAAGATGCGCAGGCACAGTTCGCCCGGCGAGGCCAAAACAGTTGAAGCCAGGCTCATCCCCGTCAAATGCTGACGAAGGACCAAAAAAACAGCCGCGACGGCCGCAAACGGTCCGGCGCGGGCCAATGCGCGGCCAAGGGGCCCGTTGGCATACAGGCGGTCCATGACGATCAACATAAGCGGAAGCACAACCGCGGATTCTTTAGTGAATAGAGCGAAAACAAACGCGGCCATGGCCAAAACAGTACGGCCAGACGCGTAACAATGAAGGCATGTCAAAATAAAAAATGCCGACGCAAGATTGGATATGCCGGCAATGCAGGCCACGGACTCGCTTTGCGCCGGATGAACCAAAAAGATCGCGGACAAACCCCAAGCCAAAGCGCGGCTGAAGCCCAGACGAAACAAAAGAAAAAAAACAAGCACGCCGTTGGCCGCGTGTACAAGGACATTGAACGCGTGATACCCGTGAGGATCAAGCCCGAAAAACCGGTATTCCAGACGGTAAACCAATTCCAGGATGGGACGGTAATACGCGTTGATGCCATGGAAGACCGCGCCGGAAGGACCAAAAAAAATACCGGCTACATTGTCGAGCCGGCTGATGGCGGGGTTCTGGACTATAAAAACAATGTCATCGTGGACGAACGGATGGGCAACAGCGTTGGCGTAAAGGACGCAACCAATCCCCGCCAGGGACAAAACCGGCCAAAGGTCACGGGCGGCGGCCATGATCTATCCGTCCAACTCTTTTTTGAGCTGGACGGCGAACGCCTGAACGTCGGCGAACTGGACATCGAGGTCCCTGGCCAGATCTTGCATACCGTCGGTGCTGTTGGTTTTGGCAAGTTTTTCCAGCCCCAGGCACGTGGCGTACATGCGTTTGGCCGAAATATTACCCGAGGAGCCTTTCATGGAATGGGCGACCTCCCTGACCTTCGCGATATCTTTGGTTGTCAGGGCCTCTGCCAAAACGGCCCGCTTTTTTGAAAAATCCTCCTGGAAAACGTCCAGCAATTCCACCAGAAAACCCTTATCATCCTGGACCCGCTCCAGGGCTTCCGGCAGGTCGATCGCATCATCGCTCATGGAGTAAAAACCTTTCTATCCTTTCAAACGTTGTGTCACGAGACGGACGATCTCCTGATACAGGACATGACGGTCAATGGGCTTGGACACATAACCGTCCATACCGATGGCCAGATATCTCTCGCGGTCGCCGGACATGGCATTGGCGGTCATGGCGATGATGGGGATGTGATGCCCCGTCTGTTTTTCTTCGCGGCGTATGACCTGGGTGGCTTCTGCCCCGGTCAAAAGAGGCATCTGGTCGTCCATCAAAATGACGTCGAAGGCCTGTTTGTTGAGAATATCCAGAACCTCCTGACCGTCACCGGCAACGTGCACCGACCAGCCGAATTTTTCCAGCGTCTTGACCGCGACGCGCTGGTTGACCACATTGTCTTCCGCCAAAAGAACACGCAAATGCCTGACCTCATCGGGAAGGCTGTCCTGGGCAGCCGTCTGCCCGCGCGCCTGACCATGTGTGGGGTGGCGTATGAGATCGGACCCGACGCCAAAAATGACAGTGAAATAAAACGTGCTTCCCCTGCCCTCGGCGCTTTCGACCCCAATGATCCCGCGCATCATCTCGACGATCTTTTTGCAGATCGCCAACCCCAGCCCCGTGCCTCCATAACGGCGGGCCGTGGTGTTGTGCGCTTCGGTGAAGACATCGAAGATCGTGGCCAAATTCTTTTCAGGGATGCCGATGCCCTGGTCTATGACCTCAAACCTGACGACACAGTCTTTGGACGTTAAGGATTCCATTTTAGCGTTGACCTGCACCTGGCCTTTGTGGGTGAATTTGATCGCATTATTGACCAGATTGACCAAAACCTGCCTTAAACGCACCGGGTCTCCGACCAATTGCCGCGGAATGCCGGCATCAACGTTCCACACAAGGTCAATGCCCTTATTGCGCGCCAACACCGAAAGCCCCTTGCCCACGTTCTTGACGATGTCCGGCGCGTTGATCTCAATTTCTTCGACAACGACTTTGCCCGCTTCGGCCCGGGAAAGGTCCAAAATATCATTGATCAAACTCAAGAGATGGTCCGCGGCATCCTTGGCCACTTCCAAATTGTCCTTTTGCTCATCATTGAGTGCGGTGTCCAGCGTCAGGTCCAGCATGCCGATGATGGCGTTCATGGGGGTGCGCACCTCATGGGACATATTGGCCAGAAACACGCTCTTGGCGACATTGGCCTGTTCCGCGGCGAGTTTGGCCTGCATCAATTGTTCTTCGACCATTTTCTGGCGGGTCATGTCATGCATGATGCCGATGGCGCCCATGACACGGCCGTCATTGTCCTTGAGCACGGCGATCGAGGTGTTGACGTCCAGCATGGTCCCGTCCTTGCGGATGACCCTGGTGGCGATGTCGGCCAGCATGCCGTGCTTGCGGATCTGCAGGTCACGCATGCGCTTCCACTCGTCGGGCGAATACAGGTCCTGGACAGGTTTGTTAAAAAGGTCCTTGCGGTCCATGCCGAGCATTTTCTCGGCCATGGGGTTCCAGGCCGTGATGCGCTCGTGTTGGTCGGTGACGGTGATGCCGGCGGGAGAACGTTCGAAGACGACCTTGAATATTTGCTGCTGGGCGGACGGATGTGCGGCTTTAGGGGGCGACATAGTTCCTATTTGTTGACCTTGACGTTCTTGATCACGGCCAAAACATTGAGGATCCCGATGACAACGGCCAGGGCGGTCAAACACATCCGGATGATCGCCGGTCCCGCGGCATTGAATTCCGGCGGCAAAAACGGCCGGCACACCAAAGAAACCAAAAACAGCACCGCTAAAATGGCAAACCCGCAAATAAAGAACAAAAGCAAAGAACACAAAAAGGCGATCATGATGACGAAAGCATTGTACTTGAGCAAACTGCCCTGGGCCATTTTGCTGGCCGCGATCCCGATGCGCCGCATAAGCACCCCGTCAATATTTTTTCTGCACAGCCTCGATCTCTTTCCGCACGGCCGCGATGCGGTCCTTTAAAAAAGGATGGGTCCTGAGGATCAAAGGCACATGATCACCCTTGGTCGCCTCCTGCAGAATGTCAAACGCCTGTATCATACCATTTAAATCAAAACCGGCCAAATACAGATATTTAATTCCCAGACGATCCGCCTCATATTCATCCCGGCGGCTGTACGCGGACGTGGCCAGGTTCATGACGGCATCCGCGCCCAATCCTGCCACGGACTGGGCCCCCGGCGCCTCTAAAGCCAGGATGCTGACCAGCACATTGCGGGCGACGTTATAACCCAGGGCGGCCTGGAATTTCTTGACGGTGTGTTTGGCCGCGCAATGGCCCACCTCATGGGCGAGGACCGCGGCCACCTGGTCATCCGTGGCCAGGCGGCGCAAAAGTCCCGCGTAAAAATAGATATTGCCGCCCGGCACGGTGAACGCGTTCATCTCGTCGCTGTCGATCAAATAGAAATGATACTGGAAATCCTGGCGGTCGCTGACGCGCGCCACGCGCTGGCCAATGCGCTCCAGGCGTCTGCTTTCGTCGGTTTCCTTAATGATCTTATTTTGGGAAGAGATCTGGTCGTGAATGCTGTGGGCCATCGCCACTTCGGAGGAGGTGGAAATGAGGATGACCTCGTTGCGCTCGGTGGCGGTATTGTAAGTGGCGCAGCCGGTCAACAGCAAAAAACAGGACAAAAGCCATCGGGTCATCGTTCGAACTTGACAACTTCCTGCCACCACGCGTGGCTGTCCCAGCGCAGGGTTTTTTTCCAAAGCAGCCGGGCGGTCTTTGTTTTGAGATGGCCGGGGGCGCTTTTAAAGAACGTGCGGGCGGCCGGGTAGCCGTTATCCACGTACTCCTTGGCCTGCAAAAGGCATTCGAGGATGTCGGCGTCGCGCGCGATAAGGCTTTCACGGCAGCTTTGGGCGTCATACGCCGACCTTAAAAAAGCCAGCGCTTTCCTGACCCTGTGGTCCAGGGCCGCGATCTGGTCGGCAAAGGCCTTTTTCTCGGCGTCGCGGAAATTAATGTAATAATGCCCCATCTTGTGCAGATCATTGATGCGCGCCTCGTGGATGTCATTAAAAAGCGCCATGGTCACTGCTTTGAAAGGGTCTGCATTCTCGCAATGGGCGATATAATACGCGATGACCGCGCAGCGAAAGGAGTGTTCGGCCACGGTTTCCGGATGCTCGATGCCGGCCACCCACCAGCCGCTGCGCTGGACGCGCTTGAGCAGCCCGGCCTCGGCAAAAAAATTAAGGGCGTTGACGTACGACTTCCCAGCAGATGATCGACGCTGCGTGCGCGACATTTAAGGACATCCTTTCATGTTTCATGGGGACCATGACCTCACAATCCAGTTTCTTGCGGATGACATCTCTCACCCCTTTGTCTTCCGACCCCAGAACCACGCCCGCGGGAAACTGCATGCGGACCTCGTTCAAGCGGCTGGCCCCTTTGGCCACGGTACCGATGATCCAGAAACCTTTTTTCTTCGCCTTTTCAATGGCATTGGCCAAATTGGAAACGCGCGCCACCGGCAGATAATTCTCGCCGCCGCAGGCCACCCGCAATACCGTCTCCGTCACGCTGACGGATTCCGCCGTCGGAAGGACAACGGCAAAATCGCCCAGAGAACCGCAGGTGCGCAGGATGCCACCCAGATTCTGCGGGTCGGTCAGATTGTCCAAAAAAACGAGGGTCTGTTTCTTGCCCCACGCCGTATCCAGCATGTCTTCAAAGGGCTGATACGGAAATTCGTCTATTTCGGCGAGCACGCCCTGCGTGTTGAGGCTCTGCGCCAGTTTTTGGATCTTGCTGCGCGGCACCGACGCGACCGGAATGCCCCACTGATGGCATTTCTTATGCACGTACGCGGTGTCCGGATGTCCCAGCTCGAGAAGGACGCGGCGCACGCTCTTGGGGTTGGCCTTCAGCCGTTCAATGACGGGATTTTTGCCGAAAAGTCTCATGTTTTAATTCCCAAACGCAGATAGAACAACGGCCTTAAAATGCTCCACCAGCTGACAAAGGGCTTCATCTTGGTATAACCGCCTGGATTTTTGGGCGGATAAATTTTAGTGACGGACACTTCCTTGAATTTGCACCCTAACGTAACGGCTTTATAAAGCACATACGGTTCCAGTTCATAGGTGTTGAGCCATTCCTGGTCGAGGTTGATCCGTTTGTCGTCGAAGATCGCCAAGCGCATGGCGCGAAAACCATTGGTGGTGTCGGTCAATTTGCATCCGGTAAACATGGAAAAAATGAGCGGGTGCAAACGCGTGGCGATTTTGCGGTACAACGGCATGCCCCCGCCGCAACCGGTCTTGCCCAGATACCGCGATCCCTGTGCCACGTCAAAACCCTGCTCCACGATGGGGCCTGCCAAAAACGGGATCTCTTCGGGATCGTCCTTGTCATTGCCGGCCATGATGACTAAGACGTCGTACTGATGATCTTGCGCGTAACGGATGGCCGTGCGTATGGCCGCCCCCACACCGCTGCGTCCGGGGTGTTTGACCGTCTTGACCCCCCGGGGGGCGTAACCGGCGATGACCTCGCTGGTGCCGTCATCGGAACCGTCATCGATGACGCAATAATCCGTCTTGCCGAAAGCGCGGCTTTTTAAAAAACGATCAATGACATTCTTTACTTTCACCC
>Ga0209515_10006711_pt1 | contig 14189 bp, 10 predicted proteins | sample Subgroupgradi54m_FD_187454 | JGI IMG/M metagenome (GOLD analysis project Ga0209515, IMG submission 187454) | Subsurface groundwater microbial communities from S. Glens Falls, New York, USA - GMW60B uncontaminated upgradient, 5.4 m (SPAdes)... ...
CGGCAGTTCGTCGGTCAGCAGCTTCATGAAGGTCGACTTGCCGGCGCCGTTCGGCCCGGTCAGGCCGTAGCGCCGGCCTGCCGAGAACGTCGTGGTCACATCGTCGAAGAGGATCTTCGACCCGAACCGCATCGATACACCCTGGACTGAAATCATAGACAGTGGCCTGACGCTGGAAATCCCTGCCGGCGGATCCAACAATTATACAGCGAGCGTGCCGAGTGGTTACAAGCCGTGACAAAAGGCCCAGCACTACACGATAAAAAAGCAGCATGCTGAATCGGCGTCGAGCGAATTTCGTTCCGGCAATTTGTGCCCTCGTCTTCGGCCTTCTGGCGCCACCGGGTGTATCCGGCGGCCAGCGCCCCGCGGCGGGCGCTGCGCCGATCCAACTCTCGGCCGCGCGCCTGCCTGACGGAACCCCCGCACCCATCCTCGACGGAAAGATCACCGAAGATGCCTGGCTCAAGGTGGAGCCATATTCGACCTTTACTCAGACCGATCCGATTGAAGGCGCGCCGGCGAGCGAGCGTACCGAGGTCCGGGTGCTGTTCGACAAGACGCATCTGTATATCGGGGTGATTTGCTTCGACTCCGACCCGTCGAAGATCGTCGTCAGCCAGAACCGCCGCGACGCGGATCTGTCGGAGACCGACGCCATCATCCTGGTGCTCGACACGTTCAACGACAACCAGAATGCGTTCGTCTTCGGCACCAACCCGCTCGGCATCGAGTACGACGGCCAGGTCTCGGGTGAAGGCCAGACGGGCGGTCTCTCGTTGCCCGGGTCGGGTTCGGGCGGGTCGCAGCGCGGGACGATCAGCGCGTTCAATCCCAATTGGGACGGCGACTGGCGCGTGAAGACGGCGATCACGGAGCGCGGCTGGGAAGCCGAGATGGCGATCCCGCTGAAGACGCTGCGTTACCCGGTCGGCAACAATCGCACGTGGGGCTTCAACGTCAAGCGCAACATCCGGCGCAAGAACGAGCAGGTGTACCTGTCGCCGGTGGCGCGCGGGTTCGACATCTATCGCGTCTCATCCGCGGCGAAGCTGACCGGGCTGGATCTGCCGGCGCGGCACGATCTCAAGATCACGCCGTACGTGCTCGGGTCCGTCAACAAGGACTACACCGTCGCGACGAATCAGGTGGTCAGCCGCGTCAACCCGTTCAGGGACCGCAGCGCCGGCGTCGATGCGAAATGGGGTCTGCGGCCGAACCTGACCGCGGACTTCACGGTCAATACCGATTTCGCGCAGGTGGAGGCCGACGAAGAACAGGTGAACCTGACACGGTTCGATCTGTTCTTTCCGGAGAAGCGGCCGTTCTTCCTCGAGAACGCGTCGGTGTTCCAGTTCGGCGCGCCGCAGCAGGTGGATTTGTTCTTCTCGCGTCGGATCGGTTTGTCGGCTACCGGTTCGTCGGGGCTGCCGATCGACATCAACGGCGGCGCACGCCTCTCGGGGAAAGTCGGCGGCTATAACATCGGCGTGCTCGACATGCACACCGATTCGGAACTGGATCAGCAGACCGGGAAGCTCGTCACCGCTGCGAACAACTTCGGTGTCGTCCGCGTGCAGCGGGAGGTCGGGCGATCGAATTTCGGCGCGATCCTCGTGAACCGCAACGGCACTGGACAGTATGCCGCCGCGAACGACTTCAACCGCGCGTACGGCGTCGATGCCAACCTGCAAGTGACGAAGAACTCCAAGCTGTTTGCGTACGTCGCGGGGACCACGTCACCGGAGGCGAAGGGCGGCACCGACCACTCGGAGCGCGTGTTCTACAACTTCACGAACAACCTGTGGCAGGCGTCCGGGGGGTACTCGCAGGTGGGTAATGGCTTCAATCCGGAAGTCGGTTACCTGCCGCGCAAGGGTTACCGTCATCCGGAGTTTCGTGTGCTCTTTCAGCCGCAGCCCAAGCAGTGGCCGTGGATTCGGCGGATTTCACCGCACGTGAGCTATACCTCGTACTACGGCATCGCCGACGGCGAGCTCCAGAGCTCGATGGCGCACTTTCATTTCTTCGAGATCGATCCGAGGCAGGGCGGTCGCTTCGGCACGTTCGTCGATCGCGTTCAGGATCGGCCGGTCGCGAACTTCACGGTCTTTAACGCGGGAGGCCGGAAGGTGGTCATTCCAGCCGGGTTCTACACCTGGCACCAGATTTCAAATGAGTACCAAAGCGATCCCAGCGCCGTCATTTCGACGACACTGCGCTGGCGACACGGCGGCTTTTATGACGGGGACTTCGACGCGTACGAGACCGCGCTCACCTGGCGCGCCGGTGCCCGGTTCATCGGCTCGGCCGGGTGGACCCGTCAGAACGTCGACACGAAGTACGGCAACTTTCACACCGATCTGATCCCGGTGAAAGCCAGCTACGCCTTCACCACGCTGGCGAGCGTTCAGGCGCTGGTCCAGTACAACAACCAGTCGTCGCTGCTGACGTCGAACGTCCGCCTGGCGTTGCTCAATCGCAGCGGCACGGGCCTGTTCCTCGTCTACAACGATCGCCGCGATACGACCGACTTCAACCCCCAGGAGATCCTGGGCCGATCGTTCATCGTCAAATACACGCGACTCTTTGATTTCTGATTCAGCTAGACTGTGGTCGTGGCGAAACTCATGACGAAACTCGTGACGAAACATTCCGCGTTCATGATCACGGCGGCTGTCTGCGTGACGGCCGCCGCCGCACTGGCCCAGAGCCCCGCGCGGGATCAACTCGCGAGCGGGAACGCGCTGTGGGATCAGCGGCTCGCCAAGAGCGCGATCGCGGCGCTCGAAGCCGCCGCACGCGATCGAAACACGGCAGCCGAAGCGCACGAAGCGCTCGGCCGTATCTACACCTTCAAAGGGTGGCAGCAGGACAACGTGTTTCCGGGGTGGCACGACGAGCCGTCGCTCCGCGAACGCGCGCTGGCGGAACTGAAGGCCGCTGTTGCCGCCGATCCAGCCCGCGCGTCGGCTCAGGAAGCGCTCCGCGTCGCGGAAGGCTTCGCCGCGGCGGACAGAGTCGATCCGGCGCTGCCGCGCCCAGAGATCCGCGCGCTCGACGCGAAGCTGCAGTCCTTTCAGACAGCGGGGTCAGATCCGAAGTCCGGATCTGACCCCGCTGCGGCCGCCGACATCGCCGGCGCCGTCGAGGCGCGGGCGAAGGCCCAGGCGGATCCGGCGCCCTTCTTCACCGGCGCGCAGATCCTGATCGATCGCGGTGAATACGATCGCGCGATCGCCATGGCCCAGCGGGGCGCGGCGGCCTCGGACCGCTTTATCGACGAGAACCTCAGCGCATACATGATGACGGGCAAGTCGCAGGGCTCCTACGCGCGCGGACGGTCGACGGCGGCCGATCTCGTCGGCTGGGCGCAGTTCCTCAGGAAGAACTACGCCACCGCAGCCGCGACGCTGGGTGAAGCCGAGCGTCTGTCGCAGGGGTTGGACTTCGTGAACCAGTTCCACCTGGGCGAGCTCGCCAGGGCGCAGAACGTGCTGGCGCGCGCGCGCGATCATTACCTGGACGCCCTCTCGTTGTCGGGCGGGCCGGCGCCGCTGCGGCAGCGCGCCACGGACGCGCTCGCCGCGCTTCAGGCCGGCACCAGCACCGCGATCGGGTTCGACGCCTGGCTCGCGACGGAGCTCACGCGCCGCCGTGACGATCGGAAGGCGGCGGCCCTCAAAAGCCTCGTCGATCGCCCTCTTCCGGCGCTGGCGCTGACAGACGTGGATGGCAAGCCGTACGACGCGTCGGGGCTGCGCGGCAAGGTCGTGCTCGTGAATTTTTTCGCATCCTGGTGAGGGATCTGCCGTGCGGAGTTACCGCACCTGAAGGCGTCATACGCGAAATATCAGAACGACCCCGGCGTGGCGTTTTTGCTGGTCAGCATCGACGAGGACGATAAGCGCTTGCGGCGGTATCTGAACGAGATGACATTCCCGTTCCCGGTGGCACGCTTGAATGCGGAGCGGGCCGAACGGCTCATGGGCTTCGACAACCTGCCGGCGACGTTCTATGTGGACGCCGGCGGCGTGGTCCGGTACTACCTCAACGGATCCGAGTCGCACGGCGATTCGCCGGTCCGCGTGAGCTGGTACATCGATCAGGTGAAGCAGCTCGGGAAATAGGCGGCGATTGAACGCCAACGAATGGAGTTCGCATGGCGAAGCGCGACAACGGCGGGAAGCGGACCAACACGGGAACAACGGCGACCAAGGCCTCGGACGCGCCGACGACGGACTCAATAGAGCGGCGGGTCGTGGCGTTTGCCGAGCAGCTCGGGCGGATCGTGGGCACCGTTCAGGCGAAGACGGAAGGCTGGATGGATCGCGACGCGCTGAGCAAGCAGATCGCCAGCGTGCGCGATGGCGCGGCCGACCTGCTCGAACAGCTGGCGGGAGGCGTGACGCAGGCGTCGAAAAGGAAGCCCGTCAGCGCCGCGTCCAGCTCGAAGAGCACCGGACGCAGCGGTGGCGTGGTCGACGCGCCAGGCAAGAAGCACCGCAAACCGATGCCGAAGGATCCGCGCGCGGTCGCGGCAGACGCGAAGACCTCGAACATGCGGTCGGGCCAGGCCATGATGAAGACCGTCAAGCTGCGCGGGCGCGGCTGACCAATGGCTGATGGCTAATGGCTATGGTCAAGGGAGCGCACCATCCGCCATAGCCATCAGCCATCAGCCATTAGCCATTACTCCGACCCGTCGGCGCGCCCGATGTCGACATCGCGGTCGTCACCCGATCCGTACACCCGGACTCGCCACGGGTTGCAGCAGACCTCGCAGTCCTGCACGAACGTGCCTTTCACGTCAGGCTCGAGATAGATCTCGACCTGTTCGCCGCAATACGGACACGTCACGACGAACTGATCGTCCATTCGGTTCGATCGCGCGCTGATGCCGTCCCACATCGGTCCATCGTCTGGATGCGTAGGGGCCGACCCACGTGTCGGCCAGGGCGGACACACGGGTCCGCCCCTGCACAGGCGGATCGCGCTACACCGACGTGGCGCTAGTTGATCGCAAAGCAGTAGAAGAGCCCCGCGCCGCCGGTGGCGACCAGATTCTCCTGGCTGCAGCCGCGGCTTGGGTGCGTCGAGTTCCACGACGTGTTGCCCCCGCCGGTGCGATCGTGATGGCCCAGTTGTACCGTTCCGGCCGCGCCGCTGGTGTAGTTGACGCAGGTGTGATCCGCCCCGTCAGTGAACGCGGTGCCGTCGAGCTGCGAGCCCGTGACCATGTCGTGGCGGTTCGGCGTGTCGCCGACGCCGTTGATCGGGTCGCCCTTCTCGGTGATCGCCGTCGCTTTCGAGATGTTGTTGCCGCGGCGCGCTGCCTCGAGCGTGTCGCCGTGGAGGTCGGCCACGTTCTGCGCGATCCGCGCGCCCTTCGCGTTAAACCACGGACCGGCGCCGATGCGGTCGCGCGCGTTGACAGCCGCCTGGCCGTTCGCCGCGGCGGCGCTCAGGTACGCGTGCCAGGTCTTGCTCGATCCGGCCGCAGTCGCCAACGTCTGGCAGATCCGATCGGCTCCGGCGATCCCGCCAAGGTTCGCCCCGCTGCCCGGGCCGGCGCTCGCGATGAAGAACGACATCGGCGGTGGCGGCGCAGCCGGCGGCTGCTGCGCCATGGCGAGATACGTGCCGCCGACCAGTGCGATCGTGAGACCGAGTCCGAACGCGCGCATCATCTTCATCATCATCATCCACTCCTAGCGGCTGAACAGCGCCGCATTGAACAAGACCCTGAACGTGCCGAATGGCTGACCGCGCCATTCGGGCCTGAACCCGAGGAGCACGACGTGACCCGCATCGAGCTGGACGTCGAGCGCCGCCGCTTTCCCCTGCAGATATTTCTCGCCGATCAGATACCCCGATAGCAAGGGCGATCCCGATTCCTGATATCGCGCGAGGACCGTGCCGGTGAAACCGTCTTGCGTTTCGAAGACGGGGCTGCCGTCCACGAAGACCGCGGCTTTGTCCGGCATGCCGGCCATCACCGGGTGCGTCGGATCGGTGGTGACCTCGACGATCGATCCCCGCAGGAAGAACTCTTCCGGCCGCAGACCGGCGATGACGTTCGTGACCGGCAGCTTCAGCTGTTGGATCGCGAAGGTGCTCGCGTTGCTCAAACAGACGACCGTGCCGCCGCCCCGTACGAACTGCTCGAACCGCTGCAGGTCGCTCGCCGTGAGCTGATACGCGTATTCAGGCCGCACCGGTGCCGGCGCACCTCCCCGTCCGCCGCGGCCCGACGGCGTGCCCGCAATCGGCACGCGCGCATCGTCGGCGATGATCAGTACGTCGACCTTCTCGGCCAGCGGCGACGCGAAGTCCTCGGGGTGAATCGTGATGAACGCGAAGCCGTACCGCTCGAGCACCCAGCGCGTCCAGCCTTCGTCCATGCTGCCGGTCCACGGCTGGTACAGACCGATGCGGGGTTGCCGTACCGCGCGTCCCGGCGCCGACTCGGTGCGCTCGGCTTGAAGCGAGAGCGACTGGACGAGCTCCTCCTGCGCGCTGTTCGAGAGCCCGCGGAGCGTGTACCGAATCGGCGCGCCCGACGCGCCCGCACTTGACTGAGCCGTCGCCCCCTGCTTCCACGCGCGGTTGATAGCCTTGAAGGCGTTGTTCTCTGCCGGATCCACAACGAGCACGGCGCCGGATCCGCTGATCCGGCCCGGCATCGGCACGATCGCCGCGGAGGCAGGATCGGTGTTGAATCCGACGCCCGGCAGGCTGTCGAACGGCGCGGCGTCCGTGTTCAGCGCCGCCTCGTATGCGGTCGGCTTCACTCGTGGTGCCGGCAGCGCGCCGATGCGTGTCATCTTCGCGCGCGTGTCGCTGGTAAGCGGGGACGCCGCGGCCACCACGCGCACGCCCATCTGCAGCGGAAGCGACCAGCCAGCCGCGTCGTACGGGCGTTCGGGTGGACCGCCGGGATACTGGCGCAGGCCGGGATACGTCTGCGCGTCGAGCACCTCGCGCGCCATTGCGGCGAATTCCTGATCAGTGGGGATCACCCACGTGCCGGCGGGGAAGGTGTCCGCACCGAGCGTGACCGGCGCAGTCAGTAGGGATACGTGTACGCCCCCGAACGCGATGCGGCGAAGCATCTCGACGGCCGCGACGGGGTCACGCTGCTGCTGCGGAACGAAGTACGCGAACGGCGCCTTCTTGCGGCCGAGCGCGATCTGATCGCGTCCTGCCTGGTAGCGGTCGAAGAGCAGGGAGTCCTTGTACTTGGATGCGAACTCGAGCACCGACAGCGACGCGGTCTCCATGTAGTCGACCGCATCGCGCAACCGCCACGTACCGGGCGGCCACGGGCTCGAGTACAGGCTCTGCGGCCGCAGGTCGCGCATGTCCTGCGGGAAGTCGTCGATCGTGTACTCGTGCGGCGTCGCGTACTGAAACAGCGCGGTCTCGGTCCAGAACGCCGCGATGTTCTTGAAGTTCGGCGCGTAGTCCACGTAACCCGGATACCACGCGTCGAATGCCGTGCCCATGTGCGTGGCGCCGACCTGTCCCTGTTCCTCCAGACTCTTCGCGATGGCCATGCCGATCATGTTCACTTCGCGCGACATGATGAACGGCGCGTCGATGCCGACCGGTTCCGAGAACGGTGGCAGCCAGATGCGGGTCGGAAAGGGACCCGACTGGTGATGCACGTAGATGATCTGCGGCTCCCACTGCCGCCACGTGTGCTCGAGCACGCGCGACTCGATCATGTTCAGCATGTAGGCGTCGCGGTTGTTATCGTGCCCGACGTATTCCTGGTACAGCCGCGGCAGGCCCGACAGCTCGTACGGCGTGCCGACGTTCTTCATGTACCACTCGGAGACCATTTGCTGGCCGTCCGGGTTGATCGTCGGCCACAGCATGACGACGACGTTGTGAAGAATCGCTTTGGTGTCGGGCTCGTTCGCCTTGCTGACGAGGTCGTACAAGAGCTGCGGCGTGTGCTGGGGTCCCGCGACTTCGGTGGAGTGGAGCCCGCCGTCGATATGGACGAAGGCCTTGCCGTCACGCGCAAGCTTCTTCGCCTCGGCGTCGGTCAGCCCCTGGGGATGCGCGAGGCGCCGCGCGATGTCGCGATAGCGATCGATCTTGCCGAGGTTGTCGGGCGACGACACCAGCGCGTAGTACATCGTGCGCCCCTGGCTGGTCTTACCAGCCTCGAGGAGCTTCACGTACTTGCTGTTGGCCGCGACCTTCTTGAAGTAGTCGACCGATTGATCGTAGGTCGCGAGCTTGTAGTCCGCGCCGGGACGAAAGCCGAGCACGGATTCCGGCGTCGGTACGCGCCCCTGCGCGATGAGGGCGACCGGAGCGGCGAAGAGAGAGATGATGAAGACTAGTCGGATGAAAGTACGCACACGCCGAGTATAAGTCAGCCTTCGGTTACGTCAGCGACGCCCCTGTGGCTTGGGGACCATCGTGGACAGCTCCTATTCGCTGGGCTGACGTTTGCGTCGTGAGCGACGCCCCTCAGAGATCAACGCCAAGGCGGCCTTTTGGTCCTCATGGAGCACCCGAGCTTGCGTCATGACCTGATCAAGGCCGGTACGAATCTCTTCGCGCAATGTCCGGCGAGTCTCCTCGTCGCCGGCGCGGATCTCGCCGCGGACGGCAGAATACTCTGCGTGCATCTCGTGGCGGACGGCAGAAAACTCCGCGTGCATCTCGTGGCGGACGGCAGAAAACTCCACGTGCATTTCATCGCGCAGTTGCGAAACCTGCAACGTCAGGGCGTCGATCCGTGCCGGAAATTCTTCCAGACGAGTCACGCGCTCTTCCACGCTATCCACTCTTGTGATAAGGGCTTGCATAGCCATGCTTCGCTCCAATCTTCTTGGCCGATACGCGAGATCTCGCGAACGGCTGAACGGATTGAATGCGAACACCGTGCCGAAATGCTGGGACGACGCTACCATCGTCGACGCTGCTCGCGCAACGTCAAGTTCACGCGAGCGCGTTGGGTTCATCCGACGTCAGCGGTGCCGTGTCACGCCGCTCGAGACAATGAACATCCGGCCCGAATGAAAGCCGTGGATGCCGCTCCACGCCGACGTGATGAGGAAGTCGATCGTGCCGTCGCCGTCCACGTCGCCCATGCCGACGGCGTCGAAACCAAACGTGTCACCGGGTGTGCGGCAGGTGTAGGTTTTCAGCAGCGTGCCGTCCTTGCCGGAGTAGAGATACGCGCGCCCGCCAGAGATGGCCGCGCCGGCGTACTGCCACGCGCCGACAATGAGGTCGTCGAAACCGTCGCCGTCGACGTCGCCGGCGGTCGCCGGACCGATCCCGAAGCCTTCGCCGGCGGTCTCGCCGGTCAGCGTCAGCAGGCGGCGGCCGTCGGTGCCCGAGTGCACGTAGATCCGCCCGGTGGACGGGCCCTTTGCCGCGTTCGAGAAATCAGACGCGTAGATGTCCGGCACGCCGTCGCGGTTCACATCGCCGATCGCGGAGAGAAACATCGCGCCGAGCGCGTTGCCGGTGTCGTCGGCGTCGATCACGAACGCCGGCTTCGACGACAAGCCGTTATAGACATACGTGCGACCCGCGTGTCGTGCCCCAGCGCCGGGAGCGCCGACAATCAGAGCCGATCCGTTCTTCCCGCCCGATCCCGCCACCGCGCTGCCAAACGCGTCGTGCGCGGCGTCGCCGGTGAGCGTCAGCAGCACGCGACCGTCTTTTCCGGAATAGACGTACGCTCGGCCCGCGCCTTCGCCGCCGGCGCCGTTGCCGGGCGCGCCGACGATGACGTCGGCAAAGCCATCGTCGTTGACGTCGCCGACGCCGGACACGTGCTGGCCGAAACTGTCGGACGTCTTCTCAGCCGAGAGCGTCACCAGCGCGTGACCGTCTTTGCCCGAGTAGACGTACGCCTTGCCGGCGCCTGGCGCGCTGGCGATGACATCAGGCACGCCGTCGTGGTTCGTGTCGCCGGCCGCCTCGATGCCGGTGCCGAGCCGATCACCAGGGTGTCCGTCTACGCTCCAGAGGAGCGTTCCGGTTTTCGTCGAGTAGACATACACGCGGCCCGCCGCAGCGCCGCCGATGTTCTTCGTGGGCGCCGACGTGACGATGTCCGGCACGCCGTCGCGATCGACGTCACCGATGACGCGGGCGATCCAGCCGAACTGATCGTTGGCGGCCTCGCCGTCCCACTCGCGGATCACCTTCACCGGTTCGACAAACGGCTCCGCGAAATCCTCCGGCGCGGGCAACAGCGCGAGGAAACGCGCATCCGTCTTGAGCGCGGACAGGTCCGCGTCGTTTTCGATCTGCGTCATGTCGAGCTTGCGCGTCGCCTTCGCCTTGCCGAGCCAGTCGAATGCCGCGTTCGCATCCTGCTTCAGCGCGTACGCCGTGCCCAGACTGTAGAGGACCTGCGGCGCGCTCGGCTCGACCTCCAGCGCCTTGTGATAGGCGGTCAGCGCTTTGTCCAGCTCCTTGTTGCGCTGGTAGGCGACACCGAGCAGACGCCACGCGCGCGCGTTCGCCGGCTCGTGCGCGGTGATGACTTCGAGGATTTGCGCAGCGCCGGCTGGATCCTGCGCCTGCATGCGTGCCGCGGCGGCAGCGAGGGTCGGTTCGGTTGGCGGTTGCGCCGCGCTGAATGCGGTCAGCAACACAAGGACGAACGTGAGCGTCAAGGGATGTCGAATCGACACGAGGGCACCTCGTCTCGACGGTACCGGAACGCGTCAGGCGCGCACTATCAAGAGTTTGCGCGCTCTTGACGGCGGAGTGCCGAAGGACCGGTGGAACGCGGCTGTAAAATGACTATGGCTCGAGTAGCCGAGGTCCAGCGCCAGGCGGCTCAAATCGCTCTCGCCGTCCTCGAGCCGTTCGAGCCCGAGACGGAGGCGCACCTCATCCCGATATGCATGGAGCGTCAACCCGGTTGCGCGGTGAAACGACCGGCAGAGGTGAAACGCGGAGCACCCGAGGGCGCCGGCGATGCGCGTGAGCGTGAGGCGCTGCGTCACGCGCGGCGCGACCCAGCGCTTGGCTGCGTCCGCCAGCTCGGAGGCATGAGGCAGACGCTGGCCCGATGAGCGGGCGCGCTCACGTCCGTACGCCAGGTTGAGCACACGGCCGAGCAGCGCAACCACGCGCTCCTCGACGTCGAGCGGTTCGGCGTCGCCGGACGTTGACGCCTCGACGAACAGTCGGCGTTGCGCGAGATAGGTGACGGCATCGGCCGGCGCGTGCGTGAACCGGATCGGCCGCTCATCGTCGGCCGCCGCCGGATCGCGAAAGAGCACGGCGTCGCGCAGGAGATCGGGGGAGACCGCGAACCAGTCGCACCGATCGCCGTCCGCGCTGACGGCGCGCCGTTCGTACTGCTGTTGCCGGTTGTAGAGCGTGACGATCGTGGGGTCGGCCACGAACGGGCGCGCGTTGCCGTGCTGGATGACGACGGTCGTCCGGGGAAAGACGAAGCAGTCGTCGCGGATGGGCCCGGAATTTCGAAACGACGGGTGGTCAGGCGCGCAGCGGAACGCGCCGATCGTCACGCACTCAGTGGAGAAGACCACGCGATCCGCGGCGGGAGACATATGACCGCTCTGATTCTACGCCGCTATTCGGCGCGCAACGCCGCGATCGGATCGACGCGGGTGGCACGACGGGCGGGCAGATACGTCGCCGCAACCGCAACGGTCAGCAGAACCAGCACGACCGTCAACAATGTGGCCGGATCGTTGGGCTCCACGCTGGGGATGAGGCCGACGAGGAGGCGCGTCGTCACCAGGGCGGCGGCGAGGCCGACGAGGGCGCCGGCCAAGGCCAGGCGCATGCCCTGGCCGAGCACCAGGCCGACGATTTCCGCGGTGCTCGCGCCGAGCGCGACCCGCACGCCGATCTCGCGAGTCCGTTGCGTCACGCTATACGCGATCAGCCCGTACAGTCCGATCGCCGCGAGCACGACCGAGAGTGCGGCAAAGGTGCCGAGCAGGAACGTATAGATTCGGGGCTCGATGATCGATCGCGAGACGACCGCGTCGAGCGTGTTGACGCGTTGGATGGGCACGTGCGAATTCACAGCGCGTAGCGTTGCTTTGAGCGGTTCCGCGAGCGGGGCCGGATCGCCGTCCGCGCGGACTGCGAGGACGAGCCAGGGCCAGGGCAGCATCGACTGCATCGAGTTTAGAAAGAGCTCGGCTCGTGGCGGCGTCCCGAGGCCGAGATGCCGGACATCTCCGGCAACGCCGACGATCGTGAGGAGCATCGATCGCGTCCGGGTGATCGGCAGATCGATCTGCTCTCCGATCGGCGATCGGCCGGGCCAGAATCGCTGCGCGGCCGTTTCGTTGACCATCGCCACGCCGGGAGTCGCCGGCCCGTCGGTGTCGAGAAACTCCCGTCCGGATCGGATCGGAGTCCGCATCAGCTGAAAGTAGTGGGCCGACACAATGTTGAAGCCGGCGTTGAATCCCCGGTCCGGCGACGGATCGGGGCGGCCGACGATGTGGAAGCTCTCGGTGTCGGTACTGCCGCCGAGGGGAAGGTCCGCGACGAACGCAGCCGATCGCACACCGGGAAGGGCCTGAATCCGCCGGAGCGCATCGTCGAAGAACTGGACGCGGTCGGCGCGTTCGGCGAAGCGGGGCTGCGGGAGAAACAGGTCGAGGGTGAGCACGTGCGATGGCTCGAAGCCCGGATACGTTGTCCTCAGCGTGACGAACGTTTTCAGCAGTGTGCCCGCGCCGGCGAGCAGCATGAGCGCGAGGGCCGTTTCAAAGACGACGAGCGCCTGGCGCAGGCGTGGCGCGCGGATGCCGGAGGCCGAGCGCCCACTCTCGCGCAACGCGTCGTTCAAGTCGGGCGACGCCGACGCGAGCGCCGGGAGGACGCCGAACAGCGTACCGGTGACGAGCGATACGGCGAGCGTGAAGAGGAGGACCGCGCCGTCGGTGCCGGTCGCGTCGACCCGCGCGACTCGAAACTGCGTCGCGAGCAGCGAGGCGAGTCCGCGCGCCGTCCAATCGGCCACCATGAGGCCGACCGCGCCGCCGGCGAAGGCGATCAGCAGGCTTTCGGTCAGCAGCTGCCGCACCAGGCGCGCCCGGCCGGCGCCGAGCGCTGCACGCACGGTGAGCTCACGCTGACGCGCGCTCCCACGCGCGAGCATCAGACCGGCGACGTTCGCACAGGCGATCAGGAGCACGATCCCGACGACACCCAGCATCGTCAGCAGGCCGAAGCGAACGTCGCGCGCGAGGCCCGCATTCATCGACATCAGGTTGACGCCGACGCCGGTGTGCTGCCGCGGGTAGAGCCGCGTCTGCTGCGCGGCTATCCGTTCGAGGTCCACTCGCGCTTGCGACAGCGTGGCGCCCGACCGCAGTCGACCGATGACGCGCAGAAAACCATGATTGCGGTTCGGATCGATCGCCAGGGGCAGGAACAGCTGGTCGTTTTCCTGTTCGATGTGAAACGACGCCGGCGTCACGCCGATGACCGTGTGCGGCTCCTCGTTGATGCGGATGACGCGGCCCAGCACGGCCGGATCACCGCCGAAATGCGTCTTCCAGAAGCCGTCGCTCAGGATGACCACGCCCGCGGATCCGTTCTGCTGCTCCTCCAGTCGGAACGCGCGGCCGAGCACCGGTTGTACGCCGAGCACGTCGAAATAGTTCGATGTGACGCGTCGTCCGGCGGCCATCACCGTCTCATCGCCCGTCCCAATCGCCAGGGCGCGATTGGCGAATGCCGCCATCGACTCGAAGGTCGTGTTCTGGTCGCGCCAGTCGGCGAATGAGGGGTACGAGGCGGAGTCGAATCGATCGCCGCGCCTTGCGTCGGTCGCGAAAATGAGGACGAGGCGGTCGGGATCTGTAAAGGGCAGCGGCCGCAGCAGCACCGCGTTGACGATGCTGAAGATCGCGCTGTTGGCGCCGATGCCGAGTGCGAGCGTGACGATGGTCGTCGCGGCGAAGCCTGGGTTGCGCCGGAGCGTCCGCGCGCCGTAGACCAGATCCTGCCGCAGCGTGTCGAGCAGCGGGACGCCGCGTCGGTCGCGGCAGCGCTCCTTCGTCGCGTCGAGGCCGCCCAGCGTGATGAGCGCGTCGCGACGCGCCGCCTCGGGCGCCATCCCCGCGCGGATGTTGTCGTCGATGTGGAGCTGGAGATGACTTTTGAGCTCGGCGGTCAACTCCTCGTCTTGGCTCGCGCCG
>Ga0209515_10006713_pt1 | contig 14187 bp, 11 predicted proteins | sample Subgroupgradi54m_FD_187454 | JGI IMG/M metagenome (GOLD analysis project Ga0209515, IMG submission 187454) | Subsurface groundwater microbial communities from S. Glens Falls, New York, USA - GMW60B uncontaminated upgradient, 5.4 m (SPAdes)... ...
TGTGCGGCTGCGACATCTTCGAAACCAAGTTGGCCGGAGGAGGTTCGGAAGCGGGCAATGCGATAGTCGTGGGCCGTCTGACCGATGCCTCCGGCGATCCCATGGAAGGCGTCATCGTGCGCGCCTACCGGGAGCATGCCGATCCGGTCAGCGATACTTCCGCGGCGCCCTGCGAGCCCTTCCAATCCGACGTGGAGGGCCGCTATCGTCTCCGCTGCGACGAAGGCGGCGTCATCCAGATCACCGGCATCCATCCGGAACGGCGCACCGCATTCCTGATGGGCGGGATCCGTCCCCTCGCGAAACGTACGCTCCAGCTTCCAGACGCCGTCCTGCGCATACCCGGGCGCTTGCGCGTGGCCTTGCCTGATAGCGGGGCGCTCGCCGGCGGCTACGTGTACGTGCCGGGCACGCCCTATTTCCAACCCGTGGACGCCGCGGCCCTGGCTGCCGGTTCCGTGGTTATCGATCCCGTTCCCACCGGCACGATGCGGGAGGTGCGCTTGGCCGCGCCGGGAGGCTTCCCATCGCTGACCTTGGCTACCGACATTTCGGTGGCTTCGACGCAGACGACGAATCTTCCCGCCTACGGCGATTGGGCCCGCTCCCGGAGCTTCCGCCTCGATCCCGCAGCCTTCGGTCCGCTTGGCCGGAATCTGGTTTCGTTCCCGTTGCTGGTGCGATTGGATGCCGGCAATTTCGACTTCACCCAAGCGCGCGCCGACGGGGCCGATCTCCGCTTCGCCAAGGCGGACGGCACGCCCTTGCCTTTCGCGATCGAAAGCTGGGACGCGGCGGCATCCCGGGCTGCCGTCTGGGTGCGCATGGATACGGTTTTCGCGGACGGCCGCGGACAAACCGTGACGCTGTTCTGGGGCAATTCCCGGGCCAAGGTTCCGCCGGCAAGCCGCCCTGTGTTCGATACCGCGTCCGGCTTCGCGGGAGTCTGGCATCTCTCCGAGGATCGGGATTCCACGCATACGCCCGGCGTGTACCGCGATGCCACACCCGGGGGCACCGACGGCGATGACTACATCACCAGCAAGGGGAAGCCGGGAGCCATCGGCGGAGGCTTGGACATCCAGGGCCGCATGTGGGTGGAAATGCGCTTCGCCTCAACGCGCATGGAGCCGGCGCAGGCCCTTACCTTGTCGGCCTGGATCAAGCCGGATAGCCTTGGCGACAGCTCCTCAATCCTCGCGGAGCTGGAGAATGGGTACAGCCTCAGGCTCATGCACGACTCCACCGCCCGATTCGAATTCTCCAATGGTACGGAAACCGTTTCGGTGCATAGCGTCAAGCTCCCGATCAAGGACGGGAAATGGCATCAGGTCGCAGCGGTGTTCGACGGAGGGACCGCAACGATATACCTGGACGGGGTGCAATCCGCGCAGGTTCCGGCTGCGGGCCTCATCAGCTATACGGGCAATTCCAATCGGCGTTTTTTCATCGGCAATTGGTCGAACGTTATCCCAGGCTTCGACAATTATTATGGGGGGCTCGATGAGGTGCAGCTTTCACATGCGGCCCGAGGGCCAGGATGGATTGCGTTGGCATACGCCAACCAAGCACCGGGGGCGAAAATCCTGGTTTGGCTTCCTTGAAGTCCGGATTGGATTCGGGAATTACGCAATCGATGCAATCATCCTGGGACATCGCTTGGAACCGCGGCAACGGGCAACAAGGAGATTTACACCTTAGGGAATTGGAGGCCCAGGTTCACCGATTGAACCGTATTCGCTATACCCTTGAAGAGGAGGCGGAGTTCGTCCGAATTTACCTTTTGACCATAGCGAAGCTGCGAATGGCCCGCAGGCTTCGCGTCCTTATCCCGGAATAAAGTCGGATTCCAGGCCGCCCTTTCTTCGACCCGAGTAGGAGTTCAAGCCGCTAAGGCTTAGGATGGAGCAAGGACAATACCGTTATCCCCGATTCGATGGGATAGGATTCCGGACCAGGATACACCAGATAAACCGATTTGGCCGAATCAACCTTCTGACTTTCTGAAATTCGACCGGACCCCATGGAGATTCGAACTTCGCTATGGGGGTACTCCTCAATGTTGGAAGCTAGGATTTCAACCCAACGTAAAGTGCCGAGAAAAAGCGAGATCCTTCCTGCAAAAGTTTGGAATCGTTCTTGCACTTTTCCCGTAAGCTCCTGACGAAAAGGTTGATTCCGGGGCCCTCCGAGCGTCCGAATTTCCCGTCCTTGATATCGACGTCGTGAATGATTTCGCCCAGTGCCCTCAATGCGGTGTCACGCCCCAAGTCAAAGGCTTTCAGCAAAGTTTCAAAGGAACAATCCTCCCCGTGATGTCCAAACTCCACATCGTTCATGTCGAAAGGAATCCCCAGGGCGGAAGCTGCCTTGACGTTTTTATCCGCCACGAAACGGAACCGTGCCTTGGGATCGATGAAGGTCCGGATCAGCCATGCGGATGCCAATCTGTCCACGTGCATGTCATTCCGCGTGACCCAGGCCTTCCCCTGATAGGCTTTCCGGTTTGACTTTCGGGGTGGCAGAGAAGCCTTGGGTTTGGGCTCGGATCGGGTTTTCAATTCCCTCTTGATGGATTCCATGGTTCGCTTGGCCTCCTCGCTGACCTGCGTTGGAAAAAAATCCACTTTCTGTATCTCGGACAACCTGTGTTGATCCGCTTTTAGGGATTCTGCGATTTCCCGTAACGCGTCCATTCCAGGCTTCCTTTCCTTATCGGCTCCGCTTGACTTGAGCTTGGACTGGACTTGGGACAAGCGGGTCAGTAACTCCCGGTATTCTTTGGCGCTTAGAACTTGGAATTGGCGGATGATGTCTTTGTGGTCAAGAGGATTTCGGGCGCGGGCGAACAGAATCATGGCCTGACCGCCGCCATCCAAAAGGGTTTGCCGCAACCAATCGAAGTCCTCCTCCGTTTCGGCCCGCTTCGGAAGGACATACGCGCCATTCTTGAGATTCAACGCGCCGATCTTTTGCAGCCTCCGCCAGATTTTGACCCGGAGATTCGAGTGGGAAGATGGAAGTTCGAATAAAAGCAAGGCCCATTCAGGCTGAACGGTGTCCATATCGCAGGGTTTCCCCGTTTGGAAGAGATGATGTAATGCTTATATTAAAGAATGTAATACCTATTTCATCAAAGGTTGAAAAAATGAATCCCTCGGCCTTTCCGCTATCGGAAACGGAAAATCCCGACCTCAAGGAATATTCCCTGGCCCAACTTCTCTTGTACTTCCTGAAGCTCGGAACCCTCGGCTTCGGCGGTCCGATTGCCCTGATCGGTTATATGGAACGGGATCTGGTGGAAACCCGCCGCTGGATCAGCAAAGAGCAATATCTACGGGGGTTGGCGCTTTCCCAGTTGGCCCCCGGCCCGCTGGCGGCGCAACTCGCCAAGTACATCGGATACGTGAAACGCGGGTTCGTCGGGGCGGCTCTGACCGGTTTCGCATTCGTGTTGCCTTCGTTCCTGATGGTCCTGGTACTCGGTTGGCTTTATGTACGGTTCGGGGGATTGCCGTGGATGCAGTCCGCTTTCTACGGGGTCGGCGCCGCCGTCATCGGCATCATCGTGAACTCGGCCCGCAAGCTCGTCAAGATGACGCTTAAGAAAAGCCCCTTGTTGTGGGGTATTTTCCTGGTAATGGCGGGAATGACCGCCTATACCCAAAGGGAAATCGTTTGGCTTTTCCTCCTCGGGGGATTCCTCTCGCTGGGATTCCATCTCATACCCCGTATCCGGCACGGTACCCTGCCGGTTATCTTTCCGCCCTTCATACCGGCTCTTTTCCAGGGGTCAGCCCAACTGCCTTCCGTTCCACCGGGGTTGGAGAACATTTTCCTGTATTTCGTGAAGGCCGGCGCTTTCGTATTCGGAAGCGGCCTCGCCATCGTCCCGTTTCTCTATGGAGGCGTGGTCCAGGAACATCATTGGCTGACCGAGAGGCAATTCCTGGACGCGGTGGCGGTCGCCATGATCACACCCGGTCCCATCGTGATTACCGTGGGATTCATCGGCTATCTCCTTTCCGGGTTCTGGGGGGCAAGCGCCGCTGCGTTCGGCACTTTCGCGCCGACCTATTTGTGCGTGATCGTACTGGCCCCGTATTTCGAGAAGCACGGAAAGAATCCCGGGCTGGCGGTCTTCGTGGCCGGGGTGACCGCGGCGGCTACGGGCGCGATCGCAGGCGCGGTGTTTGTGCTGGGCCGGAGATCCGTGGTGGATGTCCCCACCATTTTGATCGCCTTGGCGTCTTTCCTGGTAGTGACAAGGACCAAATTCCCGGAACCCATACTCATCCTCATCGCGGGGACATTGGGTTGGACTTTACACCATTTCGGAATCGGAGCGTAACATGCAAGTTTTCTTAGGGTCCCGCCTATCCCTCGTCCTCGGGCTCGGCATCGCCCTGGCCCATGTGGTTCCGGCCAAGGACATCCTTTCGGATACCGCCAGAATTCAGGCGCTGACAGGACTTAAAGGCGCCTGGAACGTTAAGGAGGGGATTTACAAAGTCACCAGTCCGCGCGCCGATCTCCCTATCTCCGTGGACGGTTTCGCCATGCCTCCCTTCATGGGGCTAACTTCCTGGGCCGCTTTCGTGGACGGCGGGAAGGCTGAAGCCATGGTCATGGGAGATTTGGTGCTTTTCCAGGATGAGGTCAATCCGGTATTGAGCGTATTGCTGGACAACGGCGTGCAAGTCACGGCGCTTCACAACCATTTCTTCTACGATAATCCCAAGGTCTATTTCATGCACATTTCCGGGGACGATAGCCTGTCCCGTTTGGCCGGAGGCGTGGGAAAGGCGATGGAGAAGGTGAAGGAAATCCGCAAAGCCCATCCCGCGCCGTCCCTCGCGTTCGATGGGCCCGCGATCTCCGGGCCAAGCACCATAAGCCCTAAGCCGATTGAGGACGCATTTGGAGCCGAAGGCGAGAAGAAGGACGGCATGCTCAAAGTGACGATCGGACGCAAAACCCGCATGCCTTGCGGCTGCGAAGCGGGCAAGGGCATGGGAGTCAATTCGTGGGCGGCCTTCGCCGGCAAGGATAATCAGGCTGTGGTCGACGGCGACATTGCCATGCGCGAAGGGGAAGTGCAGGGCGTGCTCAAGGCGCTGCGGAAGGCCGACATCAACATCGTGGCCATCCATCATCATATGATCGAGGAAAAGCCGCGCATCCTTTTCGTCCATTATTGGGGCAAGGGGAAGGCCCTGGATTTGGCGAAAGGCGTAAAGTCTGCGCTGGATGCCGAGCAGAAGGATTGACGTGCGTTCTCAAACAGATGGAAGGCGAATCGCATCGGCAGGGCTCCGGAGGATGATTTGGGTTCCCGCGCTATCCGCGCTATCCGCACTCGCGTTCCTCCAAGCCATTGCTGCGCCAGTGACGTCCATTCCCCTTCCTTCCGTACGGGGGCGGATCGATCATCTATCCTGCGATTCCGCAAGCGGGAGGATATTCATCGCCGCCCTCGGCAACAATACCGTGGAGGTGGTGGACATCGGCCAGGGCAAGGTCGTCCATACCATCACGGGATTGGATGGACCCCAGGGCGTCGTATATGTTCCCAAATGGAATCGCGTCTTCGTCGCAAATGGGGGCGACGGCACGGTAAGGATATTCAATGGCCAATCCTTCTCTCCCGCCAAAGTGCTCGATTTCCACGAGGACGCCGACAATCTCCGGTACGATCCGGGACGGAATCGCGTGTATGTCGGATATGGGAGCGGCGCACTCGCCGCGCTGGACGCGGACTCCGGCAAGGTAACCTGGGACATTAAGCTTCCAGGCCATCCCGAATCATTCCAGTATGAGAAAACCGGAACGCGGATCTTCGTCAACATCCCGGATGCTGGTGAAATCGCCATAGTCGATTGGAAGCTGGGAAAAATCACCGCCCATTGGTCCGCACCCGGGTTGAAAGCCAACTTTCCGATGGCGCTGGATGAATCGCGACATCGCCTGTTGATAGGCTTTAGGCAACCGCCCGTCCTCGGCATCTTCGATACGGAAAGCGGAAATTTGTTGTGGAAGGAGCCCATCCACGGCGATGCGGACGAGGTATTCCTCGATGCCGATGGAAAAAGGATTTACGTGGTTTGCGGCGGGGGCTATCTGGACAGGGTCCGGGAAGTCGAACCGGATCGGTACCAAAAGTTGGTTGCCATACCCACGGCAGCGGGCGCAAGAACGGGGTTCTTGGACCAAGCCCGGAATACCGTATACCTTGCAATCCCGAAAACCTGGAGAGCAGGGGCCGGACTCCGGATCATCCCCCTGAACTAATTTCAAGTCCACCGGTCACTTGCTAACTTGAGACTATCATGTACCCATTTATCCTGGCTATCCTCTCGGCGTTTCTGTTTGGGCTTTCGACTCCCATCAGTAAAAGTCTGCTCTCCTATTGGACCCCGCAACAATTGGCGGGGATGCTTTACTTGGGCGCGGCGCTGGGGGTTTCCTTTCCGCTCTTGCTGAGCGGGAAGGGGTTTTTTTCCAGCCAGGCGAATCGCGCCAATGCCTTGAGGCTTTTCGGCGCCATCCTGTTCGGGGGAATCCTGGGGCCTCTTTTCCTTCTGGCCGGGCTCAAGCTGGCCTCGGCATCTTCGGTGTCTTTGTGGCTCAACCTGGAAATGGTGGCTACATCGATCCTGGGAGTGATCCTTTTCCGAGATCATCTCGGACGGAGGGGATGGTTGGGGGCGTTCTGTGTGTTGTGCGCGGGGGTCATGCTGTCATGGGGCGAGGGATCAGCAGGCCTGAAAGCCGGATTGCTGTTGGGGATGGCGTGCTTTTGTTGGGGTATCGATAACAACCTGACCGCCTTGATCGACGGCTTGCTTCCCATGCAGAGCACATTCTGGAAGGGGCTGATAGCCGGTACTTGCAATTTGATCTTGGGTCTCTGTCTTGATTCCACCCCACATGCGGGCGGTTCCGCCATTGTTGGTGCTTTGCTCCTTGGATCCATTTCGTATGGGGCCAGCATCGTCCTCTATATCATGGCCGCACAAGGCCTGGGCGCAAGTCGCAGTCAGATGGTTTTTGCCTCCGCACCGCTCTTCGGTTTGGTCGTCTCTTTTTTATGGTTGAGGGAGCCATTAACGTTCTTCCACGGCCTGGCGTTCGGGTTTCAAATCCTGGGGACGTTTTTGATCTTCAAGGACCAACATAGCCACTCCCATTCACATGAAGAAATGGAACACACCCATGAGCATAGGCATGATGACGGGCACCATCTGCATGCGCATGAAAGCCGACCCACTTCCCTGAGGCACTCGCATCGGCATGCCCATGAATCAACGTCCCATAGCCATCCTCATTGGCCGGACATCCACCATCGGCATAGGCATTGATGCGTTTGGGGGATTGCTCGGAACTAAAACTACTGGCCAGGCTAATTTAAGATCCGGTCATTTCCCTGGATTTATCCAGGATCAGGGTGGTTTCCGGCCCTGATTGGATCAAGAAGGTTCTAAAGGAGTCTACTTGGCTCCACCGTTTTCCAAGGTCGCCCTCTCCGGTAACGGAGGGGGCGATTTTGCTTTCCCCCTCCCCATTCATAACCGCAAACAAGCAAGTAGGTCCGGTAAATTCCGGATTTCCATGGATTGAGGATTCGTTCCAGCCTTACGTATGTTTGTCACGGTTCTTGTCGCCACGGTTAGGTTATTAGTGATTACCGTAACGTTTATTTTCCATAGGTCGTTGGAGTTTCGATGTTATCCTTTTTCCGCAGCCGCGCTTATCTCTTCTCCCTGATGGCGGATATCGCCGCCCGCGGCAAAAAAGCAGCGGAGGTTGAAATCGTCGCGACGATCTTGAAGCCGATATCCTTCGGATCGTGCCCGAGCATCCCATCCTGTTCATCACCGGTTACACGGAATACTCCGCCAGGTACCGGGCAATCCTGGATGAGGGGGGATTTGCTGCAAAAGGTTTTCAGTCCAATGGGACTTTCAAAAAAGGTCCGGGAAATACTTACAGGGCGTCCCCGATTCGCCCCGACCTTAAGCATGGGAGAATTGTGGATTAAATGGCTCAAATTCAGGGGATTCGTTCGCGGAAAGGAGTCCTGGCTACGCGGCTTTTTAGGGTCCATCCCCCATCTTCCATTCAAGGAGTCTCGAATCAATTTCGCCTTTTGCAAAAGCCGTCGAGTTCGGTCTATCTTTTACGCATGGAACAAGGAAAAGTTTGCGGTAAATGTCTCCAATCCTTCAGCTGCAATGCCCAATCAGGTCGTTGCTGGTGCGATGGACTTCCCGCCTTGGGCCGTCCCTTGGTTGATTGGGACGATTGCCTTTGTCCAACATGCCTTAGGCGGGAAATCGCGGCGAGTTCCGTCGGCGCCTCCGTTTTCAAAGAGGAAGATTTACATGAATGAGTTGCGGATAGCCTCTTTTTTGCCGGCGGCCACGGAGATGGTGTATGCGCTGGGTCTCGGGGATCAATTGGTGGGAAGATCGCATGAGTGCGATTTTCCTCCCGAGGCGAAGGATAAACCCGTGGTCGTGCGATGCGCGATGGATCTTGAAAAGCTGGGCCTTGCCGAAATCGATGCCGCGGTGAGTGAAAGGGTGGGCCGAGGCGAAAGCGTCTACGCCGTTGACGAGGAGATGATCCGCAGGGTATCGCCGAATCTCATTATCACCCAGGACCTTTGCCATGTGTGTGCCCCCTCCGGAAACGAAATCACCAAGGTTCTTTCCACCTTATCTCCGAAACCGGAAATCCTTTGGCAAACGCCCCACTCTTTCCAGGATGTCCTGGATGCCGTGCTCGAATTGGGGGTTAAGACCCGTAGGGAGGAAGAGGCGCATCGAGTCGTTCAAGAGGCCCGATCCAAGGTGGATTCCATCGCTTTGAAAACTTCCGTCTTGAAGTACCGGCCCAGGGTTTTCTTTTTGGAATGGGTCGATCCGGTTTACTGTGGAGGTCATTGGATACCCTCCATGATCAATTGGGCAGGAGGAAGGGATGACCTTGCGATATCCGGCGCGGACTCGATTCGGATGTCCTGGGAAGCGGTTTTAAAATGGGATCCTGAAATCCTTTTGGTTGCTCCCTGTGGGTTCCGCACGGAACAGGCTTGGGAACAGATCCAATTCTTGCGGAAGAAATCGGGATGGAGTTCGATAACCGCTGTGCGGGACGGAAAGGTTTTCGCTTTGAATGCGAACGCCTATTTCGCCAAGCCAGGGTTGCGGCTGGCCGAAGGCGTGGAACTCCTGGCGCACCTGATCCACCCGGATTTAATCCCCTGGTCGGGTCCTGGCGATGCTTTCCGGGCCTTCGATTGAAGGCCCGCGGCACAACCCCGCTTCCGGCTTAAGCTGGAACGAGGTCGCAGAACCCCAATTGGAAATCATGGCCCGGCTCTTCAAAGCGGGTCAGGACCGGCGGAGCGGGGGAGAACCCGATCGCGTGTTTGAACAATGGGCCATCAAAAACAAAGGTATGGAACTCCCCGTTTTCGCCGCAAGGGTCGACCCCCGGAGGTAAGTCCTTCAGGAAGGACGAATCATAAAGGCGGCCCGCAAAAGAGATATCCAGCTTTTTGGCGTCCACGCATGAGACGATTGCCCGGTATCCGGCGGAAATAAAATCCTGGGCAAAGGCCGTCGTGTCCCTTTTCCAAATGGGAAATAGGCATTCCATCCCTATCCTGGCGTGAAGCTTTATGCGATAGTCGCGTATGTCTTGGAGGAAGAGGTCGCCATACGCGAACTTTTGAATTCCTTTGCCGGAAAATTTTGAGACGACCCGTTCCATAACCGCCTCATAATTGAGCACCTGGGTTGTGAAGATCTTTTCCAACCTTAAACCCAAGGATTCCGCCTGACGGTCCAGAAGTTGCACTGGAACCCCGTGCATGCTGATGCGTTGTTCCTCTTCCTTGACCATGCACACCAAAGCCGCTACTTCGTACTTACCGCTTTTCAGCGCCTCGTGAAGCATGAGGCAGCTGTCCTTGCCGCCGCTCCACGAAATCAGAATCTTTTCCTGCGTCGCCATCGCCCGTCCTTTAATTGAAAATCAGGTCCCTTAGAATGGACAGAAGGTATTAACAGGCTTTCCTCCCGTCTAAATTGCCTGCAGTAGATTGGAGGCGTTTTTCATGCCGCCATGGCCTGGGTTGAAACCTTGGTCCCCGGAAACGGCGGAACCACCTTTTAGGACGGAATAATTTATGGCTTCAGCGATATTTGCTCCGTAGCGCCATCTTCGAATCCGAAGCTTTACAGGTCCACCAGGTTTAAAACTAAGGGTCTTCGGACGATCGAGTGGGTAAAAAATGGGGTGTGACACCCCTTTAGTCCTGTGTTCACGGGGGCTTCCGCATCTTTTGAAGGCTTCGAATTTCGGTCCGTTTTGCGGATGCCCCTTTCCAAGAATCTTGAAGATGCGTACCGCTTCCCAGGCTTTCGGCCGCTTCCCACGGTACAAGGGATCTTCGGCGATGCCCACGCCTCGTTGTCACCCTTACGTGCCGTGAAAAAAACAGTCTGCGGTACTTGCGGCCTGGTCCACCGAGGCTTCTACGACCGGAAGCGGCGGCGTGTGCGAGACCTTTCTTGCGGCGGACTCCGCATTTTCCTGGACCTGAAGGTGCGCAGCGTTGAGTGCCGGAGCTGCGGCAAGGTGAAGCAGAAAAGGCTTTCCTTCCTCGCGGACAACCCTTTCTATACGAAGCGTTTTGCCTATTACGTTGGGCGCCGCTGTCGTTCCGCTAGCATCCAAAGCGTCGCCAAGGAGCTTTTCCTGGATTGGCACCAAACAAAGGAGTTGGAGAAGCAGTACATGCAGGAGCAACTCCGGCGAGCAGGCTGCCCCGCCCCAAAGGCCATGGGCGTGGACGAGATCTCGATCCGCAAGGGGCACACCTATCGTATCGTGGTCAGTGATCTGCTGCGGAAACGGCCCATCTGGTTTGGTGGCGTAGATCGCTCGGAGGAAAGCATGGACCTGTTCTTCAAGGAGTGGGGAGAGAAGAATACGGAGAAAATTCGGCTGGCGGTCATGGATATGTGGAAACCATTCCGAAACTCCACTTTGAAGCACTGCCCGAACACGGCCATTCTGTTCGATAAGTTCCATGTGATGAAACACCTGGGAGACGCGCTGGACAAGGTCCGCAAGAGCGAATACGGTCGCTTGTCGGGCAAGGAACGGTCCTACATCAAGGGGCAGAAATACACGCTGCTGTCCAGGAAGGCCAATCTCAGTCTGGATGGAAAGCGCTCGTTCAAGAAGCTTCTGGCAGCCAATCAGCGCCTTTCCAAGGCCTACCTTCTCAAGGAAACCTTCGGGCAGCTTTGGAGTTACGATCGGGAGGACTGGGCCCGCAAGTTTTTCGACAACTGGAAGGCATCGCTGAAATGGCAACGCTTGCCGTCCTACGAGAAGTTCGCGGAGATGATCGAGAAGCACTGGGACGGTATCGTAGCCTACTGCCGACCGGAGAACAAGGTGCCGCTCGGGTTCGTGGAAGGACTCAACAACAAGGTCCGGGTGATTCAGCGGCGGCCATACGGCCTGCGGGAAGAGGAATATCCGCGGCTCAAGGTCCTCACGTGTATGCTTCCAGAGATATGAACGCAACGCCAAGCCTATCCCCTTATGCCCTAAACGGTAACGCACGAGTTACGAAATGGCCCAAAATCACCCACTCGATCGCCCGAAGACCCATTATTATAAAGGGTGCAGAACTTTTTTAATACTGTCCGGATTAGTAGTATAGTTGAGGTCGCTTTGGAATAAACTCACACGTTTCCCACCAAGGCATTTACACGGAACGGGCATCCTCTTTGAAGGACACATAGCACGTTGCCTCGAAAGCGAATGCGCCCCGACGGGTCTTTTGAATGGCGATTTTTTTGGGAAGCCGTGATTCCAACAGAACCACCAAGCGGTTTAGGCGCTCCTCGAAATGGGAATTCTTGGGATCGATGGTGATCTCGGGATCCCTTTTGAACTCCCGGAACTCGAAATCCTTCCTTCCATCGCGCACGTGGGACGACACGATTTTCCTCAGGATCTTCGCGGGCACGCCTTTCACCACGTGCTGGCCGTCGATGGAAATGCTTTCGTCTTCCGGATGATATTCAATGACGACTTTATCCCGGACAAGATCCAGCAATTGGATATGTTTGTTTCCCGCGGTCTTGATATCCAGCAGGCAATCTCCGTCCAAGTCGTCGATGATATGCGCCAAAAAGTTTTCGGAAAAACCTTCCGTCTTCCGATATTTGAAAACCGAAACCATCATGGGCGCGCCATAGACGGATCCCTTGAACAGCACGGTACGCTTACGGATTGGGCAGAAATAGTCTCGGCTCATTTCCACCACCCGCGGATTCGGAGGATGGAAAGCGGAAAGGTCCAAGCGGTTACGCGCGCAATAATCCTGGAACTCCACCTTGCGGCCGAATATCTCTCCGTGGATCAAGAGGTTGTCGTCCCGGTATTCCATCGCCGAGGCATCGATAAAGTTTTCCGGCAGGATGCAGTTGCAAAGGCTGTCCGCCTCTTCGAGCGGAGTGAGGCCAAGCAACCTGGGGCTGGCCAACACCAAGGGTCCTATCATGCCGTGATGATCCACCCGAAGTATTTCGCTGAACGTCGCGTCCGTCATCATATAGCCGACTACATGGTGCCAGTCGCCGACTTCTTCCCGACGAAGAATCCCCGCGATGCTTCCCTCCACCCAATTCTTTGCGAAGAAATTCGCGAGCTCGAAGACGATGGCCTTGGGATCTTTCCGGTTGAAGAAAAAGAAAATTTTCATCACCGGTTTGAACCAGGCCAGGAGGTCGCTTCCCGGCGCGAAGGTGCTGCCATTGCTGCGATAAGGGACTTTCCACATGAAATCCATTAGTGTGTGGTTTCGCTCCACCAGAAAGGTCTCCAGGCAGGCCGAGACCCGGTAGTAATAAATAATGGGGACCTTGCCGGCGTCACCCCAAATCATACGGTAGAAACCGTATTCGGGGAGCACCTCGCCTACTTCGGAATGATTCACCCGATTCCAGAATCCCCGCACATCTTCCAGGGAGAACTCCAGCAACAGAATCATGTGGATGGTTTTGAAATAGTCCGCCTTCATGAAGAGCCGGTGGTAACGGGATGAGGCGGGGTTCTCGATTGGAAGCCATTTCGCGGGATTTGGAGCGAGTATTTCCATCGATGGCTCGATCAACGGGCAAACGGAATTTGGGCGATGCGCATGCTGGCGAAAAAGGTACTAACAGGACGACTAGGAAGAAGTGTCCGATTCCATCGAGAGGCTGGAACCAGCCGACGCTGGTTTTCGTCGCGGCCGGTTGCTTGTCCAATCCGGGATTACAGGGGTGGCGGCTTCAAGCAGGACGCGGAACGTGTCCGTGCAAGCAGGGAAAACCTCTTCTTTTCGAGTCTTCGGGTTGCGAAAGCTGCCACGCCGGCCATCTCATAGGAATGATTGACGGCCCTCTGGAAACCGATTTAGATGTGGAGGATGCCTGGGTCAGGGCCGCCCTGCTGAAGGCAATGTACGCCGCCATGCTCCAAGTGCCCCCGCCAGTGCGCGTGGCGGCTTACTGGAATTCCCATCCTCTCCCGCTGGAAGGGCGGAGCCTCTCCGGGGCGGAATTGCTGTGCCGGCTATGGGAGGAAGAAAAGCGCGTACCCCCACTTTACTTCTGGGAGATCTTCAACTCATTGGAAGCGCTTTTGATCGACAACGGAATCCACCTCGACGATTTCCTTCCTTTCTTCTTGCGGGGAGCCAACCGCTCTTCTCCCGTCAATCTGAAATTCTTCCTGAGTCGCTTCAATCCGATTCTCTCCCACTTCATGAAAAAAGGTGAATACGGAGGATTGATTGTCGAATTGCTGGCTATCGGATTTCGTTTCACCAGTCCGGGATCGATATTCAAATCCATCTGCTCCCGCGACGAGGAAAACGTCACGAGGTTCCACCTCTACTACCTTCCCAATGCCGCCAACCCGAAGGGATTCGCGGCTGCGAGCTCGATTGCGGCGCGCCCCGATCCGAAGGACTCCCATTTTGAAACCCGCCTGGACCGGCTTGCTAATTCTACTGTGTCACAAATATTTTGCAAAAAGAGGCTGGTGGAGGTATTTTATGGCATGGCTTCCGATCTTCTCCGGCGCTTTGAACAGTACATGGACCGATTG
>Ga0209515_10006716_pt1 | contig 14186 bp, 11 predicted proteins | sample Subgroupgradi54m_FD_187454 | JGI IMG/M metagenome (GOLD analysis project Ga0209515, IMG submission 187454) | Subsurface groundwater microbial communities from S. Glens Falls, New York, USA - GMW60B uncontaminated upgradient, 5.4 m (SPAdes)... ...
AAGGTGGTTTCTGGTGAAACTAAAGTAACTATTGAAAGAGAGGGAATAGTCACTGAACAAGTTTATGGATCTTCAGGAGCTGTCAGTAATGTCCATGGAAAAATAGGCAGAAATGATCCCTGCTGGTGCGGTAAGAAAAAACCAGACGGTACTCCTGTTAAATATAAACATTGTCATTATCCAAATTAGGTTGACTAGGGATACCTTAATTTGAGATAGTTGAATTATTGTGAATACATCTGCCGAACAATCCAGCAATCATCCTCAGCCAGAATCATTGGGTAGTTCTCTTGCAAATAATTATCAGGCAATAGCTCTGGAAAGAGGCATAAGACCTATTAATGGTGGCGAATGGCTGAATGTTGATGGGGTGGAAACTATTTGGCATGAGGATACCAGAGAAAGGATTCCAGCCAATAATGATCCGAACGTTTTAAGTACTCGTTTAGATAGAGTTGGAAGATACGATTATAACAATGGCACATTAGCTTTTGTTGATGGAGAGGGTCATTTAAGAATAGGCCATGGAACTTCAGTTAATGTTAATGCTTTAGAAGAAGCCGGCTATAGACGCGGGGGTATGTTTGTACCGTTTTCTAACGGAGAGGTTCCTACTGACCCACGAATAAGAGAACATTATACGGAATTAAGAGAAAGAGGTCATGAGTTATCAAAAAAAGAGATAAAGGAAAGACATCTTAAAGTATACAAAGATGTTGCAGAGAGAAAAAAAATAAAACCCCTGAATGGCGGATTATGGATGATGGTTGATGGAATTGAGTATCGCCGTTACAGTCCTGAAGCAGAAAGAGTTGATGTAAATACAGACGGATATAATATGGCGATAGGGAGAATTGATCAAGTAGGTACTTATGATTCTAATAATGGGAGTTTAGCTTATGTAGATGAACAGGGAAGGCTTTGGGTAGGGGCGTCTACCGCAGAAAATTTCGCAGTCTTAGGAAATGCAGGTTACCACAGAGGTGGAATTTGGGTTCCTTTTACAAACGGTGAAATGCCTATGGATAGATCAACTTATGAAAGATTAAGAGATATACGTACAGGGAAACCTGCTGAACAGTTAAGAGCAGAGAGGGAAGCTAGGGTTGATGAAATTATCAGATTTGCAAGAGAGTTATTTGGTGAGGCAGCATTTATTCCCGATCGGCGAATAATTTTAGAAAGAGTTGCTGACCGTCAAGATTATGATTATACAGGTACTGATTATATAGATCCAGATTCCTTGGTAGAGAGACAGTTGCATGCCAGAATTGAAACAGATAGTGGTGGTTTTCAGAGAAGAATTTATTCGATAAATGGAATGACGTTTGCTTTTCGAGGAAGAGAGGAATTACCCTTTTATCCAACCATGGGCCAATCAAATACAACAGTTTTGGGAGAAGAACCAAACTGGGAAAGTCCTGAGGATTATCAAACCTTTAAATCTTGGGTAAAAGGACTTCAGAAAAGAGGAGCTCCAGAGCATTTACTGGCTACAAAATCTCTACTAGGAGTTGTGGAATTAGCTATTAGATTTGGAAGTAAGGATCAATCGCTAACATCTTTAAGAGATGAACTTACAAAAGGTATCTACAGTAAAAGATCAATTAATTTATTGGATACTTTGGTTGCCGCAAGTTATATAAATTATGGTACAAGTTTTAATTTTGAAGCAAATCAAAATGCCGAAGCTTTAGTTTTATCGGCACTACTTGGTGACCCTCGTTCTCAAGTCATATTATTGGCAAAGACTGAAGCTTTAAAGTCATTGGATAGAAAAGAAAGAGTAGCCTTAGATCAGGTAAAAGTAGAGGATGAATCGCTAAGGCCTCAAAATTTAGTTTGTGTGCATGCAACTAAGTATGAGCCAAAAGTAGGACCAGGAGGTGAATTTATTGTCCCAACCACCTTTGATGTAACAGACGGTAAAGTTTTGCGGAACTCAGTACATGTTGCTCTAAATCATAAAGTTGTTTCGCATATGTATGGCTCATGGGATAATGCCGGTTATGTAATTGTCTCCCCATTTGAATCAATGGTAGGAGCCAACGGGGTTCCAACTGTTTTAAATACCGTTGATACTTGGTGGACTAGAGATCCCGGAGAATCATTGATATTTCCGGATGCTGTTTTGGTTGCTCCAGGAGGAGATAATGTTGATGGTTTATACCAACGAGAGGGAAATATCATAAGGTTTAAATCAGAGGGTTTAGATAGGAAAGAGCTTTTAGCGTTAACTAATGATGCCAGAGAAAGGGAAAGTTTAGATTGGTTTGCAACCAGAGTAAGGGATGCCTTTTTTGGACCTATTCACCCATGGGGTGAATTTGGGGATCAGTGGAACATAGATGGATTGTCTGGAGCCTTAAATAAATTTATCTATGGAAGTGAGGATGGTTTTAGAGGAGAAAATGTCATGTTGGTAAATCAAATACTGGCCGGAATGGAGGGTGAAAATCGGGTATCATTAGAAGATAGAATAAAGCAAATATTCGAACTTTCTGGCGCAGATCAAGAGGTATCACAAAAAGTTATAGATAGAGAAGTCGCAATCGATAATTTGGTTCAAGCCATGTCTGGGAGCATAAAAGATTTGATCTATGGAGAGATTAACGAGGCAGCTGTTAATGATGCGATTAGAAGTAAAGGCTATAAAGTTCAGCCAGGTGGGCAATGGGCTTGGGGAGGAAGCTGGGGAGTTACTGCTCAAACTCATGTGGTAGGAGAGCAAATTGGAAGTGCTGTAATGGCTCACACCAATTCCTCTCAGCATTTATTAACTGAGAGATTTAGATATGCAGTTAATGATGCATTTAAAGATAGCGAAGATGGAGAAACGACAGGATTTGATTGGACAAAATATAATCCAAAATATGATGATTTAATTGGACAGGTTGATCCAAGAACTCGCAGAGCGTTATATGCTTCTGGGCTCCTAACCTCACGAGTACAAAGTAGTAAATCATGAGTCATGAGATTGGTGTATTAACCCAAAAATGGGTGGCGGCAGGATTACCTAAAAGGCCTAAAGATAGCAATAAAGGCACTTTTGGAAAAGTACTAGTGATTGCTGGATCTGAAAGTTATCCCGGAGCAGCCTATTTAGCCTGTGCAGCTGCTTATAGAGTGGGAGCGGGATTGGTAACCCTTGCCACAACCCCGGTTGTTCAAAATATAGTTGGTAAACAATTACCCGAAGTAACCTTTATAGTTTTACCGGATGAAAGTCTTTATGAGAAATTATATAACTTCGATGTTATTTTAATAGGTCCCGGATTAGGTAAAGAAAATCCTGGTAGAGATTTAATCAAAAGAATTATTAAGTCTTATGATTTACCCCCAATTGTTATTGATGGCGATGGATTAAACATCCTGGCAGAAATTAAAAACTGGTGGGAAGAGATTGAAGAATATGGAATTAGAATGATTTTGACCCCTCATCCCGGGGAAATGAGCCGGTTAACGCAACTTTCAATAGAAAAAATTCAAAAAAATAGAATTGAAATGGCCAGAAAATATGCTGCCAATGTTTGGGGTCAAACAGTGGTTTTAAAAGGAGCAGAAACTGTCATTGTCTCATCAATAGGAGAAGTGATGGTTTCCCCTTTTGCCAATCCGGTTTTGGCAACAGCCGGAACAGGAGATATTTTATCTGGGATAATTGCCGGGTTATTGGCTCAAGGAGTAGTCAATAATTTTGGTTTTAATGCAGCTGCTATTGGTGTTTATATCCATGGTTTAACAGGAGAGGCGTTGAGAGAAAAAATGGGTGATGCCGGAGGTTTGGCATCAGAACTCCTGCCTTTTATTCCAAAAGCTTTATTCCACATATCCAAACACTGAATCAGATAAATTAGTATCAGGGATTTGACAACTTTTTTCGATGACGTTTTTTGGCGGGACACTAGTAGGTGGAATTAATCCGATATGACCGAATTTTTGATTGACTTCTTTTGATAATTCCTCCGGAATAACAATGTTATAGACAGGTATCTCGACAGATGGATGGACCAAATGCTCTCCCTTTAGATAAAAGAAATAGCGAAAACCGGTGTTTTCTCCGGGTGTTGTTATATAACTGATGCCGATGCAGGGGAACCCCCTGGATTTTGCATCCTTACTTATGTATTCAACAAGTGCTTTTCTCTCAATATATCCTTTGTTATAGTAATCCTGGTTTATTAGAAAGTAAGCATTTTTGATCAGTATTAAACTTAATATGGAGAGGGTTAATAATCTGCCAAACTTTGAAGACTTAAATAATAGATAAAGTACCATACTGGCAATTATTAAGAAGATCGCATCGAGGCTGGCAAAATAATATTCTGAGATTGGTGATGAGGATATGGAGAAAAATAAAACAACTCCGATGATCCAACTATAAAAAAGGAGCAAGTCTTTTAAAGACAATAATTTTTTTTTGATCAGAAAAAAGGCAGACAGAAGAATGGCCAAAATAAAGACAACGTTATTGGTTAGAATAAATGATTGAGGGGCAAAAAATAAAGTGTTGGTATTTTTCGTGATCATTTCCAAAACCAACTGGAATTTATAGAGGCCGTCAGGTCCTGTTTTTGCAGAATCAAGATTTCCTACGAGACTCAAAGTTTGCCCAAATCCATGTCGCAGTTCGAAGATTATTAAAGGCAGGCTGGTTACAAAAAGAGTAAAAATAAAACTTAAAATTTGCTTTCGGTTTGGGATTTTTTTTGATATGAGCAGAGCTACCGGTACTGCTACCAGTGTCGGGATTAAAGCGATGTGGACATGCCAAATAAGACCAATTAAAATCCCCAGCAGCGGAAGGATAAAAAAATTACCGCGGGCAAGATTCAACAGGGTATAAAAATACCAAATTGCCCAAAGAGAGGTGGTGACAGTGGGTACGACCCAGCGGTCGGATGTAACAGTTGAAATAAGTACAGCATATAAAAATGCAGCGATTAGCCCCACTTCTTTTGTAAATAATTTAGAAAGGACAAAGTAATAACTGAAAATCGTGATAAGCCCGATAATAGTTACAGGTAAAAGAGCCCCAACCGGATCCATTTTAGTCAGCAGAAAAAAAGGAGTAAGCAAATAATAAAATAAAGGTCCAACAAAAATTCCGGGAGCAGAGGTTAGCTGACCGATTAAACGAAAATGGTGATTTACTAAAATATCTTTAACAATCCAAGAATATAAGTCCCCGTCATGAGCAAACTCAAACCTGCCAATAATTTGATAGGTTCTGAAAAACAAACCAATTAATAAAATTACGCCTAAGATTAAAAGATGTAACCTGCGCATCTAATGAATAGTAGCAGTTAAAATTTGAATGTGCAATTGGAGAGTGGTAGACTTAAAAACTTATGAAAGTAATTGCCATCAAAACCAGAAAATTCCTACCTCCAAAAGATAATCTTTGGGATTTATTATCAGCTATTAAATCACTGGAAGAGAATTCCCTGGTGGCAGTAACCTCTAAAGTAGTGGCAATAGGTGAAGGTAGATGTATCCCCCTAGAGAAGGTAAAAGATAAAGACAAACTGGCCATTGCCGAGGCAGATAAATATATGCCAAGGAAGCTTTCCCCCAACGGATTGGTTCTGAATACTATTAAGAATAATATGCTGATTGCCTCTTCCGGAATCGATGAAAGCAATGCGGCAGGATTTTATATTCTTTGGCCAAAAGATCCGCAAGGCTCCGCTAAAAAAATATGGGAATTCTTAAGAAAAAAATTTAAAGTGAAGAATTTGGGAGTAATAATTACCGATTCCAGGTTGATCCCCTTAAGAAAAGGAGTGGTGGGGCTTGCCATCGGATATTCTGGATTTAAACCAATAAAAGATTACATAGGTAAGAAAGATTTATTCGGCAGATTGTTTAAAATGGAAACACTAAATTTAGCTGATAGTCTCTCCACAGCCGCAGTTTTGGAAATGGGAGAAGGGGCAGAGCAAACTCCGCTGGCAATTATTTCAGATATTCCTTACGTAGAATTTACCAGCCATTTTATTAATCTGGAAATTCCGTCAAAAGAAGATATGTTTTATCCGTTTTTAGCTGCTGTTAAATGGAAGAAAGGCGGGAGCGGTAAAAATCAATAGTTTTCTTTAAACCTTCTTCCAAACTAACCTTGGCTTCCCAGTTTAGTTCTTTCTTAATTTTTGCTGAAGAAGCTACCAGGGAGGGAACGTCCCCTTTTCTTTCACCTTTATCATCAATGGTAACCTCGTATCCAATCAGCTTAAAAATCTGCCCTACCAAATCAGACACCTTAACCCCATTTTCAGTTCCGACATTATAGATATGAAAGCCGGATAAATTTAAGGGTAAAATATGAGCGGCTGCCAAATCTTCTATATAAATAAAATCTCTGATTTGCTCACCTTTCCAATAAAGCGGAACGGCAGTTTTAGCAAGAGCTGCTTTGATAAAATTTGGAATAGCATGAGTCTCCGGGGTATGCAACTCTCCCGGACCGAAAGGATTAAAGTAGCGAAGGATGGTAACATCAAATCCAAAAAGCCTGTGATAAAGTTTGCAAAATTGTTCCATGGTAATTTTGGTTATTCCGTATGGATTTTCCTGTTCTCCCAAAGAATCTTCTTCAGTGATGGGAATTCTCTCGGGTCGTCCATAAACACAAGCACTTGATGAAAAAATTATTTTCTTGACATTAGTTTTTCTCATGGCTTCCAGTAATTTTATAGTGCCAATGATATTATTTTCGGCAAATTCAACCGGTTTTTTGACAGACTCTCCTACCTCAATAAAAGAGGCCATGTGGATGACAATATCTTGACCGGGCAAAATACTTTCCAGCTTCTTCTGATCCAGCAGATCCCCCGGAATGAAGTTAGACCTGGGATCGATTAATTCCTTGTGACCATGGGATAAGTTGTCTATTACCGTCACTTCGTGATTTTGATCAAGTAACAACCGTTGCACCCAAGAACCGATAAATCCGGCACCACCGGTAACTAATATTTTCATCAGCTGACTCATTTTATCATATCAGCTATTGCAAACTTAAATACACTTCGGTTAAATTGAGTTGATGTTTAAAGTAATTTTCTTCCTGGTATTGCTGGGCTTCATAGTCAGAGTACTTTTTGTTTTCCAGGGAGGGGTTTCTTTCCACTATGATATGGCCAGAGATGCTTTTGAAGCGAAACAGATTTGGCAAGAGCATCACTTAAAAATTTTAGGTCCTCCCACCTCAACTCCCGGTCTTTATCACGGTGTTTTGTATTATTATTTAATTGCTCCTTTCTATGGCCTGGGTAATGGAGACCCTCGCGTAGTTGCTATTTTTTTATCACTTCTTAATTCATTGACTATTATTCCAATTACGCTCTTGGTAAAAGATTTATTTAAGAGTCCTAAATGGGTAATACTGTCAGGATTACTTTTTGCTCTATCTTTTGAAGCCACTCAATATGGAGCTTGGATTTCCAACCCGGCTCCGGCTGTGTTAACAGTGGCTTTGTTTTTTTACTTTTTAAGAGCTTGGCAAATAGGTAAAACTTACGGATTATACTTAGCAACTTTAATGGCAGCGGCTTCCACCCAGTTTCAATTTTTCTTAATTTATCTCTTTCTTTTAATCCCGATCTTTGGATACATTTTTAAAATTAAAACAGATCTTAAAGAAAGAGGTGTATCTTTCTTGATTGCTGTTTTGGGACTAATTAATTTCTTTATTACAGCAGTAAAATTTAAAGCATTCGGGAGTATGTTTTTAGGATTTTTTAATATATCTACTTCAGGTTTTATCGATTTTCGACCGCAATTCGCTGAATTGTTTTTAAACTATCTAAACAAATTTACAGAACTTTTTACTTATAATTTTTTTCCGACCAATGTAATATTGGGGGGTCTACTTTCATTTCTAGTGCTTTATTCAATCCGAAAAGAGCGCTTATTACTTTTTTACCTTTTTTCCAATTTGCCAATTTTTATTTTTGGCGGACACAGTAATACTTATGCCAATATTGGGCTGGTAACTCCGGCAATTTTGGGTACCATAGTTTTATTTAAAAACATGGCACGATTAGGTAAGCCTTTAAGCTTATTAATTGTAAGCCTCATAATTGCCTCCAATCTGTATGCAATTTTCAAATATTCTCCACTGGGACAGGTAATTCTGGTAATTCCCAATGACATGATATTAAAAAATGAACTCAAAGTTATTGATGAAACTTATAAACTGGCAGAAAATAAACCATTTTCTATTAATACTTTAACCCTACCTTTGTGGACCAATACAACCTGGGCTTATCTTTACTCCTGGTATGGAAAAAACAAATACGGGTATGTTCCGGTTTTTTTAGGTCATGATCAAATAGGACTTTTGGGAGTTGACTCTCTGAAAAGAATAGAAAAGCCGCTGGAAAAAACCTTCTTTATAATCGAACCACATGAAGGTATACCCGATGACCGCTTTCAATGGGAAATAGGTTCAGAAAATAGTAAAACAGATTTAATAAAAGAGGTAAAATACGAAGGACTGATCCTGCAATCTAGAAAACCAAAAAGTTTATGAAAAGCAAAACCACTCTTATGATTTTAGTAATGATATTGGCCGGTATTTTGTTCAGATTATTTCTGACTTGGAATGGAAATTTTCTGTTTAACATGGATAATGCCAGAGATATGGTGGATGTCAGAGAAATGATTGTTTTAGGAAAGTTTCGTTTGACCGGACCTAATTCTGCAATTGAGGGACTGTTTAACGGGCCTTTCTGGTATTACCTTTTGGCTGTACCATTTATTATCTCCGGCGGTAATCCCTATGCCTCGATAATTATGGAATTTATTTTATGGGCGGTTGGTGGCTTTTTCCTCTTAAAGCTGGTGTCAAACTGGGGTAGGGTTCTAATATTACCAATCGGGCTTTTATGGATCGCCTCAAATTATATTGTTCTGACTAATCTTTATGCATTTAATCCAAATCCGGTGACACTGCTCACGCCACTGTTCATTTATTTGCTGGTTAGCTATCTGCAAAAGGGTAAGGCTATTTTGGGGATTTTGGTTTGGCTGTTGGCCGGTTTATTTTTTAACTTTGAGATGAATATTGGGGTGTTTATGCCGCTGATAATTCTGGCGAGTATTATATTAACCAAAAAATTTAGCCTTCTAAAAAATAACAATTTTTGGATAGGTGTAGGAGTATTTATTTTAACGCTAATGCCACAAGTTATTTTTGATTTTAAGCACCAATTTATTATGAGTAAAGCCATTGTAAAATTTCTAGCAGAGAGTAATGGCTCTGGATTTAATCCTTGGAAGAGACTGCCGGTTATTTGGCTTAGTTTTTACAATACTTTTCAGGCAACCATGATGAATCAAAAGCTGTTAGCATCAGCAATCTTAGTTTTATCAATACCGATTTTAAAAAAATTTCTTAGTCAGGGTAAAAAAGATATCACTGCATTGGTTTCCCTTACCTTTATTTTGGTGCCTTTTATTGGTTATTTAATAGTACCCGTATCAGTAAATCCCTGGCACTTGGGAGGCCCAATGGCTGCATCATTAATTTTTATTGGATTTTTATTAAAAGAACTGATTAGTTTTGGAATAACCGGGAAATTAATATCTGCTATCTTAACTGTTTCAATTATTTTGTTTGGGGTGGGTAATATTACAAATTTTTTTCTAAATGATATGGGGAAACCGAGTATGGATCCATCAATATTTAGAAACGAAATTGCAGCAATTGATTATGTCTATAAGCAAAGCTTGCGAGCTTACGCTCTTAAAAAAGCCGGCGGCAAAAACTTTAAAGTCTATACTTATTTGCCTTCGGTTTATGATTATCCCTACCAGTATCTTTTTTGGTGGTATGGTAAAAAAACTTATGGCTATATTCCCGGAGAATATGTTTATTCTCCCAATAAACCAAAGTATATTCCAGGTCAGGAGAGTTTCCAGGGAAGAAAAGAAAATTTTTCAGGACTGATATTTTTGATAAAAGAACCGGACAGAAATTATACCAGAGCAGGATGGGAAGGTGATTTTATAAAATATAATTGGGAGACCATTGGAAAACAAATGGTTGGACCATTGGAAGTGGAAATTAGGAAAGAGAAAACTACTAAATAGAGAAAATTTTAATTTTTCTGGAATTTTGGTCGATGATCTCAAAAGAAATCTGAACAATTTTTTTGGGTAATAAATTTTTAATTTTTTCTGCCCACTCGATGAGGACAATATTATCTGGGTTGGATAATATTTCTTCGAGATCTAACCCCTTTAAATCATTAGGGTTTTCCAGCCTGTAAAGATCAATATGAAAAAGCTTTTTTTGGGAGTTAGGAATTTTATGTTGACGAATTAAAACAAAGGTCGGGGAGGTAATTTTTTCTTTAATCCCCAATCCTTTGGCAAATCCTTGGACAAAAGTAGTTTTACCAGCTCCAAGTTGTCCAGTCAGAGCAAAAACTTGAGACTCTGAATGATTCTTTTGAACCATTTTCCGAGAAAGCTGACTGGCAAATTTTCTGGTGGCGGCATCAGATAAAGTAATGTATTTTTTCATATGATTTTTCGACTGCGTAAGTATATATAACTTAAGGAACCTAAGCCAGTGACAATTAATAAGCCGCCTCCGAGTAAAAGCATAAGGTTCAGTCTTTTGTCGCTTTTAACCTCCACTTTCTCAGATGGAGACACGGAGCTGCTGGCAGCTACTCCGGCAACTGAAGCGGAGTGATAGGCTAAATTAGCAGCACTTTTGGTAGAACTTTTTAAAGCGGTAAGATTGCCAGTTGGTTTAGGGGAAAGAGATGCACTTGGTGAGGGGGAGGGAGTATTTGGACTTGAGATGGCCATAATTTTTACAGTAATCTCATTGCTCCAAGTTGGTCCGGAGCCTGAGTTTGTATATCTGCCTACTTTGAAAACATAATCGCCTGTTCCTGTAAAACCTGAATCATCAGCATCTGGTTTTATTACTAAAGTGCCTGACCAGTTGCCAGAAGAATCGGTTGTAATTTTATATTGATTGCTGTAGGTTGATGAATTTTTGACCCAACTTCCAGACACTAAAGTTTGGCCAAAATAGTTGGAGGAATCGGATTTTTTAAACGCACCTTTTAGATAGAAATTGGTATTTGGATTATCTGATAAGAACAAGCTTACAGAGGTACTAAATGATTGATCGGAGTTAATCTGAGTTGGGATATTGGAAATGGTAAAGCTTGAAGTATTTGTGGATGAAGAGCTAGGAGATGGGGTAGGGGTGGGAGAGGGAGTAGGGGTAGGAGATGGACTGGGGGTTGGAAAAGTATATGCAATAGTAATGTCTTGAGGAGTTTGAGTATCAGTTGTTGAAGCAGTACCAGAGCTGGTATAACGTCTGATTTTTAACTTATAAGCTCCAGGCCCAGGATAATCCCCGGAACTAGGAGTGCCAAGTCTTCCTTGTAGAGAACCGCTCCAAGTTTGTCCGGAAACTATGGTGATAGGATAAAATTGAGTTCCGGTTGAGCCATTATACCAGCCAGTATTGTTATAAGTTTCCCCAAAATAATTAAAAGTGTTATCTTTATATAGATCAATTCTTAAGTAATTGGTTCCTGCGCCAGCACCGCTGACTGATACATCAACAGCAAATGATGAATCTGTAATAGTTGAGGGGGAATTTGAGGTAGAAACAGAAACTGCAAAAGCTGCCGGTGCAGCTATGAAAAAACCTAGAATAACAACTATTATTGCTAGGATCACAGTTAAATAATATCACTAGGGGATATGCCAGTACAAAGTAACAATATTGTTATGATGATCAATAGCAACACCTTTACCTACAGTTCCTGTTAAATAGCATGCTTGACTATCGGCGAATGCATATACAGTGCCTTTGTCTGCAGCATAAATTGCGGCTCCGAAATAGTCAACAATATCTAAACCGGTGTGTTGAGTACCACTACTACTAAAAATGTAATAAGTTTGGTGAAACCTAGTAGAAATATCTCCGTTATTACAAGATCCTCCATTACTGCAACTATCATTTCCAGTATACTCATTAACTGGTTTACTAAATTGTCCAGAATCCAAGTAGGACTTAGGATCAACTTTATTACCCCTTCCGATAATAGAATAGGTGTCTCCCACTTTGTCAATATGCGCTGGAGACATTACTTCAAAATGTAGATGAGGTCCTGTAGAACAACCGGATGATCCAACAACTGCAATTGGATCACCTTTATTGTGATCCCCTAAACTTACCCCCCCGCCTGCCAGAGCACGAGCCAAGGATTCTGTATCTGCTCTTAATTGAGCAATTAAACCTTGGTATTTTGTCTCATCATTTTTCGTTATTCTTAATAATTCGTCTTTAGCTTTTTTCTGATCATCAAGTTGTTTTTTATAAACTTCCAGGTCTTTATTTAATTTTTCGGCCTCGGATTGCCTTGTTTCCTTATCTTGTTTTTGATCATTGTAAGCAAGTTTTGTTGCCTGCAGCTCGTATAACTTTTTTTTATCATAAGCTTGGGCAACTTGAATGTATTTTAATCTTTCCAGCAGATCAGCAACTCCGCGGGAGGAAAAAATTAAATCAAAGGTTGAGGTAGCGTTGTTATATTTATAGGTTTGGACAATTCTTTTTAAAAGAATTTCTGATAGAGTATCCAGCGAGCTTGAGATTCTGGTAATTCGGGTTGACAGATCTGTGATTTCTCTTTGAAGTTTCTCTATTTTTAAATTAGTTTCCTCAATCTTTAGGGTAGTAATTTTGGTTTGGCCATCGATTAGATTTAGCTGCGAATTTAGGGTTTTTTCCTGATTTTTGGCATCAGCAAGATTTCCCTCAAGCTTTTGGATTTCTGCTTGTTTTTCCTGAAGCTGTCTGGCTAGTTCATCTGAGGATTGGGTATAGGCAGGATTTGTAAAAAGGAAAAGTGCAAAACTAAATGTTGCAAGGAATAGTAGTAGTTTCTTCATCCGTAGTCATTAAATTTTCAAGTAACGTCTGACAGCACTCATTGATCCAAGTCCTCCAATAAGCAAGGCCACTAAAATTTCAGCACCCAAAAGAGCTAGCATAAATAGAGGATTGACGGGTAGCAGTTTTACCTCACCAAAGTATCCTTGTAAAAATGGAGTGAAGTACCAAAGTAGAATATAGCTGACAATCCAGGCAAGCACTGCTCCAGTTACTCCATAAAACATCCCTTCTAAAACAAACGGGTTTCTAATGAAAGAAGAAGCTGCTCCCAAAAGTCTCATTATTTCGATCTCTGATCTTCTAAGCCTAATCTTAAATCCAATAATCATAATAATAACGAGAAGCGCAAAGATCATTAAGAATCCAACGGTGACCGAACCGACGATTCTGATAATCCTGGTAATAGACGTTAAGGTCACGACTACATCCTGCGGTACAATCACCTCTGATACGACCGGTTCTTTTTTCAAAGTATCGGCAACTACTGCTAAATCTTCCGGATTCTTAGTTGAAATCTCCAAAGATGCCGGTAAAATATCGGCTGTAACCAGCTCCAACAAAGTGGGATCATTTTTATTTTTGTCTCTATAAATTTGTAGCGCCATTTCTTTAGAAACATACTTGGTTGCGGTGACCCGGCTTTCCTGATGTAGGGCATTTTCCAGTGTTTGGATATCTTGACCGGTGGTACCCTCCTTAAAAAAAACAATTACCTGGGGCTTGCTTTCAAAATATTTTAGGGTGGTTTGCGAGGAAGCAGCCAAGAGGATAAAGGTTAAAAGCGACAGGAAAGTCAAAAACATGACCATAACAGCGGCCGCGGCTTGGAAAGGAGTTCTTCTGATATTTCTTTTGGCAAACATTAAGCTTCTATTCATAACGCCCCTCCTTAGTATCTTTGCTGATATGTCCGTTTTTCAAAACAATAACCCTTCTTTTTAAGGTATCAACTATATGTTGATTATGAGTAGCCATAAAAATTGTCGTTCCCCAGGAGTTAATCTCGTTTAATAGTTGGATTACTCCCCAAGCGGTTTTGGGGTCCAAATCTCCGGTTGGTTCATCTGCCAAAAGCACGTCCGGTTTTCCAACTACAGCCCTGGCAATGGCACATCTTTGGGCTTCTCCCCCGGACAGTTGTCTTGGGAAAAGGTTCCTTTTGTCCCAAATTTCCACCAGTTTTAAAATATGTTCAACCTGTTTGTTAATTTCGCCGTCACTTTTATCTAACACCTCCAAAGCCAGC
>Ga0209515_10006718_pt1 | contig 14177 bp, 8 predicted proteins | sample Subgroupgradi54m_FD_187454 | JGI IMG/M metagenome (GOLD analysis project Ga0209515, IMG submission 187454) | Subsurface groundwater microbial communities from S. Glens Falls, New York, USA - GMW60B uncontaminated upgradient, 5.4 m (SPAdes)... ...
GAAGAGTATCGGGAACATAAACTCACAAGAGGCAGCCTAACGGCTGCCTCTTTGTTGTAGCACTGATGCTACCCATTCAAGAGCGAGTTATGCACAGGTTGGGGTATTTCGTAATTCACAGTACTACATGCTAAACAGCCACATGCTGTAATCGTTGGAACATCATCGCTTACGCGAAGTGAGATAGGACGGTACACTCCTCCGGAGCGGTATCTCAACAAAATAAACATGTTCGAGGAGTTGCCTGAACTCATAAACTCGGCCTTCGTAAACAGATAGTACAAACGTAGTAACGCAATCCTCCACGAGCATTATGTTCGTGGAGGATTTGTTTCTTTTTTTAAAACAAATTACATAATTTACTCTTTTTCCTGCATCATGTCCGCAAGTTCGCAATATGGACAATCTTTTTTCTTGCAACGCTCATTCCAAAATGACAGGTCAAGAATTTGACTCGCAACAGAACAGATCTCCTCTTTTAATACAGCAACATCTTCCTCCGACAGCAAAAACTTTTCTCGATGATATTCCCCTTTCTTGTCCGGTTCGATAAAGTCTATCTCTCCTGACATGACATTCCATTTTTCAGGTTCGTATCGAAGAGATGGATTACTATCCACAGAATCGACAAGTAATTTATAGAATACAAGCTGCCGGCGCTCTTTGCCGATTGAACTTTTCGTCTTGCCTTCGATCGCATCACGCGAGCGTGGTTTGCCCGTCTTGTAGTCGATCACGTACACGTTCTGACCGTCGACCACTTCCGCTTTATCAATTATTCCACGAAGCAAGAGTCTCTTTTCGGTGCCATCAGAAAGCGGCACATCAATGAAAATTCCTGCTATATTTTTTTCAGTCCAGAGCGGCGCAATAAAAAACTCATGATATTTGTCATAGTAACCGCCAAGTGCTTTCTTTCCTTTCCTCAAAAATTCCTCTTGTACTTTTTCCTCAAGCGGCACGGCAGATATTTCCCGTTCATAGAAAAAAAGCAGATCTTCCTTGCCAAGCACCACTCCTTCTCGCAAAGAATCAAAGAAATGACGTAGTGCAGCATGTATCGCTGTGCCATAGTATTGATGCCGCGATGGGGCACGCTGAATACGGATGAGGTTATCGAAAAAATACCTCCAGGGACATTCGAGAAAATTATTGAGATGCGTTACCGCAAACCCTTGATCCAAAAAGAGTTTGTTCAGATATTCCTTTTCATCGATACGAACGTGTACATTCTGCTTTGGAGAAAACCTCTCCTGTATCTGTTCTCCGCTTACAACTTCCCTGCTCTCTACGTTCGTACTTTGACGAAACGCTTCATCAATCTCCTCAATAAACTGGGCGGGAAGCATTCTTTTACCACCCATTTTTTCTTCGGCATATGTGAGAATCACTTTCCTTTTAGCGCGCGTCAGAGCAACGTAAAATAGGCGACGTTCATCATCTCCTGTATCAATACCCACGGTACTTGTCGGTAAATGGAAATGATCGGTTGAACGCTGGTTGCCCCAATGTCCGTCAACAGCTCCAATAATATAGACGATATCAAATTCAAGACCCTTAGAGCGATGCGCTGTCATCAACTGAACACCGCTCGTAAATTTACCGCCGCCGCGGGCGTTCATGGGAATTTTGTACGCACTGTACAGATTCACCGTCTGTATGAAATCTGCAAGCTTTGCACCAGGACTATTTGCGGCGAGCATTTTGATCTCCTTGAAAAAAGCATCGAGCTTGTGCAGCTGTTCTACAGAAGCCTCTTTCCGCAAAAGCGATGATAGAAAACCCGACTCGCGAATAAGAATTTCAGCTGCATCCGCAGCATTTTTATTGCGAACCATAGACCCCCACGATGCAAGCTTTTGGTGTACTTCAAGAAAGTGTGCAATCGCCGCGTCATCAACACCTGCTCGAGAAAGGATTGCTCTCGAACCCAAACATTCAAAAAGGAGCCTCTTGGATTGCGATCGAACATGGAGCAATTTATACACTTCAAGCAGGGGCAACTTCCAAAAATCCATAAAGAGCGCCTCGGTCAGCAACTCACCATTTCCAAGATCGAGCACCACACGCATCAGAAGCACAAGACGGCTAATGTCATCATCCGCAAGAATATCTTGATCGGAAAAAATTGCATAGGAAATACCCTTTCTTTCAAGAACATCAATGACCGGCAACACATCGCCATTGTTTCGATACAGCACAGCTATTTCGCGAGGATTCACTCCGTCTGCGATCTCTCGAGAAATACTTTCCGATATAAACCTATATTCCTCTTCTTCGTTTTTAAAGGAGTAAACAGCATATCTTTCCCCACTCTCCTTTCGTGCAGAAACAAGGGGTATGCCGAGACGCTCATCAAATCCTGCACTTTTACTGATGAGCGAATGCGCACCGTCAAGAATGTGCTGCGATGACCGATAATTTTCACGTAAATTGATAATAAGCGCATTGTTATAGCGCTCCTTGAAATACAAAAAGTTATCGAGTGATGCGCCTTGAAAACGAAAGATTGCCTGTTTGCCATCACCCACGACAAACAGGTTAGGATTTTCATGGAAGCTTGAAAGAAGTTCGAGAAGTCTATTCTGCGCGCGATTTGCGTCTTGATGTTCGTCTGCAAGAATATAGAGGTATTGTTCTTCAAGACGAAGGAGTAGGTCTTCGTTGCTTTCAAGAACACGAACAGTTTCAAGAATCATGTCCTCATAGTCATAGAGGCGTTTTTCATTCAGGATATTTTCATATTTCTCATAAAGAACCAAAAGTTCCTTATTCCGCTCTATTTTTTTCTGTAGATCCGCATATTTCCCTTTCATTTTTCCCTTATAGCGCCCTGAAGTATGGAGAAGATCCTCTATCGACTCAAATTCTTTTTCTTGTTTTACAATGAACATCTCAAGGTCTTCCGGCGCAAAATCTTCACGCTTGAGTTCTCGAATACTGCGAAGCACCGGACGTACATAATAGAGCGGATCGCCAAAAGGCTTGAGCGCAGCAAGTGATGTTTCCCGCACCAGCTTCTCCATGATCTTTATTTGATCAATCTCGGAAATATTCGAGGAACCAATAATACGGTCGAACGCTTCCGGATGTTTGCGGATCACTTCATTACAAAAGCCATGAAACGTGTATATGTGAACGCGATACGCCGCAGGACCAATTATCTCGACAAGACGCTTGCGCATCGAATATACCGCTGACTCTGTGAATGTCAGTGCTAAAATACCATCAGGCGTCGTATCCGTCCGCTGAAGGATATTTGCTATACGCAGCGTAAGAATGTGTGTCTTTCCCGTGCCTGGACCGGCAATGACCGTAACCGGCCCTTCTATCGCATCAACCGCTTTCTTCTGTTCCGTGTTAAGCGTTTTATACAGCGTTTCGAATATTTCAGGAGATGCTTTCATGATTAAGCGGCAAGGCGCTCCCCACCTCCGCCTTGCACCCTTTGAAATTCAAGCGCCAAGTCCTCTTTGAGGCGCTCAAAAATTTTATCCTTTTCTAAATCTTTCATGGGAATCTTACCGTTCCTCTCCACGAGGTCTCCGAGGGCATCAGAGATACGTGAGTGCATGGCCTCCAATGTTTTCACTAAGTCCACTCGTCCAACCTTTCGAGCATATTTCGAAAACGCATCAAGTTGCATCTGTGATTCAACAAGCGTTTGATACTGGAGATAGTGCGTATCAAGTTTTCTCTCTGTCCTGTCGCCATCAAGCCACGCGCTGCCAGCATCAACGATCGTCTCGTTGCCTGCACCAACGATCACGCGCGGAATATTTCCCAATTTCATTTTTTTGTCCGGATCCATTCCTGATTGAAAATATTTTACATCGGTCAAATCACCTTCCTTAATCCCTTCAAAAATTTCAGCAAATTTGCGTGAAAAATTAGTACCATCTGCAACCTCAACGCCGAGGTACGATGCGGCACCCTTTTCGTTTTCATACTCCGCGATCAAATCAACCTTATTTCTTTTTTTATCAAAATTCGAGGAGTTGCGAATATATCCCTCGCCAAAGGTATTATTGAGCTCTGCGGTTGAAACAAGCATTCCCTGAAGCGCCCGCCAACTTGAATTTTCATTTTTAGATACCTCAACGTTCACATCCCGCCGATCAAAGTCGGTTCGATAAATCTCGGCAAAATCTTCCGGGTCGATCGGGGCATTTTCTTCTTTTGCCAATTCTACTTCAGCATACCGGCCTATTTTTTCTAGTGCTTGCCACTCATCATGCCGCGGCGAACCACCCTCCATGCGTTCTTGTTTCATACTTTCTATGACAATTATTCTTAATTTATACAAACAGTATACTACGACTCATTCTAAAATACGTCTTATTTACAGTCATCTTTTTCTATGGTACTGTCATCTTGGAATACCTTTTCTTGCACTCTATATACTCGATTCAGGAGACATTTTTGTGCAACCTGCATTCGTACCAGGCAAAAAAATATCGCTTCGCGCATATAATGAGCGAACTGATTTTGAAGAGTACTATAAGTGGATCAACGACAAATCCGTCACCGAATACATGGACGACATGTATCCTGTCACATATGAGTACGCCAAAAAAAGCATGCGCTCTTTGGCCTCTCCAAATTTGGACAATGTCGTATTCATCATCGAGGCACACAAAGAGGCAGTTGGAATTACTGGACTCTATGACATCAATGACGTCCACCGCCGTGCTCGCACGCGCACCATGATCGGCGAAAAGGAAAAGTTCGGAAGAGGATACGGAACAGAATCGAAGATCCTTCTGCTTTCGTATGCATTTTACACCATCAATCTGCATCACATTACATCGATCGTACAGGAGCAGAATGTAGCAAGCATCAGGTCGCTCACAAAGGTGGGATGTGTTCGCGAAGGCTTGCTTCGTGAAAATTCCTTTTACAAAGGGATCTGGGTAAACGATATTATTTTTGGGATCACCGAGCCAGATTTCCGTCCAATATGGGAAAAATACAACGAATCTCTGAAAAAGTGAGGGGTAGATTTTCATGAGCAAAAAATTTGTTCTCTACACAGAATTATCTCCTGAAAATAACAAAAATCTCATGCGCCTCGTGTCAATTGTCGTCTTGGCCACAAACTCAAGAATAGAGGGCTTCGATTATGATATCGTGACAGATGTCACTAAAATTGTGACAGACCAAGAGGTTGTCAACGCACTTCTTGTTCTCTTCCCTACCTTGCAGGCAGAAGAAAACCTTACAATGACTCCGCTCGGTCAATAACACACAGCAAACGCCCGCAACAATTGTTGCGGGCGTTCACACGTTTAGTACCCTGAATTACAAAACTCCGTTGAAGGCGCACTTTTTGTAAAACCTTGCGCAGCGCGACGGCGCGAGCAGAGCAAAAATGCAGCAGCATTTTATGCGTGTTTTACAAAAAGTCGTGCCGAGAAAGGAGTTTTGTAATTCAGGGTTTAGTAATTCTTGAGCCGATCCACTTTCGTGTGCTGGCGGATGCGTTCATGGGCTTTTGCTTCGATCTGGCGGATACGCTCTCGCGTGACACCAAACTCTTTTCCCACTTCTTCGAGCGTATGCGTTATACCGTCAGTAAGACCGTTGCGCATCTCGAGAATCTTGCGCTCTTTCGGCGAAAGCGTTTCAAGAATATCACGGACATGGTCTGCAAGAATACGGCGAGATGATTCTTGTTCAGGAGAAAGTATCTTATCGTCCGGAATGAAATCTCCGAGCGTTGACTTGTCATCGCCGTCATCTCCCACCGGATTCTCCAAAGAAACCGTGCCTTGATCAATCTGTTCTATATTGCGCACTTTCTCAACTTCAATATTCATTTCAACCGCAACCTCTTCCGTCAACGGATCCCGCCCAAGATCCTGTGCAAGACGGCGCACCACCTGCTTGTACTTTGCGATCGTCTCAACCATATGCACAGGAATACGGATTGTGCGCGACTGATCTGCAAGCGCACGCGTAATAGCCTGGCGGATCCACCAGGTTGCATATGTAGAAAATTTATACCCCTTGGTCCAGTCAAACTTGTCAACTGCTTTGAACAAACCAAGATTGCCTTCTTGGATAAGATCAAGAAGCGTCAAATCAGGACTTCGTCCAACATATTTCTTGGCAATGGAAACAACGAGTCGCAGGTTTGCACGGGCAAGAAGATTACGCGCTTCATCATCCCCTGCAATGATCCGCTTAGCAAGATCTTTTTCTTCGTTCCCCGTCAACAAAGCATATTGACCGATTTCGCGAAGATACATCTGGATCGAATCATACGACGAACTATCCATGCCGTAGATGCCGCCCTTGCGGCCTGTAAGCTCTTCAGGCATTTCAACATCGAGAATACTGCCGCCTTCAAGCACATCAACACCTGCAGTACTCAAACGCTCATAGAGGTCTTCAAGAAAGATGATATCATCCTCGATCGTCGGAAATTCTTTAAGGATCTCTTCATATATGATAAAGCCGCGCTGCCGCCCTTTTGCTATGAGCTTCTCTGCTTTTTTCTCGTTATTGTCTCGAAGATGCGGTGTCGAAGATGGCGCTGCTTTTTTCTTTGGAACATTGGGCTCCTTTACCTCTTTCTTCTGCTTTTCTTTTTGTTTTGTAAGAACAGCGGCGTGGTCATTTCGAAGATGCGGTGTCGAAGACGGTGTTTTTTTCTTTACTTTCATCTTCGACATTTTCTTTTTTACGGCTTTCACCACCTTGGCTGCCTTTTTCTTCGACACTGAAGATCCCCGAATCTTCGAGCTTGTCTTTTTTGCTTTCTTAGTAACTTTGGCCATAACGCTGTTCTGTTAATATTAAAATTGATAATTATAAAACTCCTTTTGAAAGTTGCTTGGAAAGTTCACTGCACACCAGAAAAGCTTTCTCGATCCGCTTTGCATCACCGCTTTCTTCAGCTCTTTGTAATTCACTTTTTGCCGCAGCAAACCTCTCCTCGAGAATACCGCGTATCAGCCGATAGAACATATCTTCAAGAGAACCTGATAAATTCCTACCATCTCCCCATTCCTCTTCCGCTTCAAATATTCGATTGTCCAAATCAGTCGAAGCGGCAGCAAGTTCTCTTTCCATTCCCTCCTTGCCATATATATCCCGAAGCCGCTTTTCAACAACCGAGAGGTTAATAGCAGGTTCAGGAAGGGTTCTTTGCCACAGTATGACATTCCACACCATTCGGTCAATTGATGCTCTTTCTGCTCCGATTTCCACGTTCTCGTTCTGAACACGTATTGGAATATTTATTGTTTCGAACTTAAGACGGCGAAGCTCATCACGTACCGACTCAACTTCAACACTCAAGCGCGACGCAATGCGTGAAACAAAGTGCGACTGGTCGATCTTATTCGGAATCTGCTTCACAAATGGCAATACCACACGACCTACTTCAAGACGAAGTGCACGCATATCTTTACCCTGCGCTGCAATTGTTTCAAGATAGAATTCGACAACATGTTTTGCGTTTTTGATCGCTTCTTTCCATACGTTTGGATCTGCTGCAATCAGATCTGCAGGATCACTTTGAGGGGGCAGCATCGCCACCTTCACATCCATACCCATGCCAAGAGCAAGATGCGCACTTCGTTCCGTTGCTTTAAGCCCTGCTCCATCAGCATCGAACGCGAGAACAACATTTGACGACAGCCGCTTGATGAGCGCAAGTTGCTCGCCGGTGAGCGCCGTACCCGAAGGAGCAACCGTATTCCCGTACCCTGCCTGATGGCTCATAAGAAGATCCATCTGCCCCTCGACAACGATCGAAAAATTCCATTTGCGGATAGAAAGCTTCGCCTTATCATAACCGTAGAGAACATGAGACTTTGAAAAAAGCGGGGTTTCGGGACTATTGATGTATTTTGCTTCGATATCTTTTGCAGGCCTACCCGCCGTTTCAAATATCCTGCCCGAAAAAGCAATGATCCTCCCCGACATATCTCCAATAGGAAACAGTATCCGGCTGCGAAAGCGATCGTATGTTCCTTTCGGACCACGAATTACTAAACCACTTTCAATCATCTCTGATTCCTTGAATCCTTTTTTCCGTAAATATGATTCCACGCCATGCCATTCGTCGAGCGCGAAACCGACATGGAATTTCTGTAGAGTTTCTTTCTCTGCACCGCGCTTCACAAGATACGAAATAGCTTCAGGCATCTCTTGAAATCGTTCCTCATAATATTTGACTGCTGTATCAAGAAGCGTGAGGGAGCGATCACGCTCGTCGCGTACAGCCCTGCTTTCCTCTGCGATTTCAACACCGGCGCGATTTGCAAGAATCTTAAGCGCTCCTCTAAAATCAAGTCCCTCGAATACTTCAACAAAACTGAAAATATCTCCTTTTGCCCCACAGCCAAAACAATAGTACGTATTGCGCGCCGGCGACACCGTAAACGAAGGCGTTTTTTCATTGTGGAAAGGACAACGCGCCTTCAAATTCACGCCCGCTTTCGTAAGCTTGATATACGTACCAAGCACTTCCGCAACAGAGAGCCGCTCTTTGATCATTTCGACTGTTGATGAGGACATGGTTGACGCTTTTTATTATTTTCAGGACTCCGTACTGTTCTCGAGCTTGGTGAATATTGATGAGCTACGAGGCGTCGAGGTATTTAATTGCGAAACGTATTCTCCATATACGATGAGCGATTAAATACCGAAGACAACGAAGTAGATCGCAATATTCAACAAGCTCGCTACTCTCGTACTCGTGCTGGGACCGAATTTTCAAGACCTGCAACCATTGCCTCCTTGTTACTCCCTGCAAAACCAGTGCCCGCAGGAATCAAGCGCCCAATGATAACGTTTTCCTTGAGACCGCGAAGAACATCCACACTTCCGCGCACAGCTGCTTTGATAAGCACCTTTGTTGTGTGCTGGAACGAAGCCGACGAAAGGAAACTCTGTCGAGAAAGTGACACATCAGAGATTCCCATAACAAGCGCCTCGCCTTTCATGAGCATCTTATCTGCATCTTTCAGACGATCGTTTTCGCGCGCATATTGAGCAGCTTCGATCACATCTCCTTTCACAAAGTGTGTCTCGCCTGCATTTGAAAGTTTTACTCGTGAGAACATTTGACGGACGATCACTTCAATGTGTTTGCGCGCGATCGACGCACCCTGCATTTCGTAGATTCGGCTCGTTTCGGAAATAATATATTGCTGCGCGATCTCTTTACTGCCGTACTTATACAATTCGGATATATCCGCCGATCCGTCCGTCATGAGATCTCCCTTTTTCACCTTGTCGCCAACCTTTACCAAAACAGTACGACGGTAATTGATCGGATACTCAAGTTTTATCTTCAGTTTCTTTTCTGATTTTTCATTAGGCAGAATAATTATCTCTTTGTCTTTTCCTGATTCTTTAATTTCAGATACAACACCGTCAACTTGGCACGTAACAGCCGGGTTACGGGGAAGCCGCCGTTCAAAGACCTCTTCAACGCGCGGAAGACCGAGTGTAATATCGCCGCCAACGGATGCAGTACCGCCACTGTGAAATGTACGCATTGTCAGCTGTGTCGCAGGCTCGCCGATCGCCTGTGCTGCAACGGTTCCCACAGCTTCTCCAAGCTCAACAAGTTTATTTCTTCCGAGGTCAACGCCATAGCACTTCTGGCAAACACCATAGAGCGTCTTACAGGTAAGCGGGGAAAACACTTTAACCTCTCCGATCTCAAGCTCTTCAATATTTTCAGCATCATCTTTCGAAAGCATGTGCCCCTTTGGATATAATACCTCTCCTGTTTTCGCATTCACGAGGTCTTCAGAAAGATACCTGCCACGAACGTGTTTCGAGAGTGCGACATCCATACCGCTTGCATCTTTGCGGAAGATCGAAAATCCTTCTTTTGATCCGCAATCTTCCTCCATAACGATCGCATCCTGTGCCACATCGAAAAGTCGGCGAGTAAGATACCCTGCCTTTGCGGTGTTGAGAGCCGTGTCGGTAAGACCCTTACGCGATCCGTGCGTACTAATGAAATATTCTACTGGCGTAAGACCTTCTTTCATTGAGGAAATAATCGGGAAAGCAATCGTCTCACCGGACGTAGAAGCGATAAGACCTTTCATACCGGCCATCTGAACGATCTGGTTGAGAGATCCGCGCGCGCCCGACTGCCACATGTCATACACGCTTCCTGTTGGATCGAGTGAATCAGGTATCAGCTTTTCAATATCATTTTTTGCTGCATGCCAGATCTCGATATTCTTCCGCTTCATTTCTTCTGTAGAGAGAAGTCCTTCGTTGAATTGCTCGAGAAGTTCGTCAGCAGACTTTTGTGCACCGAGAACAACAGCGGCCTTTCCTTCCGGAATCACCACTTCGTCGATTCCCCAGGTGATACCCGAATGTGTCGAGTACGTGAAGCCGAAGTTTTTGATCTTGTCGAGAATCGGCGGCATGTTTTCAATACCATAACGCTCAATCATTTCGTTGACCATTGCACCCATTTCCTTGCGCGTGATGTTTTTGTTGATGTAAGGATAGTCAGACGGAAGCATACTGTTGAAGAGAAGGCGTCCAACCGTCGTTTCAAATACTTTGCCTTCGAACTCACGATACTTCGTGCTGTCAGTTGAGAGCACTTTAATCTTGGCGCGATAGGTCACCTCATCGAAATCGCGTCCTGTGATCGCTGCATTCGGATCAGCAAACATCTTTCCTTCACCCTTGTCCCCCGGCATCATCTTTGTCATCCAGTAGGCACCGAGCACCATGTCGAGTTTGTCGATCGAAATGATCGGATCACCCGTCGCAGGTTTCAGCAAGTTCTTGTCGGAAGCCATGATCTCGCGCGCCTCCATTTGCGCTTGGCTTGAGAGCGGCACGTGCACTGCCATTTGGTCACCGTCGAAGTCCGCATTGAACGCTGAACAAACAAGTGGGTGGATCTGAATAGCATTTCCTTCTATAAGAATCGGCTGGAACGCCTGAATACCGAGACGGTGGAGCGTTGGAGCGCGGTTCAGAAGTACATACTTGTCTTTGATGACTTCTTCGAGCATCGCCCACACTTCCGGAATGCCTTCGTCAATGAGGCGGCCAGCACCGCGGATATTGTATGCAAGTTCGTTCTCGAGCAATTTTGCAATGACGAACGGCCGGAAGAGCTCGAGCGCCATGTGCTTTGGAAGACCACACTGATTGAGGCGAAGGCTTGGGCCAACGACAATCACCGAACGGCCGGAATAGTCCACGCGCTTACCGAGGAGATTTTGACGGAAGAGACCTTGCTTGCCCTTAAGACTGTCAGAGAGAGACTTGAGGGGACGACGCTGCGCCTGGCTCATCGCAGATATCGGACCTGCGCCATGGCGGATCGAGTTGTCGATAAGAGCATCAACAGCTTCCTGCAGAATTCTTTTTTCATTACGCAAAATAACATCAGGAGCATTGATCTCTTTGAGTTTCTTCAAACGGTTATTGCGGTTGATCACGCGACGATACAAGTCGTTCAAGTCAGACGTCGCGTGTCGGCCGCCATCGAGGGCAACCATCGGACGAAGTGCCGGCGGGGTTACGGGAATACGTACAAGAAACATCCATTCCGGACGCACTTTGCCGTGGATCATCGAACGAACAAGCGAGAGACGCTTGCTCACTTTTGGACGCTCGACTGCACCTGCCGTTTCGTATTGCTTCTCAAGCGATGTTGCAAGCTCTTCCATGTCTACTTTCTTGAACAATTCATAAATCGCTTCAGCGCCAATCCCCGCTTCGAACATCTGCCCATAGCGCATTGAGTAGCGGTGATACGTAACTTCATCAAGCACAGCACCTTCAACAACACTTTCGATCTCACGCTTTGCTTTGACGAGCAACTCTTTCACTGCTTCTTTTGTTTTATCATCCTGGAGCGATTTCACTTTTGTGCGATATTCTGCATCCAACTCTTTCAGTAATTTTTCTTTTCCGTCTTGGTGCACTTTCATCACAATATATCCGGCAAAGTAGATGATGCGCTCGAGATCAGAAACTGTCAGACCAAGAATAAGGCCAATGCGCGACGGAACGCCTTTCAAGAACCATACATGCGACACTGCTGCGGCAAGTTCAATATGTGCCATACGTTCGCGTCGAACGATTGAACGAGTCAATTCAACACCGCACTTTTCACAAACAATGCCTTTGTAGCGTATGCCGCGATATTTTCCGCAGTAACATTCATAGTCTTTTTCAGGTCCGAAAATTTTCTCGTCGAAAAGACCGCCGCGCTCGCTGCGCTGGGTTCGATAATTGATCGTTTCAGGCTTTGTCACTTCGCCATATGACCATTCTTTGATCTTCTCTGGGGACGCGAGAGACAGAATGACCGCGTTGAAGTCCGAAGGATATGCAGATGCTTGCTGTTGCTGTTGTTTCATAGTAGTGATTTTTTTAAATGTCCTCGTCCTTCGGAATTTCTTTTGATAAATCGACATCGAGAGCAAGTCCGCGCAAATTGTTGAGCAATACGTTGAACGACGCGGGAATGTTCGGCTGGCCAAGCGGCTCTCCTTTCACAATTGCATCAAATGTTGCCGAGCGTCCCAAAATATCATCCGATTTGACCGTCAACATTTCACGAAGTGTGTAAGCAGCACCATATCCAAGAAGCGCCCACACTTCCATTTCTCCGAAACGCTGGCCTCCGCCCTGCGCTTTACCTCCGAGCGGCTGTTGTGTAATAAGAGAATATGGACCAATCGAGCGCATGTGAATCTTATCTTCCACCATGTGGTGCAGCTTCATGATGTACATATAGCCAACAGAAATGCGCTGCGCAAACGCTTCTCCCGTGCGGCCGTCAACGAGTTTCATCTTGCCATCGCGATTGAAGCCTGCACGCTCGAGCTCGTCTTTAATCTCGTGTTCAGTTGCGCCAGCAAACGGCGGCACGATGGCCTGATAGCCAAGTGCTTGAGCAGCGAGTCCTAAGTGAAGTTCAAGAATCTGTCCCAAGTTCATACGTGAAGGAACGCCAAGCGGTGTCAGAATGATGTCGACAGGAGTTCCGTCTTCCATATATGGCATATCTTCTTCAGGCAAAACTTTTGAAATAACGCCTTTATTTCCATGGCGGCCTGCGAGCTTATCCCCCACCGATGCAGGACGAAGCTGCGCTACTTCTATATGTACGCGCTTAATAATGCCTGATTCAAGATTGTCCCCGCGCTCACGTGAGAATACTTTGACACTCACAATGCGGCCGCGCTTCCCGTTTTCCATGCGCAGCGACGTGTCTTTCACATCGCGTGCCTTCTCACCGAAAATCGAGCGCAAAAGGCGCTCTTCGGGAGTCAGCTGCGTCTCGCCTTTCGGCGTAATTTTTCCTACTAAAATATCTCCCGGACGAACTTCCGCACCTATGCGGACAATTCCTTCCTCGTCAAGATTCTTCAATTTTGCTTCGCCAACATTTGGAATATCGTGCGTCGTAACTTCAGGTCCAAGTTTTGTATCACGAACATTGACCGTAAATTCCTCGATGTGAATACTCGAGAATGCGCTATTCTTTACCAAGCGTTCCGAGAGAATGATAGCGTCTTCGTAGTTTGAACCGGACCAGGACATAAATGCGACGAGGATATTTTGTCCGAGCGCGATCTGGCCATTTGCCGTTGTCGACATATCAGCAAGAATATCTCCCTTGTTCACTTTCTGTCCGAGTTTGACCGAAGGCCGCTGATGAAATGCCGTAAAGCCGTTTGTGCGTGAAAACGAAACAAGCTTGTATTCTGTTTCTTTCTTTCCTTTAATAGCGACCTTCGATGCATCGACGAATGACACAATACCGTCATGATCTGCGATTACAACACGGCCAGTATCACGAACAACCTGCTCTTCAATTCCTGTCGCAACAAGCGGAGCTTCAGGAATGATGCACGGAGTTGCCTGCTTCTGCATGTTTGAACCCATCAATGCGCGGTTCGCATCATCGTGGTTCAAAAATGGAATCATCGATGTCGCGATAGAATACGCTTGGTTCGTTGCAATATCTATAAAATGAACATCTGCACGGGGAACGATACCAAGACCTCCGCCGACGCGGACTTCACAACGTTCATGGACAAGCATGCCGTCTTTATACGGCTCACCTGCATGGGCTATGTTGTACTTCTCTTCTTCGAGCGCGTTTAAATATTTGATTTCGTTCGTAACTTTCCCCTTTTCTACCTTCGCATACG
>Ga0209515_10006719_pt1 | contig 14177 bp, 15 predicted proteins | sample Subgroupgradi54m_FD_187454 | JGI IMG/M metagenome (GOLD analysis project Ga0209515, IMG submission 187454) | Subsurface groundwater microbial communities from S. Glens Falls, New York, USA - GMW60B uncontaminated upgradient, 5.4 m (SPAdes)... ...
GAGCAGAAACGATTTATCCCAAATCGCGAACGTAAAAACAGCGCCGATGAAAATCATCACGCCGCCAAACATCGTCCGGTCCCACAATTCGTGTCCGATCATACGCTTTGCACCTTACATTCTTTATATTTCCGCGCCAATTCGTAAACAACGATTCCAAACGCTACGGACACGTTTAAAGAATTTTTTGTTCCGTGCATAGGGATCTCAACAGCATAATCGGCGAGCGATACTATATCTTCATCCACGCCGGTTATTTCATTTCCAACGACAAGACAGCAAGGGAATTTAACGGGCGCGACATCGTAAGAAATGCTTGTGTGGGTTTGCTCGAGCATTAAAATTTGTACGCCTTCTTCTCGCAGCGCCTTGATTTTTTCAACCGCTCCGTTTACGTGTTCCCACGGAACTCTTTTTTCTGCGCCAAGCGATGTCTTGATGAGCCCGGGCGCCGGGGGCGAACCGGTGATGCCGGCTAAGTATAAACGAGAAATACCCGCGCCGTCTGCGGTTCGAAATATCGAGCCGACATTGTACAAACTGCGAATATTACTCAGCAAAGCCGAAATCGGATACGATTCTTTTAAACGAATCTGCTCCTGGCGGCGTACGATTTCTTCGTGGGTGAGTTTTTTCATCCGCGCGTATCGATAAAATCTCTGACTTCGCTAAGCGAACGGGCAATGAACGAAGGTTTGTGTTTTTCCGTAAGAATTCTCAAAGGATGTCGTTCGCGCCAACGAACAAGAACGGAACAGATGCCCATCCGGTTTGCGCCGAGTATATCGGTATCCACACGGTCCCCAATCATAATTACTTCGGCGCATTCCAATCCGGATACGCGCAGCGCTTCTTCAAAAATACCCGGCTCAGGTTTGGCGATGCCTACGTCCAATGATGTAATAATGTGCGCGAAATATTGTCGCAGACCCAATTTTTTCATAACGCGGTCGATATCGACCGCGTAAGAATTGACGGTATTCGATACGATAACCAATTTAAACCGGCGCGACATTTCTTGAAGAAACGGAAGAGCCCCCTCAACAAGGTCACCGGACATCTCATTGAGACTCTTGCCCTCTTCTTCAATAATGATCGTATCGCCAATATCTAATAGTAAGCCTTTAAGCATCCCGGCAGGATATCATAGATTAAAATTGCTCGGCAAGCAGAACATTACCAGACACACCCGTAACGCGGTAAAGGCATTATAAAATGAAAAAGTTTCAGGTTTGGGTTGGTTTATTAAACTTTTATTATGTTCTGAAACGTTGGTTAAGAAATTCCCTTTTATTTAATTTTGAAACTATAAATTTACCGTGACTTCTTCAAACGCTAGACGACGACCGGCCGTAACCTTTAAACAACCGCGGCCAACTGCTCGCTGTACGGCACATAAGCGCCGTTACGTTTTAGGAAGTGCATTTTAACGATAACTTCGCTCGTAAAATCGTTTCTCTCGACCGAAGCGACTTTGCCAATGATGCTGCTGCCGATTCGAAGCATTTCGTGCTCGACTTCGGAGCAATTAGAAAGCATGTTATCGTTCAGCTCTACGGAGATGATGGAATTTATTTTCGGCTCGCGCTCGGCCCAAAAAGAAATACCGTCGCTTGACAGACAGCTACCAAAATTACCGTTGAGCAAAGGGTTTCTTCCGTCGGTGATCACTTCAAAACTAAGCGGACGATCCGAAAACACTTGTAGATGGTTATCGTCTCCCGTGGATATCCAATGCCGTTCTACGCACATAACGTTACCTTCCCTTCTTAATTATTTATTTTATTTTCGAATCACACTGCTTAAGGACAGCGCAACTCCGCCTTTTTCTATTTATTATTATATTCAGGCAATCCATCACCGACGAGTTACGCTCGGAAACCCAACCCGCAATGTTCGCCCAACCGTTTACTTCCTACTTCTACTCTTCCCACCCAAGCGGAAAGAATTTTACCGCCCGAGTCCTTATGCGGACAAGAAACGGAAACTTTTTATTTCAAACAGCTTGATTCAAAGCTTCAAAGGGCTTTGCAACGGTGGAATCTTGGGCCACCGAACGTACCGGGACTTCTACATGCGCCGGCGTTAAAACACGTTTCTCGATTAAATCATCCAATAATTGAACGGCGCACTGCCCTAGTAACATGCCTGTCTCTTGCCGTTCAACCGCCATAGCCATCCGGTCAGATTTGCTGCTATCACAATAAACAAAGTTTTTTTGTTTCGCGGAGGGGTCGTAACTATTAACAATGACGTGCGGTGTATTGAGATCGATCAATCGATCAAAAAAATCTGCGGCGGTTTCGTAGCCAAAGATCAGGATGCCGTCAAGAATTTGTCCGAAAAGAAGCTGTTTGGATATTTCTCCGGCATCACCGTGAATTACAGGAAAAAGTTCGATATCGTAACGCCGTTTTTCACATTCCTCAAAGGCGCCGGACATAATTTTGCCGAGAAATTCTCCCATGAAAATATGAGGGAATAATGCCGAGGCAAAACCAATAATGCGGGTCTGTTTAACGTTGACTTTTAAACTTCTGGAGTAGCGGTTCGGAATGTAGCCGTATTTCTCAACGGCCCGGAGAATTTTCTCGCGGGTGCGAAGGTTGACGAGGTCTGCGGTTTCCTGATTTACCGCCCGAGAAACGGTCGAATAAGAGACGCCGGTTCTCTTGGCGATATCTTTAAGTGTTACCGCCATACGTAATGCTTCCTCTGCTGAGAATTCCATTCTCGGAAGTTTTAATCCTTTAGATTCACTCCCGAAGACAAGTCACCCGGGAAGGCGACGATGTTTTTTCGGGAAAAAATAGAGAGCAAAGACAAAGAAAATATGCAAACGTTTGCAAGTTGTGCTGTAAGTTTAACATTCGAAAATATTGAAGTCAATTCTAAATTTTTAAACAAAAACTATTTATAGAAGCGCTTTAGAGGCTTGTAGGGGAGAAATAGATAAACGATATAAATCGTTATTATAAAATACTTTACAGAAATAGTAACTAAATCTATAATTTGAGCGGCTGTATTTATGATAGAAGTTTTTCAAAAAAATGAGAAATTAGAGAGACTTGCCAGCGATCATCCAATCCTTTCGAGAGAACTCTTCAAAGACAATCCAGATGTGCTCCCGGGATTTCCCGCCCTTCTTTTCGATGACGTCGGTAATGCCCTCCGCCATCGCTTTTTTTGACTCATCCGACACCGGTCCGATCAATTTTATGCTTACGAAAGGCATACCTTCCTCCTTATTTTTACTTCCAAATTAAAGCCACCGGGCAATGATCGCTGCCGCGAACTTCCGGCAAATGATAGGCGTCAATACAGCGTTTTTTGCTGTTTCCACTCACTAAATGATAATCAATTCTCCAACCAATATTGCGCGTGCGGGCGTTAAACATGTACGACCACCACGTGTATTTTTCAGGTTCGGGATGGAATTCTCTAAAAACGTCAACGAAGCCTTCGTTAATATAGCGGGTCACCCATTCCCGTTCTTTGGGTAAAAAACCGGAAGTACCTTGATTTGATTTTGGATTTTTTAAATCGATTTCCTGATGGGCCGTGTTGTAATCGCCGCAAACTACAACATGCTCTCCCTTGGCTTGGCGGGCTATGATTTGCTTTAAGAGAGCTTGGTAAAATTCCAATTTAAACGGAACGCGGCTTAAATCCCGGCCGCCGTTCGGAAAATAAACGTTATATAAAACAAAGGTGGGAAATTCGGTAACAAGAACGCGGCCTTCGTCGTCAAATTTAGGAATACCCAAACCTCCCGATATTACTTTGGTTGGCTTTTCGCGGGTAAACGTCGCAACTCCGCTGTATCCTTTGCGTTTCGCGGAATTAAAATAAACATGATATCCGCCGAGCTGGCTTACAATTTCTTCCACCTGCTCGGGAAGCGCCTTCGTTTCCTGGAGACAAACGACGTCGGGATTCTCTTTTCGCAGCCATTGGAGAAATCCATACCGAGTAACAGCCCGCAGGCCGTTCACATTCCAACTGATGAGTTTTAACATTACTCTTTTTTGAATTCCAATGCCCATTCAATCGAAACGTTATTTCCAATGGACTTATGATTGCATTCTTTCATCAACGCGGGAAGGTTTCCGTCCAGTTTAAAATCGGAGATAAGGATTTGAAGCGGCTCTGCGGATTTGATTTTCCATCCCTTTCCGTCCCACTCAACTTCCATCAAAGGGCGCACGGGTTTCAGCACATATCCGATGATCAAAACGCCGGCCGCTTCGACTTTATGCGGACCGTTTTCTTTTAATTTCTCAAAATCTGCCCATTCGACATCGATATGCGTAAGATGCAAGGTAGCCGTGGCTTTTCGAGCGTCCATCGATTCGAAGAAAATAGCACGTACCCGGTTATCGCGATTCGGCACCGCCGAATCCCAGGAATTGACGGAGACGATTAACTTGGCTTCGCTGAATTTGCCGTGCCGGAAAAGAATATAGCCTTCGAAATCGCGAAAGTACGCGAGCACCGGAGCTTTTTCATTTTTAATAACCGTAACGCTAACTTCACCGGCTTTCTTAGTTCGAAACAGCTTGTCGCCTTTCTTCATTTCGATCTCGGCCAGGCGTTTTCGAGCGTTCTCGAACTGCGAAAGCGCCGGAGAAATATCCGGGAGCACATAATCTGCGGGAACGTACGCCGGATCGGGATTTATATTTTCGGAAGGATTGAAAAAATGCTCCGGAATTTTCGGCTGCTCTTTAGCGGCACCGGCAATAGAGCAAAGAAAATTCAGCAGCAAAAGAAGTAAGAAGGCGCTTGAAACGGTGCGGACGGATTTATTCATTTTGATTGGAAAGCCTTCTCTACCAGCGGAACCAATTCACCGCGTTCGTGCATTTCCGTCACGATATCGCAGCCGCCGACAAATTCTCCGTCAATGAAAACCTGAGGAAAAGTCGGCCAATTTGAAAATTCTTCCATGCGCTGCCTAATTTCGGGATTTTCCAAAATATTGATGGTTTCGAAGGGCTTGCCGATCCCTTTAAAGATTTGAAGTACAGCGGAGGAGAAACCGCACATCGGCATATTTTTGGTACCTTTGATATAAAGTAGGATTTTGTTTTGGCTGATTTCCTTTTGGCGATCTTCGGAAAATCTATCACTCATATACATCTCCCCTTAGAATTGGATTGAATTGAACGGAAACGTCCAGAGTATACAAAAGGGCCGCGCAACCGTCAATTCTCTAAAATAACGCGTTGGCGAGAAGGCCGAATAAAATAATTTGCGGAACAGTAATCACAGGAAGCCATAAAGCGGTACGGCGTCCGACATTCGACCACAAAAGCCCGATCTCGGTGTAATCGGTAGCAACGCCGGCCAAGAGAAATACAAGTGCATTTCCAAAACCGCCCGTACGCCGAAAAATTTCAAAGGCAAGGGGCGCCGTTCCTTCCGAACACACCTCAATAACTGTTGCAAACGCCAGCGTAACCAAAAGCCCTTTAAAATGCGGGCCCATATATTGCGTAAACCAAGCTTCTGGAATATAGACGGCCGCAAGACTCGCCAGCCCTATTCCAATGATCATCCACCAGATCACCATGTCGCCAAGCGCAATAGCACCTTTAAAAATACCCGAGAATGATTTATCTAATCCGGCAGCCCAATGCTTGCGAACTTCCTCAACCAAAAAAACAGGCGCTTGTTGGACAATCGTATTCGGGTTGGATTCAATCCAGCCTTTGTGTTCAAGATATTGATAAATAAATCCGGTGATAACAGCAATCGCCGTAGCGGCGAAAACTAAGAAAAGCGCTTTAGCGCCAAAAAATCCGAAGAGGATAAAGGTAAAAGGCAAATTAGCCCAAGGGCTGGCTAAAAGGAAGGCAATCACCGCCGGCACAGACGCACCTTTTTTATGAAGTTGAATGGCCAGCGCCAAAATGCCGTGCGAACAAGCGCTCATAAGCAATCCCGAGGCCACGGCCCTCAAAATCGAGCGCTTATTATTCCCGGCGAGAAAAGAAGAAATAAATTGAGAAGGTACGCAAAAATCGATGAAACCTCCGATGAGAAGGCCAAGCAGGATGGCCCACCAAACCGATCCGGCATACATTAAAAATTCATGCCTGTAATGGCGGAGGCCGTCTACCGTATAGGAAAGCGGAAGAAGTAAAAGAAAGCCGAACGAAGCTAGAACTAATTTTCGTTTAAAAAAGCCGGCCGCGGCGGCGCTTTGGGCAGGATAAATCAAATCTTTTTCGCCCAGCGCTTTCCCCGTTTTCTCCGAGAAAAATTTTTCCGCACAATGCCGGCTGCAAAAATAGAATTGTTCCGTGCCAAGCTTTAACTTGATGGCCGATGATGGTTCAACGTGCATTCCGCAAACGGGGTCTTCCATGAGGTGCAGTATATCAAAAAAAGCCTTTTCAAATGAAATTTCGCTGCCTTGACAAGGCGGCCTTGTCTAAAGTATGGTTGACGTACCATGACAAATCACCGCGCCATCATGTTAAAACCCGAGCGCGAGCGTTCCATTGAAAGCCGCCATCCATGGATATTTAGCGGAGCGCTTTCCGAACGGCCTAAAAATATCCCGGCCGGAGCGGTCGTTGATGTGCTGTCTCAGCGCAAGAAATTCCTCGCACGCGGATTTTACAATCCGCATTCGCAAATTTCGGTGCGCATTCTTTCGTTTGAAGCCATTCCTATCGACGAAAAATTCTTTGAAAGCCGCATGGCCTCGGCCTTAGAACTTAGAAAAAGCTGCCTGCCCACCGAATTCCACGATCCACGCGGCGCTCTGCGGCTCATGTACGGCGAATCGGATAATCTTCCCGGGCTTATCGTAGACCGATACGGTGAAGTGCTTGTCGTCCAATTTTTAAGCGCGGGTATGAAAGAAAAAACGGAAATGATTCTCTCGGTTTTAAAAAATACGCTGAACCCCAAAACCATTTATGAGAAAAGCGGAACCAGCGGGAAAAGCGAGGAAGGTATAGCGTTTAAAGACGATCTTCTTTACGGCGAGCCCGTCAAAGATTTCATAACCATCCGGGAAAACGATCTCTCATTTTACGTAGATATAAAGCACGGTCAGAAAACTGGTTTTTACTTAGACCTAAGAGACGTGCGGCGGTATGTAAAAGAAAACAGCGCGGGGAAAAGCTGTTTGAATCTTGGCTGTTATACGGGAAGCATCAGTTTTGCGGCGCTTTCCGGAGGCGCGGTAGACGTTTCTTCCGTCGATTCTTCGCTGCCCCATTTAGAAGTGCTTGAAAAAAATTTGAAGTTGTACGATTTCAAGGAAGAACGTCACAAGAGCATTCAAGGAGATATGTTTGATTTTCTCCGGCATACGCGAGAGCCGTTTGACCTGATCGTTCTCGATCCGCCGGCTTTCGCTCACCGGCAGAAAGACATCACGCCGGCAGTGAAGGGATATAAGGAACTGCACCTTTCGGCTTTCACGCTTCTAAAGCCGGGGGGCCAGCTCATCACGCTTTCCTGTTCGCATCACATCAGCCGGGAAATTTTTGAACAGACGATTTTCTATGCGTTAAAAGATCTAAAAACTACCGCGCATCTCATCCGCAGATTCGATCAACCGGCCGACCATCCGATCAATCCCTTTTTCCCGGAAGGAAATTATTTCAAAGGCTGCGTTTTAAGAAAACCGTGATAAGTTTTGTCGCCCCCGCGCAGGCGGGGGCCCAATTATAAATTGGATTCCCGCCTTCGCGGGAATGACAATAAGTTTTTTAGTCTTTTTTACGGTTAAGAAATTCGAATACGAGAACCGTAGCAGCAGCGGCAATAATGAGAGCAATGACCGTGAGAACTCCGCTGTTAAATTCCGCCGGCCAGTAATTGACTTGAGAAATCGGAACGATTTTGCCGTGCCGGTCGATGGTGGTGGCTAGTGTTTCTTTCCACGGCCACACGCGCCTGAGCGAACCCAGCATAAATCCCGTAAGCACCGCCATGGTGATATCGTGATGGCGCTTCAGAAGCCATTCCAAAACCCGGGCGAAAATAATGAGACCCACCGCGCAACCCGAGGCGACAATGCCAACCGTGTACAAATCCAGATGGCTCACGGCATCCAGTACGTACCGGTATTTTCCTAAGAGAACCAGCATGAAATCGCCGGAAAGGCCGGGAAGAAACGACGCCGAAATCGTTAGCGCGCCGGTTATAAATAAGAACCAGGCAGCGTCCGGTGTTTTTGCGGGCAGAACACCCGATAGAAAATAGGAAAAGAGCGCGCCAAAAATTAAAGCACCGATAAAAGCGCCGTTCCACGTTTTAAGACGACGCGAAACCACATAGGCTGAGGCAAGAATCATTCCGAAAAATACCGGCCAAATCACAAACGGTTTATTATCGAATAACCAGCTGATGATTTTAGCAAAGGCAAATATGGCCGTAACCGCACCGCAGCCGAGCGGTATTAAAAATCCCCAGGGAATAGAGCGGATGGCCTGGCGAAATTTTAACGTGAGAATTTGATTTAATAATTCCAGATTAAACCGCCGCACAGCACGAATAATATCTTCGTAGACTCCCAAGATAAGCGCCATCGTGCCGCCGGAAATACCGGGCGCAATATTGCCGATACCTACGAAAAACCCTTTTATGTATAAAATTAGATAATCCTTGAAAGAATATTTCTTCGTTTCTTTCGGATCATTCATTCGCTCTCCTTTTCATGCATTATGCACATTGATGTGGTTTTCTCAAAAAATCCCCGACTGTTTTCACCGGATTAAATGTAGAAATTGGTACTTCGACACAAACGGTGTTCCAGCGCGCCATCCCGCCGTTCCAAAGACCGGGCAGTTCGAGCTGTTTTACTTTTTTCCCGTTGTTGGATTTTTCCGCGACGAACATCGCTTCTGAATTTCTGTATTTCGTAAGATCAAACGGATTTCCTTCAAAATCACGGACGGCGCACACCAAATCGACGGGATTAAAATGCGTCGACGAACGAAATTTAGCCTGCTGGTCTTGGTCTTTGGGGTCGATCTCGGCCAATTCGATGATTTGAAGCGAAATCCCGCCGCCGGCTTCCGATATCCAGAACGGCGCGCCGCCGGGCTCACTCTCGTTTTTGACCATACCGCAGACACGAAGCGGCCGGTTGAATTTGGCAAAGAGCATACAGCTTTTCTCGCCGGCGCTTTTTTTCGAAAACTCGGAAGGCATGTGTACGGACAACTTCTCTTTTAAGAACGTAGCGGCATCGTTAAGAAAAGCTTCGTCCGATTTCCCCTGCTTGAGCACTTTTAGATACCCAAAAATTTCTTTCTGAAGCGAAACCAAATATCCGCAAAGCACTTTTTTATAAAAGATCGTATCCTGCTTACAACGGTCGCAGCTGATATTATCGATATTCTTAACAAAAACGATATCGCCCTTGAGGTCATTTAAGTTTTCAAGAAGCGCACCGTGCCCGGCCGGGCGAAAAACCAATTTCCCGCTGCCGTCGCGCAGTAGTTCATTTTCGGGATCCAGCGCTACTGTGTCGGTGGAAAATTTCTGAACCGATACCAAAACTTCGAATTGGGTCAAAAGCTCTTCGCCCAAACTGCGTTTTAAGTGGGCGAGATGCTCCCCAACGGCTTCTTTGTGTTCCGGCGAGACCGTAATATGCAAGCGGACGCTTCCGTGCCGGTCTTCTAAATAAGATTTAGCTTCTATTAATTGCTCTTCAAGAGCGGTCCGGGCACGGTCTTTATATCGATGGAATTTCATGAGCGCCTTCGGGAGATTGGCATAATTAAGCCCGCGTTCGTATAAAAAAAGGTCCAGCAGCTCAGTATAATTTCCGCTTCGGATTATGGCGTCGATATCTTTTTTTTGGCGGAAACACAATGTTTTCAGGTCATCATAAAACGGAAGCTCGGCGAACGAATTCATAATAGGCTGTATGCGTTCCGCATTTGCCCGAGACGGCTCGCGATGATACGCGATTAAATCAGAAAACATGCGTGTGCCCGCGCCCGAAGCGGGCATAAACTTGATAAGCCGCGCATCATGCCCGGCTTGGGCGTGAAGATCAAGGTAGGGTTTTACGTTCTCGGGAGAAAGGCGGACGATACCGTCACCAGCAGTGGCCGGACGAGCGATTTTTACAAAGGAAACCGTTTTACGCAACAGCTCAACTTGCCGCTCGACCTGTTCCTTTGACAGACCTCTGGCCTTGATCTGCTCAATATCCGCCGCACTAAACGCTGCCATTCACTTGCCTACCGTGTCTTGCATTGTATTTCCTGCCGTAGCAATTTAGGCAGAGACGGGATCGCTTAGAAACTCGAGAATCTCTTCGTTATGACCTTCGGGTTTTACCTTCTCATAAATCTTCTCGATCTTGCCGTCCTTGCCAATAACGAATGTGGTTCTCGCCACACCCATGTACTCTTTGCCGTACATGCTTTTCTTCACCCACACGCCGTATGCCTTGCAAACCGTTTTATCTTCGTCGCTCAAAAGAGGAAAGGGTAACTTAAATTTTTCGATGAATTTATTGTGCGATGCATTATTGTCCGGGCTTACGCCGAGGACAACGGCATCTTTGCCTTCGATAGGTTTTAACTTATCGCGAAATCCACAGGCTTCGACCGTGCAGCCCGGTGTGTCGTCTTTAGGATAAAAATAAAGGACAACGCGTTTCTTGCCTTTAAAATCTTTCGGAGAAATTTTTTCCCCGTTGCTTGCGGGCAAACCGAAATCCGGTGCTTTATCACCCACTTTTAATGCGGCCATAAAAACCTCCTTTAGAAGTGGGGCAATATTAGCAAATTTATAACCGAACAGCTAGAGGGATGGGGTTTTTGAAATTCTGATCGTGCCGGCTACGAGCCTATTTTCTCGAGAGCGTCAAGAACGATCTTGGAAGTAAGCACTTCCGGAAGAACGACGGGTTTTTCATCTTTTGGATAATAAAGAACGTAAAGCGGAACACCGCTACGGCCATAGCCCTGAATCGCGCGCGTAATATTTTCATCCCGCCGCGTCCAGTCTGCTTTGAGCATGGTAACGCCCAGCTCACGAAACCTATTTTGAACATTTTTTGAATTAAGAACAAGCCTTTCGTTCACTTGACATGTCAGGCACCATGCCGCCGTAAAATCTACGAAAACAGGCTTGCCTTCCGCGCGGAGTTCTGCCAGGCGCTCTCCCGAAAAATGTTCCCAAGAGATGCCGGCCGAAGCAACGGCTTGATTTGTACTGAGCATAGGCGTCTCGGCAAAAATAGCCTCGGACCACGCCGCGCTCACCGTTGCCCATATAAAACCCAGCGCAATCAGCGCAAACGCGATCAGACGCGTAATTTTTTCCTGAGTTGTTTCCAGCGCGATGTTTTGACCCAAATTTCTCGCCGCTACGAATAAAAATAATAACGAAGCCGGCAGTACGAGAAAAATCCAGTTTCCGATTTGTACATGTAAAACCCAGGCAAGCCAAATCGTCGTAGCCAAAAGCGGCAGCGCCATAATTTTTTTGAACGTAATCATCCAAGCGCCAGGCTTCGGAACAAATTTTAGCAACGCCGGATTAAGCGAAAGCAAAAGATAGGGCAAGGCCATACCCAGCGCAAGCGATGTGAATATAAGGAAAGACACCCACGGCGGTTGAGTGAGGCCGAAACCCAACGCAGCACCCATAAATGGAGCGGTGCACGGAGTCGCGATTATCGTCGCCAAAAATCCGCTGAGGAATGAATTTAAATATCCCTTAGTTTGCGATGTTACCTCGCCGGCGCGCGCAAAGAAACTACCCCATTCGAACATTCCGAAAAGATTTAACGCGAGAAGAAAAAATAAAGCGGAAAGCGCCGCGACAAACGCGCTCGATTGAAGTTGGAACCCCCAGCCAATTTGCCTTCCCCCAGCCCGCAGAGCAAGAAGCGCCAGGGAGAGCGCCCAAAAAGATACGAGAACGCCGAAGCCGAATAAAAATCCATGAATTCTCACGGCCTTCGGATCTTCACCACCTTGTTTTATAAATCCCAAAATTTTTAGGGAAAGCACCGGCAGCACACAGGGCATTAAGTTAAGAAAAAGGCCGCCGGTGAAAGCGAACGCGATCGCAAGCCAGAGGGAAAATGAGGTGCTTTGAGATTGCTTTGCCGCGCCTTTAGCGCTCCTCGCAATGACATCTGCCGCGTCATTGCGAGCCGTAGCCCCAGGCAACGGCGAAGCAATCTCAGGCGTTCTTTTTATTGCGGGTCCCAGCGACTCAACGGGCACTTCTACTTCAATAGCTTTTTCCGTTCCCTGCCCACTCCAACCGTTGGAGGAAACGAGCACGCCGCTTGTCTTAACGATTTCGCCTTCGGAAAGTTCGGAAAGAGTCGATTCAAGCTCGTAGCCGTCGGGTCGCTTGCGGAATTCCTGCTTTGCGGCGTAATCATAGATATTCCGATCGATCGGAAAAAACGCAACGTCTCCGATGGAAGGATTTCCCGGTACGGCAAAAAAGATCGAAACTTTCTTACCCGCCCGGATCGCGCGGAAATTCCAATCGTTCGGCGAGCCCAGTTTCCTGGGAATTTGCGCACGGGCCCGCTCAAAATCCTGAATGCGTGCGGGATTTAAAACCGGCGCTTCGTTTGCTACAGGAAGACTCAAATCCACTTCGGCGCCGCCGGGAATGCAGATATCTTTGCATTCGAGCCAATCGATTTTTGCCGCTATCGTTATAGGTGCGCCGGATACTAAACTGGCGGGCGACGTGATTTCGCTTAAGAAAATAATTTCGTTTTCGTAACCAAAATCTACGAGCGGAGGAATTTCAATCCGCATCGGAAAAGGCCAGCGAATAGGCCCGGCTGAAAAACCTTCGGGAAGCTTCCACTCAATCTGTGTCTCAAGCCCCGCATCGCCGGGATTTTGCCAATACGTATGCCACTCCGGCTGCATCGTCATGCGTACGCCAACCCAAAACGGCTCTCCCGGCTTTATCGAATCCGATTCCGAGAAAAGTTCTACCTGCGCATGCTCAGAAGCGCCGACCGGGTCTCCAAACGACGAACGGGTTGGAAAAATAAGCGTGAATAAGAAAACTATAGTAAAAAAATTTTTCACAGCTGAACCCAATCTTTACCTTTATGGCCAAAATCAAAAATATCGGGATGGAAAATTTCGGCGAGGATTTCGGTGGATTCAACAAGGCGCGGGCCGGGGCGATTGAAAAATTGGTGGCCATCGGAAATAAATACGCGGCGCTCTCGGACGGCTTTCAACTTAGTCCAACCCGGTCGTTGGGTAAGCGAACCGAGATCACGCTGAGTGTGCTCAATATCAAAACCGCAGGGGAGAATTACGATGATGTCGGGATCTTTCGCAACCAGGGCATCCCATTCCAGATACGGCGAATGTTTACCATTTTCGCCAAATAGGTTTTCGCCGCCGGCTGCCTCAACCAACTCAGGCATCCAGTTCCCCGCCGCCATGAGCGGATCCATCCATTCGATCGTCGCCACGTTGGGAAAGGTTTTTGCTTCATGCGCTCTACTAGAAATATCGGCCAAGCGGCGCTTTAACTTCTCTACCATTTTCTCCGCCGCGGAGAAATTTCCGAGCGCTCTCCCAACCCGATAAAAATCCTGCCAAACGTCTTCGAGCCGATTCGGCTCAAGCGACACCACGCGCGGCCGGCTCTCCACCAATTGGCACACGGCTTCTTCTACGTCACGCGGACTCACGGCGCAGACTTCGCATTGGGATTGCGTGACAATGAATTCCGGACGGACGGAATCCAATTTTTCAGGATCAACACGGTAAACCGAAAGCCCTTTCTCCACAATTGTTCTCACATCGCGATCAATTTCAGCACTCGAACCGTTCACATTAATTTTTACTTCGGTAAGAACCGGCAGAGTTTTTACGGAAAACGGGAAATCGCATTCGTGCGACCGGCCGACAAGCGAATCTTCGTAACCAAGTGCGCAAACAATTTCCGTAGCGCTGGGAAGAAGCGAAGCAATACGAGGGCGCATTACATATTCCTAAAATTATTTGCCTAATACGTAGGCGAAGATTAAGGGAGCAACGATGGTGGCGTCGGATTCGATAACGAAGCGCGGCGTTTCGGGGCCGAGTTTCCCCCAAGTAATTTTTTCATTCGGCGAGGCACCGCTGTAAGAGCCGTACGAAGTGGCACTTTCGGAGATCTGGCAGAAATAGCCCCAGAGCTTT
>Ga0209515_10006722_pt1 | contig 14170 bp, 10 predicted proteins | sample Subgroupgradi54m_FD_187454 | JGI IMG/M metagenome (GOLD analysis project Ga0209515, IMG submission 187454) | Subsurface groundwater microbial communities from S. Glens Falls, New York, USA - GMW60B uncontaminated upgradient, 5.4 m (SPAdes)... ...
TGTCGAAGCTCGGCCTGGTAGGAAACTACAGCTTTCAGAAGTCCGAGGACGCCGTGCTCAGGACGGAGGCCGGCAATGCTCCCCATCACAAGGTCTACTTTCGCATGGAGTGGACCTTCCTCGAAAACTGGCTCATCACTCCGCAGTTTCTCTTCATCGGGCCACGGGGTAGAGAACCCAACGATCCCCGTCCAGAGCTTCGTGGTTACGCCTCGTTCGACGTCGTTCTTCGAAAGAGGCGCCTGTTTGGATTCGATGTGGCTTGTTACGTCAAGAACATCCTTGACTACGACATCCGGGAACCAGGCCCAGCGCCGGCGCCCGGATCCACCAGGCCACCCATTCCCGGCGATCTCCCGCAGGCCGGGCGAAGCGTTTTCTTGGAAACCGTCTACCGATTTTGAGCGGACACTGCTCGAAATATGGCGTCATCGAGATACTCCAAAGCAATTTGCCACTACGATCACGGCGGACCCCTGAAGGAATGTCGCACTCTGCTTCAACTGGAGAGCACTTTCGCCGGTTTCGGGCTCTGCTCGGCAGGGTGCTCGCGGTCCTGGCAGGCTCTTCCATCGCACTGGCAAACCCTTCCGATCCGGCCCTCGAGCATCAGGTCAAGGCCGAGTGCATCGAACGCTTCACGCGCTTCGTCGATTGGCCGCCAGACCTGCTCCGCTCCAGCGACACCGCCTTCGTCGTCTGCACGCTAGGCGAAGGCCCGCTCGGAGCGCAGCTCGAGCGGGTGGTCGTGGCGCGCGGCAAGCTCAAGGACCATCCCGCCCGCACGCGACGTTTGGTTCGTAACGAAGCGGCCGACGGGTGCCACATTTTGTACATCTCGCCCACCGAGCGGGACTCGCTCGGAAAAGTCGTTGAGCAAACCCGCGGCAAACCAATCCTGTCCGTCAGCGATACACCGGGCTTCGCCCAGCAAGGGGTCATCATCAACCTATTCCTTGACGAGAGCTCTCGCGTAAGGTTCGAAATCAACAGCGAGGCCGCACGGGCGAGCGGCCTCAGGATCAGCGCGAAGCTCATGAGCCTGGCCCGGCTCGTGGGAACGAGGGGATAGGGCGCGCCATGCTCCGCTCAGCTTCGATCCGAGCCAAGCTCATCGCGATCGTCATGGCGACTTCCATCGTCTCCCTTCTCCTCACCGGCGTGAGCCTCGCCAGCTTCGAGTTCATCGACGACCGGAACACGATGAGCAAGGAGCTGGCTACCGTCGCGGACATCATCGGGGCGAACAGCACGGCGGCCCTGACCTTCGATGACCCGCGAACAGCCCACGAGATCCTTGCGGCCCTGGCTTCGCAACCCGACGTCGTCGCGGCTTGCCTCTATGACGCCGAGGGGCGCCTCTTCGCGGACTACCGGAGTGCAGATGCGCAGGCCGCGTGTCCAGAGGCGCCGGAGCCGGACGGCGCCGGTTTTCGAAACGACACCCTCGTCCGCTCCGGCGCCGTCATGCTCGATGGTCAGCGGATCGGAACGCTTCGCTTGGTGGCTACTCTCGGTGAGCTCCAAAAGCGGCTTCATCTTTATGGCGTCGTACTCGCGGCCATTGTCGCTGCCTCGGCCCTCGCCGCACTCCTCATCTCCGCTCACCTCCAGGGTCTCGTTTCGCGGCCGATTCTCGAACTTGCTGGGACCGCGAAGCGCGTCTCGGACCACCAGGACTACACATTGCGTGCGCCCAAGCACACCAACGACGAGATCGGAGTCGCCGTCTCTGCGTTCAACCAGATGCTCGAGCGCATTCAGGACGCCGATCGGGCGCTTCGAGAGGCCGGCGAGAAGAGCCGCGAGCAGGCGCAGTTTCTGCGGTCCATTTTGGACAACATGGGAGAAGGGATGGTGGCCTGCGACCTGACTGGGAAATTTCTCTTGTGGAACCCGGCGGCGACTCGCCTCGTAGGGAGCGAGGCGGCAAAACTGGACGCTACCGAGTGGCCGCGCCACTTCGGCCTCTATCGCGAGGACAAGAAAACCCTGTTCGACGCCGGCGATCTCCCTCTCGTGCGCGCCATGCAGAACGACGTGGTGACCGACCAAGAGCTCTACATCGGACCGCCATCAGAGCGGAGCGGCCACTGGATAAGCACCACCGCGCGGCCCTTTCGTGACGAGAACGGACAGCTGCGTGGAGCCATCGCCGTGTTTCGCGACGTCAGCGACCGTAAACGGACCGAAGCCGAGCTTCGGGCCAGCGAGGCGCAGCTTCGCCAAGCCCAGAAAATGGAGGCGGTCGGACAGCTGGCCGGCGGCATCGCCCACGACTTCAACAACCTCCTGACGGCCATCTGCGGATACAGCATGCTCGCGCTCTCGCAGCTGCCGCAAGATCATCCCATGCGGGGTGATCTCCAAGAGATCCTGAAGGCCGGCGAGCGAGCCGCTTCCCTCACACACCAGCTTCTGGCATTCAGCAGAAAGCAGGTCCTTGCGCCCAAGCTCCTCAATCTGAATGCGGTCGTCTCGGGCTTGGACAAGATGTTACGCCGTGTGATCGGCGAGGACATCGATCTGGTCAGTGCATGCGCCCCGGATCTCGGCGCGGTCAAGGCAGATCCCGGGCAGCTCGAGCAGATCATCTTGAACCTTGCGGTGAACGCTCGGGACGCCATGCCGCGAGGAGGCAAGCTCACGATCGAGACCGCCAACTGCGAGCTGGATCAACAATACGCTCATGAACACATTGGCGTTCGCCCCGGAGCGTACGTGCTCTTGTCGGTGACCGACACTGGGGTCGGCATGGATGCCGCGACCCAGTCTCACGTTTTCGAACCTTTCTTCACGACCAAGGAGAAGGGCAAGGGGACCGGCTTGGGGCTGTCGACGGTTTACGGCATCGTCCAGCAGAGCGGAGGGCACGTGGCCATCTACAGCGAGGTGGGCCGCGGGACCTCGGTCAAGATTTATCTACCCCGGAGCGCCGAGCCTGCGGACACGCTGGCGAAGCCGTCCGTTCCAGCGCCAGCGCCAGCGCCGCCGCACGGCACAGAAACAATTCTTCTTGCGGAGGACGAGGAGCCCGTGCGCCGCCTCACGCGCGACATTCTTACCGGCTTGGGCTACACCGTTCTGACCGCCATCGACGGCATCGATGCGCTCCAGGTGATGAAAGAGCACGATGGACCGATCCACCTTCTCATCACGGACGTGGTGATGCCGCGAATGGGCGGCCCCGAGTTGGCCCATAGGCTCGTCGAGCTCGTTCCCGGGATTGGTGTCCTCTTTCTCTCCGGCTATGCCGCCGATGCGATCGCCCATCAGGGCGTGCTTGGCGAAGAGCCGGCTTTCATGCAGAAGCCCTTCACGCCCGACGCACTAGCGCGAAAGACACGGGAGCTCCTAGGTCGACCAGCTACTTCGGCCCCGGCACCGCGCAACGACCGTTGATGCAGCGATCCCGCGCGTTGCAGCAGTCCGTGTCCGCGACGCACTTGTCGAACTCGTGCGCGCAGGTCGGCTTTGCCGCGGTGCACGTGAGCCCACCGTCCACCGATTGGCAGTACCCGCCGCAGCACTCGTCGCCCGTCTCGCAGCTCGTCCCGTCCGCGTGGCACGGATCGACGACCCAGAAACCTCGCGAGTTGCCGGCGAGGAGCTCCTGCGCCGGGAGGTAGAACGCAGGGTGGCTGGGATCCGGAGACGGACGGGGAGTCTCACTTGAAATTCCCCTGCCCAGGCAGCGACTGCCCCGCGATTCCGGCCGCTGGCCAGCTGAAGGTATCCGTGACCTGCTGATCGTCGATCCCCGTCAGACGAATGGCGAAGCTCCCTTTGCCGAAGCCGCCACTGTCGGTGAGTGTTCCGTCGGAGCCGCGCGCCAGGGGGACGAAGCTCGCATGATTGGCGCTCTGGACCTCGATGCTCTTGAGCGGCACACGGGCATTGCGCACCCAAAGGCTCGTCCACCACTCGCTCGATCCCGTCTGGAACTCGTAGGTGATCTTGCCGGAGTCCGGGCACTTGGCGAATTGCCAGCTCATGGTGCGGGGGAATTCGCCGCTGTTCAGCATCTGGTAGGCGTCGGGGCTGACATCGATGCTGTTGGGGTCCGTGTCGCCGTAGGTGACGACGCGCAAGAGAGCCGATTTTCCTTTCGCGGTCGTCACGTAGATGCACGCATCGCAGTAGCTGGCGACGTTGGGAATTCCGTTCCAGAGGCCGGCAAGCAGAGTGCCTTCGGCTTGCCGAACCGATATCGCATACTTGGTCGCGGGCGCGCAGGCGTTGTGCCACTGCGTCTCGTCATAATCGACGGGCCCGAGGTGGAACTGGCCTCCTTCGTAGTTCTTGCCGAACGTCACGAGGGCTCCGCCACCGGTGCCCCCACTCGAGCCGCTCGAAGAACCTTGCGCACCGCCGCCGGCCGAGGCGCTTCCGCCCTGGTCGCCGCTCGCGGGTTCGGAGTTACTCGAGCACGCCGAGATGGTTACCGCCATGACGCCCGAAAGACCGATTCGCGCGAACATGGCGCAAGAATACGACGCGACGGCGGCGTGGGCTACCACCCGCCCATGACCCCTCCAACGACCACCCTTTCGAGATTACTCTCGCTCGCTCGGTAGGCCGCGCAGTGGGCTCGGTGCGCGGGGCGGGGGTGCTCTAGCGGACCTTTGCGCGAAAATAACGGCGGCGCTCAGCTTCGAAAAAGCATAATGATGCGATTTGCCCATGCTTCAAGAGCAAGTCGAGCACCCGGATGGACGCGTCGAGCTGAAGGAAGGCGTCACCCTCGACGATCCCGCGCTCTTCAACGAAGACCTCGCGCCGACGCGCGTGAGCAGCCGAACGTGGACGACGTACACCTACGCGGCGCTCTGGATATCGATGGCGCACTGCATTCCGACCTACATGCTCGCGTCGGGACTCGTCGCCCCCGAGCCAAAGGGCCCAGGCATGACGCCTGGGCAGGCGCTGGTGACAATCCTCATCGGCAACGCCATCGTGCTCCTGCCCATTTTGGCCAACTCGCACCCGGGCACCAAGTACGGCATCCCCTTCCCTGTCTTCGCGCGGGCCTCGTACGGCGTCTTTGGTGCAAACGTGCCGGCCATCATGCGCGCGCTCGTCGCGTGCGGGTGGTTCGGCATTCAGTGCTGGATTGGCGGACAGGCATTGCAGACGTTCTTTCGCTCTCTCTGGCCGGCCTGGCCCACGCTCCTTGGCCCGGCCGCCCGCTCGTGTGCAGATACTCCTTGTACGACGTTCCAGTGGATGGTCAGCGGGCACTACCCCACCGAGTGGATTACGTTCGGCATTTTCTGGGGCATCAACATTCTCATCGTTTACCGCGGCATGGAGCTTCTCCGAAAGGTCGAAAACTGGGCAGCTCCCTACGTGCTCGTGATGACGGCCCTCTTGGTCGGCTGGGCCGTTTGGAAAGCCAACGGCCTCGGGCCGCTGCTTTCGCAGCCGAACCACTTCGCTACTTTTGGGGACTTCTGGAAGAAGTTCGTTCCGAGCGTCACCGCCATGATCGGCTTCTGGGCCACCCTCTCGCTCAACATGCCGGATTTTACGCGCTTCGGCCGATCGCAGAAGGAGCAGGCCCTCGGCCAAATCGTGGCGCTGCCCGCCACGATGACCGTGTTCGCGGCCATGGGCGTCTTCATCACGAGCGCATCGACGGTCATCTACGGCGAGGCCATCTGGGATCCGGTCGATCTCGTCGGCCACTTCACCTCGCGCGTCATCGTCGCAATCTCGATGTTCACGGTCGCTGTCGCGACGCTGAGCGTGAACATTGCCGCCAACGTCGTATCGCCAGCCAACGACTTCGCGAACCTCGCACCCAAGCGCATCAGCTTTCGCACGGGCGGGCTCATCACCGGGATCGTCGGTATCGCGATGATGCCCTGGAAGCTCATCGCCGACCCGAGCGGCTACATTTTCAAGTGGCTGCTCGGCTACTCGGGAGGGCTGGGCTCCATCGCGGGGGTCTTGATTTGCGACTACTGGTTCATTCGAAAAAAACGCCTGGCCGTCGCCGATCTGTACCGCCGCGAGGGGGAATACGCCTACGCCAGCATGGGAACCAACTGGGCCGCCATCGTGGCCACGGGCGTTGGCTGCGCGCTCGCCTGGATCGGGCTCGTGATCCCGAGCCTTCGCGTGCTCTTCGACTACGCTTGGTTTTCCGGCGGGCTCGGATCGGCGGCGGTCTACGCGCTTCTCATGCGCCGAAAGGCCTAAGCCCTATTGAAGCTTCACCCTCTGCACGCCGGCAATCGTCGCCACCACCGGCCCGGCCAGATTGCACCAGCTCTTGCACGCGTCGATGATCGCCGGATCGCTGGTGGCCACACTCGCCGACCGTCGGAGCACCGACTTGGGGTCCGCGTGCAGATCGACGTCGACCTGCACCTTCCACTTTTTTGCGAGAGGTAGAAGCTTGTCTCGGAGGGCGGGCGCGTCGGCGCGCGCGCCGTCGAGCAGCCACTTCGTTTTGGAGGGACGCATCTCGCGCAAAACCGGGCCGATGCGTTCGAGCGCCGCGTCGACGTGCACCACCGAACCCCCGGCGACGAGAGGCTGCACCGTTTGGTCCATCCCCTCCAGCAGCACGCCACCGGCGAGGGCGGTGGTGATCGCGTCGATCACGTCGTGACCATCGACGAGCAAGGGCCTTCGCGCGATGTCCTCGGGGAGCATTTCCTTGATCGCGCGCGCTCTGTACTGCGGCGCCGAGCAGACCGCACGCTCCAGCACGGCCAGCTGCTCGGGCACGAGCTCGCGCTGCTTGACCACGAGGACCATCACCTCGGAGGCGGCGTAGCCTCGACCATTGAGAAAGGCGATTTCCTCGGCGGCGAGCTTCAGACGGTCAAGTGCTTCGCCTTCGAACAGGGACGAGCTCATCTTTGAGCCACCCAGGCTACCTCACCGAGGGACTCCGCGCAGCCAAGCCGCCCACTTCTTTGAGCACGCGCCGAATCTCCGCCACATCGAAGGGCTTGGCGAGACACGGATTCGGCACGCGCGCCAAAAACGCGCGCGCGCTTGCCGTAAACGCTCCACCGGTCATGAACACGAAGGTTCTCGCGAGCTCGGGTCGTGTCGCCGTGGCGCGTTCGAAAACGTCGGCACCGCTCAGGCCGGGCATCATCAGATCGCAAAAGATCACGTCGAAACGCGCCTGGGAAATTGCGGAGAGCGCTTCCTCGGCAGAGAGCACCGTGCGAACGGAGTGCTGGCGCCCGAGGATTTTCTGAAATACCCGTCCAATCGGTGGCTCGTCGTCGACAACCAGGACGTTGAGCCGTTTCGCTCCGCCGGGCACGGAGGGCGGCGGCGTTACCGTACGCGAACGAAGGGACGGCATCGTCGCTGGAAGCGTCACACGCGCGACCGTCCCGCGTCCGGGCTCGCTCTCGATTTCAATCGTACCCCCATGCGACTCGACGATGGCATGACAGATGGAGAGACCGAGACCGGTTCCCACGCCCACCGGCTTGGTCGTGTAAAACGGATCGAACACGCGCGCGAGAAGCCCCGGCTCAATCCCGATGCCCGAATCATGCACTTCGATGATCGCCGCGCCTGTCTGCGACGTGCGCGTGGCTACGCGAATGACGTTGCTGCCGCTCTCGGGAAGCGCCTGCACCGCGTTCACCAGAAGATTCAAAAAAACTTGCGACAAACGCGAGTCGCTGGCCAAAACCCGCGGCACGTCGCCGAATTCGCGGACCAGTTGGGCGCGGTGGCGGATCTCGTTGTCCGCCATGTTGATCGCGGCGTCGAGCACCGTACGCACGTCGAGCGAGCGGCGCATATCGTCCTGCGGATTGGAGAATGTCCGGAGATCGCCCACGATGTCGCGCACGCGTCGCGCGCCGCTCGCCGCATCGGCCAGTGCGGGACCTATCTCGGCGAGTTGGTCGCGCACCGGTGCCGCCTCCTGGAGCGCTGCGACCTTGCGAACGCTGCGTTCAATGTGATCGATGTTCGCGAGCACGTATGCAAGTGGATTGTTGATCTCGTGCGCAACGCCGGCCGCGAGCGTGCCCACGCTCACCATCCGCGCGGCATGTTGCAGCTGTGCCTGGATTTGGCGACGCTCGGTCACGTCACGCGCAAAAAGGAGGGTCGCTTCCTGTCCGTCGAAGTCGACGAAGTGAACCGTGGCCTCCACGAAGATGAACGTGCCGTCGCGACGCAGCATCTTGAGCTCGTGCGGCGCAACGCGCAGCCCTTCGATCGCATCACGGTCTTCGACCGCGACGAGCTCGCGGAACGGAAGATCGACGAGGTCGGTGGGCTCTTGATAGCCGAGAATCCTCCCGGCAAGGGGGTTTGCGTAGACGACGATCCCGGCGCGGTACACGAAGATGGCGTCCGGGGCGCCCTCGATGAGGCGTCGGAAGCTGGACTCGCTGCGGGCGAGCGCCGCTTCGGCCGCGCGCCGCTCGGTAATGTCTTCGGCCACCGACAGCGCGACCATCTTGCCGCCGATGCGCACGGCAATCGTACGCACCTGAAAGCTGACGAAGCGCCCCTCGTGCGTGACGAACGGCACTTCGCGAAGGAACGCCGGCTCCCCAGTGGAGAGGACCCGTTCCGACTGCCCGCGGAGCGCCTCGCGCAACTCCGTCGGGTACGCGAGCTGGTCGATTCGCGTCCCGACGATCTCGGCCGTCGTCTTTCCGAACAGCCTCGCATGTGCCTCGTTCGAGAGCGCGCACGTCGTGTCGGCGGCGAGCGCGAAGACTGGGCACGGCAACGCGTCGCACAAGCTTTGCACGAGCGGCTCGTCGGTCATGGTGACGGCGCGCAAACGGCAATAGAGGACGTCTCCGTGCGGATCGGCTTGCCAAGACAGCCAGCGGTACGATCCGTCGGGCTGCCGCCAGCGGGCGTCGAAGGTGCCGCGCACACCTCGCGCCACGAGAGCCGTGAGCTCCTTTTCTGCGCGATCGCGGTCGTCCGGATGAAGGAGCTCGGCGCACGATCGGCCGACGAGCTCTGCCTCCGCGCAACCGAGCACGACCAGAAGCGCGCCGTTTGTGTGATGGATCCGCCCATCGCCACCGAGGACGCACAAAGCCTCGCGCGAATGCGCGAAGAAGCTCTCGAAAACAGCAGCAGTCACCGGTAACAGGTAACGGTCGCGGCGAGATTCCCTTCAGGTCGGCCGCGGGACTACATACATCTCGGTAGAGATGGTAGGGTCTCGTATGAGATGGGAGACCTTTCGCGCGAGGAGATTTCTGCCCTCGAGGACTTCCGGGATATCCTAGTGGGCCGTCTTCGAGAGCGGATCCACCGGATGACGCTGTTTGGCTCGCGTGCACGCGGTCGAGGCGCGCAAAATAGCGATCTGGATGTGCTCGTCCTCGTGCATGACGCGACACGGGCCGATCGCCGCTCGGCCCGAGACGCGGCGGCCGACGTCTCCCAACGGCACTCCGTAGTCGTCTCCCCTCTCTTGCTCGATGCCGGAAGCTGGCAAGACCATCCGCTTCGCGCCGTCATCGACCGGGAGGGACGGACTCTGTGAGGGGGTAAGGACAACTCCTCTTTACAGCGCGAACGTCCCCCGCTTCACGAAGCGCCCGTCCCCCTGCTTCCCCACGTACTTCCCGTTCTCCACCACCACTCTGCCGTGCGACAGAACGTGGGTCGGAAACCCCACGACCTCTTGTCCTTCGAACGGCGAGTAGTCCACGCGCATGTGAAGCGTCTTCTGGCTGAGCACGTGCTTCTTTTCGGGGTCCCACACCACGAGGTCTGCATCGGCGCCCACCGCCACGGTGCCCTTTCTCGGATAGAGCCCGAAAATCTTCGCAGGCGCCGTGCTGGTGATTTCCACGAACCGATTCATCGAGATTTTCCCCGCGCGCACCCCGCCGTCCCACAAGAGGTACATGCGCGTCTCCACGCCGGGCATTCCGTTGGGAATCTTCGCGAAGCTGTCCTTGCCCAGCTCCTTCTGGCCCTTCATGCAGAACGGGCAGTGGTCCGTGGAGACGACCTGCAGGTCGTGCGTTCGGAGACCACGCCACAAATCCTCCTGCATGCTCTTTGGCCGAAGCGGCGGCGTGCAGACGTACTTGGCCCCTTCCAGTCCCGGCCTGTCCAAGTCGTCCTGCGAGCAAAAAAGATATTGCGGACAGGTTTCGGCATACGCCGGCAGCCCACGGTCCCGCGCCTCCACCACTTGCTTGAGCGCCCGCTCGGCCGACAAGTGGACGATGTACACCGGCGCGCCCGCCATTTCGGCGAGGCAGATCGCCCGATGCGTCCCCTCGGCCTCGGCAATCTGCGGCCGCGTGAGCGCGTGGTACACGGGCGCGGTGTGGCCCTTGGCGAGCGCCTGCTGCACGAGAATGTCGATGGGAATGCCGTTCTCAGCGTGCATGCAAATGAGCGCGCCGATTTCGCTCGCCTTCTGCATGGCGCGAAAAACCTGTCCGTCGTCGACGAAGAGGACGCCGGGATATGCCATGAAGAGCTTGAACGAGGTGACCCCCTCGCTCACGAGCTGTCCCATTTCCTTGAGTGTGCCGTCGTTCACGTCGGTCATGATCATGTGGAACGAGTAGTCGACCGCGGCCTTGCCCTCGGCCTTCGCGTGCCACGCGTCGATGCCTTTTCGAAGCGGATCGCCCTTCGTTTGGATGGCGAAGTCGACGATGCAGGTCGTGCCGCCGTGCGCGGCGGCAAGCGTGCCTGTTTGGAAATCGTCGCTCGAAACGGTGCCGCCGAACGGCATGTCCATGTGGGTGTGCGCGTCGATCCCGCCGGGCAGAACATACTTGCCCGTCGCATCGATGGTCGTATCCCAAGGACCGGGTGGACACGCATTGGGACCGAAGATGGCTGCAATCTTGCCATCCACGACCGCGAGGTCCGCCGCGTAGGTATCTACCGCCGTTACGATCGTCCCACCTTTGATGAGCGTGCGCGTCATTGAGAACTCTCCTCCGTCCGTGAGGATAGGCCGCTCGCACCCAGGTCGAAAGCCCTAGCGCTTGGTATCTTCGTTGAAGCTGGAGGACCCCAGAAGAAGGAGCAGGGAGGGCTTCGGTTCAACCGGACAACTTCGGGCAACTCCTGCTCGGCGCACTACGTCGTGGTCGCGGAAAAGTGAGGCCTCCCGCTGTCGTTGTCACTCGACCGTTGATGCGATTGACTCGGATGGCTTCCACCCCGACGGAGTCGCATAGAAGAGCCACACTTTGCCGAGTGCCTGATGGCGTGTCGGCGAAAACTCCGCCGGAGCTCCAAGTCCGAGATCGAACTGGCCCATGCTCTCCACCGTCGTGTAGAAGCTCTTGCGGGTCACGTTTCGGCCAGCCTTCTCGAGAACCATGAGAAACGTTTTTGCGGTGATGAAACCCTCGAGCGAATCGAGGCTGTAGTTCGCCGAAGGGGTGTACGCCGTCTGCCAATCCCCCCTTGGCGTCTGCGGCTTGTACTTGTCCATGGCCGTTCGGTATTCGACAACAGCGGGCAAGCTTTTGTCATCGAACGAGGGCACGACAGACGTGTACACGAGGTTGTAGGCGAGTTTTTTCTGGGTTCGTTTTTCTTCGGCCTGAAGCAATCGCAAGAGCTCGTCCGGTCCCACGAACGAATTGAAGTAGATGGGCACCTTGCTCCCCGCGCTCCTCACGTCTCGCACCAGGCCGCAGTTGACCTGATAACCACCCGTCGTCATGATGATGTCGACGCCCGCGGCGCGAAACGCGCTCGCGTCGGCCACCGCGCTCTCTTCCCACTTACGCGTGCGCGGGTACTGCCGAACCACGGCCGCTTCGAGCTTTTTCTCGCGAAGCACCCTTTCAGGTACGTCGGCGTTACGTACGATGGTGTCTGTCCGAAGAGGCCGAACTTCTTGCGCCCGGCGCTGACGAACGCATCAACGACTGCCCTGGTCTCGTCTTCGTACGTGGCGCGCGGGTTGAAAATGATCTCCTTGGTCTTGGGTTCTTGCAGAATGTCTGCCCCCGTGAGAACCCAAAAGTAAAAAAGCCCGTCGTCCAGGTAGTAGGTACGCACGGCGGGAACAGCGCGCACGAGGCCGATCACGCCCATCGCGCCAAAGAGAGCGAAGGGGTGATGGTCCTCCACCAGCTTCACTACCGTGCCCGCAGCCTTCTCGGGATCGTAACCGTCGTCGGCCAGGACGAGGCGGATCTTTCGCCCATGAACGCCGCCCGCGTCGTTGGCAGCCGAAAACGCGGCCATTGCGCCACGCCACATTTCGACGGCGATACCGGGGTATTGCCCGGTAAAGCCCGCAGGTTGCGCCAAGATGATCTCGGTGTCGGTGATGCCCCCACGGTCCATCCCGCCTTCCGCCGGAACGGAATTCACGGTCTTTCCGGCGTCTCTGTTTTCCGGTGCACTGGAGCTCCGGTCCTTGCACGACAACGAGGCGGCCACGAGGATGACCGCGCCAAGCAAGCGAATCCGTTGAACCGGCCTCGGCAGGGTAGCCGCTTGCTGCATGAGGTCGAGAGTACACCGTCAATGACGGGACCTTCCAACAATGCGCTGTGGCCGTCGTCGCGAGGTTCCGGACGAGGCGACTGCGCTCGATGTGCTTGCCGCGTTCGGTGGTTCGGTTCTCTCGGCGCTCGGGAGCATCGGAGGTAGCGCGGACGCGACGATCGCTACGGGGGAAGGCGTCGCAAGCTCTCGCGCCCACGCTCGCCGCGACGACCCAGCCCGTAGTCGCTCGCCGGATTCTGCACACCGCGCGATTCGCCGCGCATTGATCTGCGTTGTGAAGCAACCATCCCGCGAAGTGTCACGTCGTCTGGGCACGTCGCGTCACCCTCCGGGTGCGTGTAGGGCAAGTGGACCGAGCCGCGTCCGCGCGCGGAGGGCGCAGCCACGATCACCGCGAACAGCCCGAGCAACGCAGCAACACCGCGCGCGACGTCAGGCTACCACGTGGCGCGGGAGCTCTCGGGCGAAGCGGCCGTCATCCTGTTCGTCCTTCGCCGCGTTTCCCGGGGTCCGGTCAGCGTCCAGACCCGAGGGCAGACGACGGCGGGGCCTGCTCGCGAAGCTGCTCGGCGAGCTCGCGAAGCTCGACGCGAAGCGTTCGCGCCGAGTCGTGACGATCGGCCGGACGCTTGGCGAGCGCCCGCATGAGAATGTCCTCGAGCAACGGATCGATTCCTGGCACGAAATGGCTGGGCCTACGCGGCGGCTCGTTCTCGTGCTTCATGAAGAGCTCGACGAGCGTATCCGCCGTGAACGGGTGGGCCGCGGTCAACGCCTCGTACATCGTCATGCCGAGCGCATAAATGTCGGTGCGGCTGTCCAGCTCTCCGCCGCGGATCTGCTCGGGGGACATGTAGGCCGGCGAGCCGCAAATCATTCCGCCAATCGTGAGCTCGCCCTCGTCGGGACCCGGATTTTTCAGCTTCGCCATGCCAAAGTCGCACACCTTGACGAGATCCGCTTCGGCAAGCTCGTCGTCGACCGACGGCACCAGCAAGAGGTTTTCGGGCTTGATGTCGCGGTGGATGATCCCCTCTTTGTGGGCGAGAACGAGCGCGTTGCAAACCTGAACACCGATCTCCACCACCCGCAACGCGGGCAGCCTACCGCCCGCTTGAAGGACCTCCTCGAGAGACCGCCCGGCGACGTACTCCATCACCAGGTAAAGCAGCCCGTCGGGCTCCTGCCCGAAGTCGAGCACACGCGTCACGTTGCGATGATCGAGCTTGCTCGCGGCGCGCGCCTCGCCTTTGAAGCGCTTGACGAACTGGGCCTCATGCTGGTTTTGCGCGTGAAGCACCTTCACGGCGACCTCGCGCCCCAGATCGGCGTGCACCCCACGGTACACGGCGCCGGCATTGCCAGAGCCAAGCAGCGACAGAAGGCGGTATTTGCCTGCGATCGTGCGGGAGAGCAGCGGGCTATTTCGCGTCGTGGCCGGCGCGCCGGAGACGGAGGGCACAAGCGCGGGCGGCGGAATCGACGCTGCGGCTTCGATGAAGACGCGGTCGACGACCGTGTCCTCCTCGGGCACGAACGCCACTGGGATCGAGGAAGGCCCCTCCTCCGGCCAGACCTCCGGCGGCTTGTCCGAAGGCGGCAACGAGTCGGCGGGCACATCGATCTGCTCGGCAATCAGATAGAGCTCCGCCGCTTGCACGCGCGTCCGCGGTCGGAAACGGAAGGGAACCAACCCACCCTC
>Ga0209515_10006723_pt1 | contig 14169 bp, 18 predicted proteins | sample Subgroupgradi54m_FD_187454 | JGI IMG/M metagenome (GOLD analysis project Ga0209515, IMG submission 187454) | Subsurface groundwater microbial communities from S. Glens Falls, New York, USA - GMW60B uncontaminated upgradient, 5.4 m (SPAdes)... ...
AAGCCGATCCGAAAACATCTCTTTGCGATCTACGCCTTCGCCCGGACCGCCGACGATTTTTCCGACGAGGAGGCGTTTGCGGAAGGACGCCTGGAGCATCTCGACCTCTTTGAAGCAAAGCTCGATCGGGCGATCCAAGGGTCGGCCCTTCCGGATGAAGACCTCCTCTTTATCGCCCTCTCCGAGACGCTCGACAAGACCGGCATCCCTTCAAAACTCCTGAAAAATCTCCTGACCGCCTTCCGGCTCGACATCACCAAGAAACGATACCGGAATTTTCAGGAGCTTGAGGATTACTGCGTCTATTCGGCGAATCCGATCGGCCGGATCGTCCTGCTCCTCTTTGGTTATCAAGACCCGAAGCTGTTGGCGCTCTCGGATCGCATCTGCACCGGAATTCAATTGGTCAATCATTGGCAGGACATCGGAATCGATCTCTCGCGGGATCGTGTCTATCTTCCCGAGGAGGATTTGCGCCGGTTTGATTATTCCTACTCCGATCTCTCGGAACAAAAGGTCAACGATTCGTTCCGGGCCCTGATGCGATTCGAGATCTCGCGCGCCCGCTCGCTCTTCTACGAAGGGCGTCCGCTTCTCGAGGCCCTCGAACGAAGGCTCCGATGGCAGATCTCACTGATGTGGCTCGGCCCGATGAGGATTCTCGACAAGATCGAAAAGAGCGATTTTGACCTTTTTCGAGCCCGTCCGACCCTCTCCAAGCGTGAACTTGCGAGGCTCTTTCTCAAGGTACCTTTTCAAAAACGGTGATGAAAAACTTTTCTTACAGCCACGAAGTCGCCCGTCGAAGCGAATCAAACTTCTATTGGTCCTTTTATTTTCTGCCGCCTCAAAAACGGCGCGGCATTTTAACGATCTACGCCTTCAGCCGCCTGGTCGATGATGCAGTGGATGAAGCCCCGAATGAAGAAACCGCCCGCCAGGAGATCGCCGATTGGCGAAAACGACTCGACCTTTGTTTCGATAAAAAGGACATCCTGAGCCTGTCGAAGGACCATCCAATCCTCCCCGAACTCGCCGAGACGGTCCGCCGGTTTGAGATCCCCAAGACCTACCTTCTCGATCTCCTGACCGGCGTCGAAATGGATTTAGAAAAAAAACGCTACGCGACCTTCGCCGAGCTGGAAAAATATTGCTACCACGTCGCCGGAACGATCGGCCTTCTCTGTAATCGGCTCTTCGGAATCTCAGATGAGAGGGGAAAGGAATACGCCATTCTCTTGGGAACCGCCTTTCAATTGACGAATATCCTCCGCGACGTCGGAAGCGACGCCCGGCGCGGAAGGATCTATCTGCCTCAGGAGGAGTTGAAAAAATTCGGCCTTTCTGATTCGGATCTTTTGAAGGCAAAGGCTTCGCCCGCGTTTTTTGATCTGATGAAATTTCAAGCGACACGGGCGGAGGACTTTTACGCACAGGCCTTTCAAGTTCTTCCGCAAAAGCTCCGGCAAAGAATCATCCCGTCGGAGATGATGACCGGATTTTATCGGTCGATCCTGAAAAAGCTTCGGCAGGAAAATTTTCCTGTTTTTGAAAAGAAAGTTTCACTGACCGGAAGAGAGAAACTAGGGATCGCCGTCAAGAGCATTTTGAGTTCTCTTTTATGAATAAAAAAGAAGTACTGATCATCGGCGGAGGATTCGCCGGCCTGTCGGCGGGGGTCGAACTCGCCTCTCGCGGCCATCAGGTCACGCTGATCGAACGCAAAGGCCATCTCGGAGGGCGCGCCTATTCGTACCGCGATCCGATCACCGGTTCGACCCTGGACAACGGTCAGCATATCCTCATGGGCTGTTATCGCGAGACGATCTCTTTTTTGGAAAAGATCGGAACCCTGAATAAAATTTCTTTTCAGAGAAACCTGGCCGTCGATTTTGCGGGAATCGGAACCCGGGCGGCTCGATTTCAATCGCTGCCGCTCCCAAATCCTTTTCATCTCTTGACCGGATTTCTTTTTTTTCGAGGTCTCACCTGGAAGGATAAAAAATCGGCCCTTCGTCTCGGCCGACTCTTTGCAAAAGGGGGCCTGTCGGAGGAGGCACTCTCAGACTTGGACCGATTATCGGTCAGGGAATGGCTCTTGCGTGAAGGGCAGACCCAAAGGATCCAGGAGAGATTCTGGGATCCCCTGACCTACGCCGCCTTGAACGATCGGCCCGAGGTCTCCTCGGCCGCCCTCCTTTATACGGTGATCAAGGAGGCGCTCTTTTCCGGCAAAAAGGCGGCTCGGATCGGTCTCCCGAAGGTCGGGCTCTCGGAACTTTATACCGATGCCGCCCGGGACTTTATCGAACGAAAGGGGGGGCATTTTCTCCTTAAATCTCCGGTCTTACGGCTCCATTTTCAGGGAAGGGAATTTCATGAGGTCGAGCTCGAAGGGGGGAGGAGATTGAGCGCGGAAAATCTCCTGGTGACGGTTCCTTTCACCGTCCTCCGAAAAATCCTTCCCGATTGGATGCTCTACGAAGACCCGTTTTTTTCGCCGCTTTCGGCCCTCACCTCGTCACCGATCGTCGCGATCAACCTCTGGTTCGACCGAGAGTTTCTCCACCGTCCGTTTGTCGGCCTTTGGGGGACCCAAGTTCATTGGATCTTCAACAAAGGCCGCCTCTTTCGCGAAGGGCCGAACTATCTTTCCCTCGTCATCAGCGGCGCCCGCGAAGAGCTTCAGACCCCCGGTCCCCAACTCATCGAGATCGCCTTGAAGGAGCTTTACGCAATCTTTCCCGAAGCGGCAAACGCCAAACTCCTCCGGTCGATGGTCACCAAAGAACCGGAAGCAACCCTCGCCCCCGCCGTCGGCTCTTCACGATTAAGACTCCCCCAAAAAACTCCGTACCGAAATCTTTTCCTGGCCGGAGACTGGACCGATACGGGACTGCCGGCCACCATTGAAAGCGCCGTAAGGTCAGCGAAAAGGGCCGTGGATCTCATTGAAGTTCAAGAATAATAAAGCAATTTTTATACATTGACTCTAGATAAGCTATAAATCCCGCTACCCCCTAACCAGGGCACTGACCCTCTTTTCGGTCATCCCGGAGGACCTCATTCGACTTAAACTTGAACGATTTAGAAAACAGGACCCCGAAGATATTTACGCCATCATCGAAAAAGAGAAGTTTCCCATGGATCCAATCCGAAAAAGAAAGCGGTTGATCTCATCGAACAAGCCGGATAGTTTTTCCCCTCCATGAAAATCTACACCAAGACCGGTGACCAGGGAGAGACGGGTCTTTTTGGGGGAGGCCGTGTCCGCAAGGATCATCCTCGAATCGTCGCCTATGGGGAGGTGGACGAGCTGAATGCGGGAATCGGGGCCGCGCGGGCTTTTAATCGTGATCCTTCCGTCGACGGCAATCTTAAACAGATTCAAAACGATCTTTTTGACATCGGGGCTATTCTAGCCACACCCGACACCAAAAAACTCGAAGGTAAGTCTTCGACCTCCGTCCGAAAGGGGCAAATCACTTTTCTCGAGCAATCAATCGACCGGATGGAGAAAGACCTTCCTCCGCTGCGGCAATTCATCCTTCCGGGAGGCAGCGAGGTCGGCTCGCTCCTGCATTTGAGCCGGACCGTCTGCCGCCGCGCCGAGCGGGAAATCATCGCCTTGTCGGAGACGGAAAAGGTCGATGCCGACCTCATCGTCTACATCAACCGGCTCTCCGATTATCTCTTTGTGCTCGCCCGCTGGGTGAATGTTAAAAAAGGAGTTGTCGAAACTCCATGGGAGAAAAAATGAAAGGGATGTTTCCAATGACCCCGGAGGGGCACAAAAAACTCGTGGAAGAGCTTAAATACATGAAGTCGGTTGAGCGTCCGAAGAACATCGCCGACATCGAGACGGCGCGCGCCCACGGCGATCTTTCGGAGAACGCCGAATATTCGGCGGCCAAAGAGCGGCAGAGTCATATCTCGGCCAAGCTCGCGGATCTTGAAGACAAGATCGCCCGGGCCCAAGTCATTGATCCCTCCAAACTCGACCACAAAAAGGTCGTCTTCGGCGCCACGGTCAAGCTCTCCGACGTCGATTCGGGGGAAGAGGTCCGGTATCAGATCGTCGGCGGAGACGAATCGGACGTGAAAAAAGGAAAGATCTCGGTCGAATCTCCGATTGCCAAGTCGCTGATCGGCAAAGAAGTGGGGGATGTCGCCAAAGTCGTGACCCCAGGGGGGGCGCGGGAATTCGAGCTTTTGGAGGTCCTCTATCAATGAGGGAGCAAGCCTCCACTCGATCGGATTCGCTACGGGCTATCCTCTTTGATTTTGACGGCGTCTTGGCCGACAGCGAGCCGGTCCATTGCGCGATGTTTCAAAAAGTCTTGGAAGGGGAGGGGATTCTTCTTTCCGAGGACGAATACTACGAAAAATATCTCGGACTCGACGATCGAGCCTGTTTTGCGGCGATCTTCAAAGACCGGGGCAAGCCGTTTGACGCCGACAAACAGGAAGAACTGATCCACAAAAAAAACGAAGTGGTCCTCCGGGCCATTTCGCAAAAATTGCTTCTGCTCCCCGGGATCGTTGAATTGATCGAAAAAATCTCGGGCCGTTACTATCTGGCGATCGTCTCCGGGGCGCTCAAGAACGAAATTTTGGAAATCCTGCGCCAAGGAGGGATCGATCGAAAATTTCACCTCATCGTCGCCGCGGAGGACGTCACCAAAGGGAAACCGGACCCCGAGGGATTTCTCAAGGCGATCCGACTTTTGAACCGAGATTTCGTCCCCCCCGCCGAGATCCTGCTTCCGGAAGAATGTCTCGTCGTGGAAGATTCCCCCTGGGGAATCGAGGCGGGAAAGAAGGCGGGCGCCAAAACGGTCGCCGTTCTGACCTCTTATCCGAGGGAGAGATTGCAAGAGGCCGATCTCATTGTACCCAACCTGAAGGTCATCAAATGGCCGGAGATTGAAAAACTGTTCGTTTAAAGGATAAAAACTTAATACTTTTTTTATTTCCCAGCCCCCAATCTTAACAGGAAATCGGTTCGAAACGTCGCTATCGTCGGGCGATGAAGACGAAGTTTCGACGGATTCTTTTCGGTTCCGCGAGAGACCTGCGCGACCCCTCGCTGGGAGACAAGCTCTCTCTCGCCGCCTTTTTGGCCTGGGTCGGTCTCGGTTGCGACGGACTCTCTTCGTCGGCCTACGGACCTGAGGAGGCCTACAAGGCGTTGGGGCTGCATGCCCCTTTGGCGATCTTATTGGTGGTCATGATGACGACGACGATCTTTGTCATCTCGATCGCCTATTCCAACTTGATTCAACATTTCCCCGGCGGCGGCGGAGGGTATCTCGTCGCGACCAAACTGCTGGGGAAAAATGCCGGCGTTGTCTCCGGTTGCGCCCTTCTCGTCGACTACTTTCTGACGATCTCCGTCTCGATCGCCGCAGGCTGCGACGCCCTCTGGTCGTTTCTGCCTCAGACTCTTGCGGGATATAAGCTCGATGCCGAAATCTTCGCCCTGATTGTTTTGGTTCTCATGAACCTCCGAGGGGTCAAAGAGTCGGTCACCCTCATCGCGCCGGTCTTTATGCTCTTCGTCGTCACGCATGTCTTCATGATCCTTTACGCCGTAGGAAGCCATATCACCGCCCTGCCGAGCCTCTTCTCGGCAGCTTCTTCCGATTTTCACGGTTCGGTCACCGCCGTCGGGTTTTTCCCTCTCGCCCTCATCCTCCTCCGGGCCTACTCGATGGGAGGAGGGACCTATACCGGCATCGAGGCGGTTTCAAACGGCGTCGCCACCCTGCGTGAGCCCCGTGTGCAAACCGGAAAAAAGACGATGTTTCTCATGGCGACCTCGCTCGCCTTCACGGCGGGAGGAATCCTGTTTTGTTACCTGTTGACCCACTCGATGCCGGTCGAAGGAAAGACGATGAACGCCGTTCTCGTGGGAAATCTTTTCGGCGCTTGGAAGATTGGCGCCTTCTCGGTCGGGAAGTCGTTGGTCATCGTCACCCTGGTGGCGGAAGCGGCGCTCCTTTTTCTTGCGGCGCAAACAGGCTTTATCGACGGCCCTCGGGTTTTGGCCAACATGGCGCTCGATTCCTGGGTCCCCCGCCATTTCGCCCAACTCTCCGACCGTCTGGTCACAAAAAACGGCATCTATTTGATGGGGGCCGCGGCGATCGGGACGTTGCTCTACACCCGGGGGAATATCACGATGCTGGTCGTCATGTACTCGATCAATGTTTTCATCACCTTCGTCCTGACCGAGCTCGGAATGGCCAGTCATTGGATCCTCGATAGGCATCGGGAACCACGATGGAAAAGCCAGCTCGCCATTCACGGCACCGGACTGGTGATGTGTCTCTGCATTTTGATCGTCACCCTGTATGAAAAATTCGGCGAAGGGGGGTGGATGACCTCCCTCATCACCAGCGGCGTCATTGCCCTTTGCTTCCTCATCCGTCGCCATTATCAAAGCGTAAAGACGAGCCTCAAAAGGCTCGACGACCTGGCGCTGATTCCGATCATCGCCTTTGAGCCGAATGATTCGGAAGACCGTCCCGCTCTTGATCCCAAGGCTCCGACCGCCGTCGTGATGGTCGGCGGTTTTTCAGGCTTCGGCCTTCACCAATTGATCTCGATCCAGATGCAGTTTCCGAATTACTTCAAGAATTTTATTTTTCTCTCGGTCGGAGTGTTGGATTCGGGAAATTTCAAGGGGGCTGAGGGACTCCGAAAAACGGAAGAAGAGACCCGCTCTCATCTCGAAAAATACGTCGAGTGGTGCCTGGAAAACGGTTGGGCGGCCGATTACCGGATGGCGATCGATACGGAGGCGACCGGCGCACTCGAAAATCTTTGCCGCAAGGTCAAAGAGGAATTCCCCAACATTACTTTTTTCGCCGGCCGGCTTATTTTTCAAAACGAGAAATTTTATCATCGTTTCTTGCATTACGAAACGGCCTTTTCCATTCAGCGGAGACTCCAGTTCGCCGGACTCCCGGTCACCATTCTGCCGATCCGGGTTCTTTGAAACGGAGGAAGAGATGTTAAAAATAAGGCGTCTCCTCAGCGCGGCTATCAAGAGATCGGGCGCCTATTTCGTCGTCATTCCTCCTACCGTGATCGAAAATATCGGTTTGCAGAAAAAGACGATCTGTATCAATGAATGGGACCTGGTTTCTCTGGTGGTGATTTCGTTCGGCCTTGGTTGTCTATGCGTGAAACTGAGAGATCTTCGATAAAGCCCCGATGGTTCCGTTATCTCCTTGCCTTGCTTCTGGTCACCGGATGGACGGCGCTGATCAAAGGGATCTTTCCCAACATCGAACTCGTCAATCTGGTCATGACCTATCTTCTGGCCAATATCCTCATCGCCGTCCGTTTCGGCCAGGGACCGTCGATGGTCTCGGCTATTTTGAGCGTGGCGCTGTTCGATTTTTTCTTCGTTCCGCCGTACCTGACCTTCGCCGTCGCAGATGCCAAATATTTGTTCACGTTCCTCATCATGTTGATCGTAATCCTCCTCACCGGCCGCCTCACCTTGCAACTCAAGCGCAGTGCCGAGAAAGCCAACCGGGCGCAAATCCAGGCGGAAAAAGAAGGGATCATCAGCTCCCTCCTCAGCTCCGTCTCCCACGACCTCCGTACGCCGCTCACCTCGATTTCCGGCGCCGCCAGCACCCTTTTAGTCCAAGCTTCTCATCTTTCCCCGGGGGATCATCGGCGTCTTCTGGAGACGATCGTCGATGAAGCCGATCACCTAAATCGCCTGGTGGAGAAGATTCTCCAAATCACCCGGATCGAGTCGGGACAGATTCTCGTCCGCAAAGAGAGACATTCGCTGGAGGAAATCGTCGGGAGCGCCCTGGATCGCCTTGAGCCGTTTCTTCAAGACCGATCCCTCATCACAGAAATCCCCGGAAATCTTTCTCTGGTTCCCCTGGACGATCTCTTGATCGAACAGGTCCTGATGAATCTTTTGGAAAATGCGCTCCGGTACACCCCGGCCGCTTCGCCGATCACGATTCGGGCGTTTCAGGACACAAAACAAGTCCGGGTGGAAATTCTGGACCGGGGGCCGGGCATTCCGCCGCAGGATCAAGGACGCATCTTTGAAAAATTCTTTCGAAGCGGTCCCAAAAAGGACACTTGGGGGAGCGGCCTCGGGCTCGCCATCTGTCAGGGGATTCTCAAGGCCCATCAAGGTGAGATCGGCGTCCAAGATCGGGAAGGGGGAGGAAGCCTCTTTTATTTTTGCCTCCCCTTGAGGGTTTAAATCGATGCCCAAAAAAGATCCTGCCATCCTGGTCGTCGAGGACGATTCCCAAATCCGCCGCTTTCTGAAGGTCGGTCTGGAAGGGAACGGTTATCTCTACTTTGAGGCCGGTTCCGGGAAGCAAGGACTGGTCGAGGCGACGACGCGGATCCCCGATCTGATCATCCTCGATCTGGGACTCCCGGACATGGACGGCCTGGAGTTCATCGATCAGGTCCGATCGTGGTCGCGCGTGCCGATCTTAGTATTGACCGCCCGGGAAAAGGAGCAAGATAAGGTGACCGCCCTTGATAAAGGGGCCGACGATTACCTCACCAAACCGTTCGGCATCGAGGAACTCCTCGCCCGGATCCGGGTTGCCCTGCGCCATGTCCTGCAGGGATCGGGAGGAGGTGATCAGGGGGCAATTTTCGAAAATGGACCTCTTAAGATCGATTTCGCCGCTCGCCAGATTTTCCTCAACGGACGGGAGGTTCACCTGACGCGCATCGAATACAAGATCCTGGCGCTTTTGGCCAAACACGCCGGCAAGGTCCTGACACAGAGTCATCTTCTCAAGGAAATCTGGGGCCCGACCGCCCTCGATCAAGGCAACTACCTGCGGGTGCATATGCATCAACTCAGACACAAGATCGAAAAAAATCCGACAAGACCCCTCTTACTCATCAATGAGCCCGGGGTGGGATACCGGATGAAACTCATCGAAGCCGGTTGAGCCTCTCTCTCTTTTCGTTAAATTCAAGATCGGAGAGCACCGGCACCATGGCCGGAAGATTAATCTCTTTCTCAATATTTACCCACGACTTGCACCCGCCGTATTCGGGCCGCATCGGAAGGATGATTTCGGCATTTATAGGGGCTCGCGTCGCCCCCTCCACGGGCAAAGCCCGCGAAGCCTCCCCCTCAACGCGCCTTTGGCGCTGATCAAAAAAGCGATAGACTCGCAGCACAATCAAAGTAATTCCTCGAAAATTTCCCCATTCGAATCGTTGTCTTATAAACTGTTCGGACCAAATATGTTCTTTGTCCAACTTTTGGAGAGCCGCAAAATCGGTAAACCGCCAGCAATCGGTCACCCGGGCGAAGCTACGAAGATGGATCTTGCCGTCCTTTGGCTCCTGCCCGGCGATAAAATCGAGCTCAAAATGGGTGTTCGGGTTTAAACACTCCTTGTTTTGATGGAGATAGCCGGGGAAGAGATAAAACTCTTTATCGGTCAGGACAAATTCCCCCTCCTCTTCGGCGATTCCCCCCTTTCGGGCGAGAAAGATCTGGCGACCTTCTTCCAGCGCCTTGCAGACAATCGCCCACTCTTTGAGGAGTTTCATGTTTGAAATGTAATAAGATGAAAGATTTTACGCAACTTACTTCCGCTTCTTCCGAGGAAGCCTCAAAAGGAGGCGCCATGGCTGATTTAATCGTAAAAATGATGGATGCATTCAAAACTGCGGATGCAAATGTCCCTTCGGAGAGGGAAATTAATCCCGGCGACGAGGTTCAGGTCGAGGAAAAAGAAAGTGTCCGGAAAAGTCTTAACTATAGAGACGGCGATTTTTATGTGAAGGCAAACGATCGGAAAATCTTCGTTGGGGCTTCTCCGCACGGGTTAGGCACGAGCGAACTCGAATCCTTGAAGAAAAATCTCGATCCGATTATCCAGGAATTAACGGCCGCTGTTTCTCCGCTCCCTCTTCCGATTTACAGAAATTTTCCTAATTTACAGGAAGCCTGTTTCAATTATCTTTTGCGCACTTTCGATGAAGCCGATGGATTGAAAGACAGTTTCATCGATATCAGCAAGCTTGAGGAAAAAGCGGGCCAGGAAATAGACGGGACGACCGCTTTGATCAAAGGCCTTACGGAAAGCTTAAAAGGGTATGAAGAGGTTAGTGCGAAATTGATCTCGACCATCGAGAGTTTTTTGCCGGACGCGGGCGATATGGGAAAAATGCTTGAAGGAGGCCTGCCTTATCATCGAAGCATGTTGCAATTACAGCAGAGAATCAGGTTAGAGCTGGAACTCGAACCTAGAAAATACTAAGGAGGAAAAATGTCTACTTTTATCGCCGATGTCACGAAGGCCTTAACCGCGGCTGATTCGGCCGTTCCCGACGACCGGACCATCGAACCGGGAGAAGAGAGTTCGGAGAAAGAGAAGGCTCGGAAGGCCCAGGGCTACGACGGAGACTTTTATGTCAAAGCGGATGACGGCAAAATTTTCATCGGAAACGAGCCTTCGAAATTGGGGACCAGCGAGCTGGAGTCTTTAAAGAAGTCACTTCAGTCGATCATTGAGGGATTGACGCAGGATCTTACCCCCTACGAACACAAGTCGGTCGCTCCGCTGGATAAGAAGATTTTTGACCTTATTCTGAATATTTTTGATAAAGCGGATGGAAGCGAAGACCAATTCATTGATTTAAAAGCGATCCATGAGAAGGCCGATGCAAATGAAGACGGGCAGAATTTATTGGAACGAGGAATTCTCCATATTTTAAGAGGGAAAAGGACGGAGCAAACCGTCTCGATGGTCGAAGCCAGGGGTGCTCTGGGAGAAGATAATAAGGCGAACGACAAGTTTTTAAACGCCAGAATCTCGGCGGCCGAGAATACGATGATCGTCATCGGTGAAATAGAGACCGATATTCGCTCCGGAGGAGACAAGTAGACACTTTCCGAATGCCGACCGACGTTCAAAAACTTCTGCAGGGGACCGGTTTCTCGTTTGACGTCAAGACGATCGTCATCGGCATCGTCTTCAGTATCGTCGGATGGATGGCCTGGCGTTACGGGCGGCGGCATCAAAGCGGCCGCCACATGATTTTGGGGGTCGTCCTGATGGTCTATCCCTACTTCGTCTCAAATCTCTGGTGGTCTTTGGCGCTCGGCTCTCTCCTGACCGTCTCTCTCTTCTGGCCCTAACCCTTTTTCTGGACGAATCGAATCCGATGATGAGGGCGCACGATGGAGGGTCTCTCGTCCTTTCTCAAGACGCTGATGACTCCATCCACCTCCAGGACGGCAAGATCGACTTCTTCGACCTGCGAAATTCCGTGTTCCCGTAGGACTTGCTGAAGATCTTCCCTCGTTATCTTTTCCTGGGATAGATTGGCATCCAGATAATGTCCCCGATGGATGAGGAGGGTCGGGGTCCCTTCCACCAGTTTTCGAATCCTGCGATTGCGCCAAACGAGTTGAGTCAAGATCCAATTGAGGGTCAAGAGCGTCCCCGCCGCGACCAAGCCGCCGCCGATCGAAGTATCGGGACCGGTCATCGCATTTTGCACCGCATTCGCAATCAGAAGAAGGAGGACGAGATCAAAAGGGGTCATCTGTCCCACTTCCCGTTTGCCGGTCAGGCGAAACCCGAGAAGGACAAAAAGATAAACGACCGCCGATCGAAAGATGATGTTGATCAAAAGGTGGGCGTTCATCCAATCCATTTTAGAGAAGAAGAAACTCATCCAGATTTTTTAGGTCACGGTCAAACGTGACCGTTTCCCGGCAACCCGCTGTTCGATTTCGATAGCCGATCAAACAGTCGGCAAAATCCGCCTTGGAGTTTCGAAATCTTTGAAAGGCCCCCCAGGCCTCGTCCTTCTGCTCGATCATCAGTTGAGCCGTCATCAGGATTCGTTCCAGCACCTCGATCACAACCGGCTTTTTAAAATGATAGGCCGATTCCAACACCCAGATAATCTCACAAAGAACAATGTGATTGATGAAGCCGGGATCTTCTCGCGTACATTTTCCTTCGATAAACCGGGCTGCGGCCTCCGATTCAGTCGGATGATCCTGAACGAGATATCGAATAAGAACGTTGGTGTCGATGCCGGTCATTTTAAAGCCGCCCGTTTCTTGATCGCTGAATCCATCTCTTCGATCGAGACCGTTTTTTGGCCTTCTCGTCGGAGGACCCCTCTGAGTGATTTGATGTCGAGCGTGGCAGGTCTCAAAATGACTTCCCCTTCTCCGATAAGAAATTCAATCTGGTCCCCCTCCTGGAGGTGGAGATAGTCCCGAACCTCTTTAGGAACCGTCGTTTGCCCCTTACTGGTCAATGTCGCCGTCGGCATGAGTAAAGTCCTTTCTAAGAATTTTATTCCTTACATATGGTAAGGAATTAGAAGGGTTCTGTCAAGATCTCTTTGAAAGCACCGGGTTGACCTGACAGATCGACTCCCCTAGAGTCGATCGCGTGCGTTATTTTCCCGTCAATTTGGACCTTCAAGGGCGTGAAGTGGTCGTCATCGGAGCGGGGGAGGTCGGTCTTCGAAAGATCGAAACCCTTCTCGAAGCCGGCGCCAAGGTCAAGGTCTACGACCCCAAGCCGCTTCCTGAGCTGCAAAAGATGAAGGTCCGTCTCGTCCGGCGGGCTTATCGGCTCGGCGATCTGGGGCAAGCCTTCGCGGCGATCGCGGCGACCGACGATCGAAAGGTCAATCGTGCCATCCATGCCGAGGCCAAACGGAAAAAAATTCTTCTCAACATCGTCGACAAGCCTGAATTTTGCGGCTTTGTCTTTCCCGCCCGCGTGAGCCGCGGAGAATTTCTCGTCACGGTCTCGACCGGCGGCGGCTCTCCGGCACTTTCTAAAAAAGTGCGCGAAGACCTGGAAAAAATCTTTGGGCCCGAATATGGAGAACTGGTGAAGCTGCTCGGAAAAATCCGAAAACGGTTCGATCCCGCTTCGTTGAAGGGGATGCAAAAAGCATTCACCGACTTCGTCCGCTCGCCGATCCTTTCTCTTTTAAAGAAAAGGGATCAAAAAGGGATCGACCGGCTGGTGCAACAATATTTTAAAACATGACTTGTCCCATCTTAAATATTCCTTGGCACGTCGCCCTGATGCTCTTGGCCTTCGGCGTCTTCACGTTCAGTTTCATCGTGGGATGTCTCTTTCTGATCCAGGAACACAAGATCAAGACCCATAGTCCGGGACTCCTCCTCTCGCGTCTGCCACCTTTAGGGGTCATGAATAGCCTCCATTATAAGGCTCTCACGATCGGCTTTCTCCTGCTGTCGTTGGGGATTTTGAGCGCCGCTTTCTTGTCCCGTCGGCTCTTGGGGCGTTTTTTCACCGGCGATCCGCGTGAGATCGCGACGCTCGCCGTTTGGGCGCTCTATGCGATTTTTCTCACGATTCGGATCCGTTCCGCCTGGCGCGGTCGGCGGGGGGTCCTGCTTTCTCTTCTAGGCTTCCTCGGCATCCTTTTGGCTCTCAGTCTAAGGCATCAGGGTTTTTGAATGCACTTTCTGATCGTCGGCCTCTCACACAAGACCGCCCCCCTCGAACTTCGGGAGAAGCTCGCCATTCCGGAAGGGAGCGTCTCAACCTTTCTCACCCGTCTTCTTCAAAATGAAGATGTCCGGGAGGCGATCCTGATCTCCACCTGCAACCGGACGGAGGCGTATCTTGTCTCGAAACATACGCAAAGGGCCGCCGGGGCGGCAAAAAAACTTCTCGCGGAAATCGGAAAAGTGGACGAATCGGAATTGGAAAAATTTCTGTACGTCAAGGAAGCGGAAGAGGCGATCGCCCATCTCTTTCGAGTGACGGCGAGTCTCGACTCCATGGTCGTCGGCGAACCGCAGATCAGCGCCCAGGTCAAAGAAGCCTATACGCAGGCGGTCGAATCCCGAGCGACCGGACCGACTCTCAACAAATTGATCCACAAATCCTTGGAAGTCGCCAAAAAGATTCGAACAGAAACCGAAATCGGACGACTGCCCGTTTCCGTCAGTTATGTCGCCGTTCTTTTGGCCCAAAAAATCTTCGGCAATTTGAAGGAAACCCAGGCACTTTTGATCGGGGCGGGGGAGATGGGGACGGTGGCGGCGAAGCTTTTGGCCGATCGCAAGACCCAAAAGATCTGGATCGCGAACCGGACGACCGAAAGGGCCGAGGGGCTGGCCCAGAT
>Ga0209515_10006724_pt1 | contig 14169 bp, 17 predicted proteins | sample Subgroupgradi54m_FD_187454 | JGI IMG/M metagenome (GOLD analysis project Ga0209515, IMG submission 187454) | Subsurface groundwater microbial communities from S. Glens Falls, New York, USA - GMW60B uncontaminated upgradient, 5.4 m (SPAdes)... ...
ATCATCATCACCGATCTACTTCACTTCCATCAAAGATGACAAAGTTGGTGGCGACACCAATGGCAATGGTGGTGCGAATGCTCCTGCGGCAGGAGATTGGGATGGGGTGCAACTTGCTTCCGTTTCCGCCTCAAGTACCCTTAAAAATGTGGTTTTGCGTTATGGGGGGAATACAGGAAATGCAATGCTCTTTAATAATGGTGGTAATCTGAATCTTATAAACTCAGAAATTGCCTCAAGCTCATCCAACGGCATCTACCACAATGCAGGAACACTTACGGTATCTTCAAGTACAATGAGAAATAATAATAACTATGGAATCTATGCGCTTGTTTCGACATTAACCGTTTCCACTACAACTTTTTCCGAACACAAAAAAGCGGCAGGCTTAGTAAATCTTGGAAGTGGTGGGGCATTTTTAAGCAATGGTAACATTGCTACAGCAAACGCGCGGAATGGTTTCATCGTATACGGCTCTCTCGCAAGCAACCAAGTCTTTCAAAAAGATCTTCCTTATATCGCCTCATCAACAGTAGGTAACATAACAATTCCCACAGGGAAGATACTGACAGTCAATTCAACTGCGATAGTGCAATTTGATGGTCAAAGCGCAGGAATTTTTGTCACAGGTACTTTGAACGCCTTGGGTGCGTCAGTATTTACTTCAATTAAAGATGATGCGGGTGGCGATACCAACAATGATGGCTCTGCTACAACTCCCGCCGCAGGAGATTGGGAACGTATCAGTTTTCTCTCGGGTTCAACGGGGACATTGACAGGAGCATATGTTCTTTATGGGGGAAGTTATTCAGCAGCCGGTATGATTTCAAACAGCGGAGGAACAGTGAACATCAATGGAACCTTTATTGAATATAGTAAATATAGAGGACTTTATAATAGTTCAGGTCTATTGACGGTGGTGGGTGCATATTTTTATGCAAATGACATTGGTCTTTATCACTCAGGTGGTACGACAAACATTGCCAATAATGGCAATAGATTTTCGAGCAGTACGAGTTATGGCATTTATAACTCCACAGGCGTAAACCTTAATGCAGAGATGAACTTCTGGGTACCCCATTCCAGTGGTGCCACCACAACTGGAGCATATCACCCCACACTTAATCCGGGGGGAAATGGCGACACCGTATCAAATAATGTGGACTTCACTCCATGGAAAATAAACTTCTTATTGGGTCACAGTGCCGTAGATAGTGGCGAGATACGATGGGATGGGACAACGGCATATTTGAGTGCGTGGTATGGGGCGATGAATACATGGAATGCGTTGGGAAAAATAAACATTGCAACTGACACTGCATTCACCCTTACCGACCTCACACTCAGTGATGTGAACGCAGGAAGTGCAAGTTGGGCGGCATCATATACTTATAATATAACAGGAGCTGATACTTTAATGTTTAATAATTACTATATGAGTGGAAGTACTTATACCTCAGCGATGAAACAGGAGATCGTTACCCACGAACTCGGCCATGCACTCGGACTTGATCATAGCTATATGGGAAATGTGATGCTTGATTACGCCACCCCTCAAACAACCCTCGGCACACAAGACTTGTTTGATTATCATACGTTATGGGGATGGTAATTATTAATAAATATTAAAACTAAAAAAATCATGCAAAATATTATTTCTGTAATAAAGAGTTTTTTATCTCAAATTATAAATAAAAAGGGTTTTAAGGTAAGTTTTGTGATTCTTTTTCTAATCACTATTTTTGTTATTGCGATGATGTTAGGTCTTTTGCCGACACCAACAATGTGTTATCAGCAAGCGTTCGATGTTTACATTTGTTACCCAATATATTTCTGGCCTTTCTGGAGTCATTCAGGTTGGGAATTAATGTTTCCAAGTAGTCATCTCGGGGGAGAGATAAAAGAATTTATAATGAGTATATAAAAAAATTCTATTATCCCACTTTGCATGATACGTTAAAATTTAATACCTATTCATACACTACCAATCAAATAATGTTAGGAACACAAGATATTCTTGACTATAATTACTGTTGGATCGGTACCACTCCTCATTGTCAATAAATAATTTAATAAAAATATGTCAAAGAAAAAAATTGTTCTGGGTTTAATTGTATTTGTCGCCCTCTTGATTGTGTTCGTGCTCCCCGTAAGATGTACGCCATTTGTTTTTTATCCTGCTCATAAATTTGAATCTACCACGAATGATATTGGATCGGTGGAAATACCGGCTTCTTATCAACGAATCTGTACTTCTATTTATCGAAAAGAATTTTGGATCAATACAGAGATTATTCACTATAAAATCGAAGTCATCTGGGGACCAATCTGGCATACGTTAAATAAAGCAAGTAATTATGAGCAATTTTCTGGAGATGTGAAGGAAGTAACCATCCACCCCATCTACCCCGCCGACTTCTCCAACAACCAAATCTTAATGGGAGCCTCGCACAATGTCTTCGTCGGCAAAGTCCTTGCACAAGTGGGTACCAACGATTTTATGGGGGATCCCGCAACGCAATTTACCGTCCAAATCATCGGCAATATCAAAGGTGACCTCAAGAATACCATCGTCGTCAATCAAAGTGGGGGATACAAAGACGGGGTGCTCTATGTCATGGACGAAGGTGGTGCACTGCTCCAACCGGGTGCCACCTATCTCTTGGCCACGCGCTATGATACCGACGCACACTACTACACTCTCAATCCCCACGAGAATGCGACCAAGCTCTTGAGCACCGATAGTACACTCAGTAGTGCCGCACTTCGTACACTTATCGCAAAAGACCCCAAAGTCCGTGCACTTCAAGTCGCATATCCCAACGAAGAACTCCTGCAAGCGGATGTGTATCACGCCAATACGCGCAATAACTTCAAATCGCTTTCCGCTGACATGAGAGCCGCGGCGCAAACGAGAGCCGAGCAAGCGAAGATGGCGCTTGAGGGGAGTGCAAGTGGGGGACAGTAGGCGGGTATGAATATGGTCAAAACATTTTTCTTTATCACTTGTCTTCTCGGTATATTGCTCACAGTCCTTTTTGTTCCTGTTCGATGTCATTTTACTGAACAACCAAGTGCCCCCTCAGATGGAATCGGTGGTCCCAATGGAGGAGGGAGCATCACCACTATGGGTTCTGCTGGTGCCGCCAAATGCTTTTCCATTCTCCGCAAAGAATTTTGGACCGAACCAACATGGCCATTACATTTTGTTTGGATCTCTTCTTTAGATAACTATCAAATTCCCGGTTTTTGGGTAACTCCCGTTGTTATTCAACGCTGATCATCATCCCATTTATGTTTAAAAAATATTTTTGGCACATTCTGATTGATCTTATTGCAGTTATCATAGCGATAACGTTATGTTTGTTTCTCCATTATGCATATCACGGCTTTAGTAAATATGAAGGAACGCCCGTCGCCCCCTATAATCCAGGAATAGGACCGCTACCTTCACAGCCCGGCATACCTCAGCAATAAGCATATTAATTAAAATCACTTATGTATAAAAGTTATATTCGCCATATTCTGATCGATCTCTTCATAGTTCTGCTTATTCTCGCATCCTATTGGTATTATCATGCGATAACTATTCAAAATGAAGCCTACAACTCCAATTCCCTTAGTCGCTAGACCTGATTTCTTGGCAAGAAAAAAGTTCTTCATTTTTTTTCTCACTCTTGTGATTTTTACTTTTTTTGGATGTTACGTGCCAACAAGATGTGAAATTATTCTGCCTCGGCCATTTAATCCCGGTATTGCTCCAGAAGGAGTCATGCCTGCTTCACCTTTAAATAAAGACATATTTCCTACGCATCAATGTTTTTCCCCCCTGCATAAAGAGTTTTGGACCCAACCAACATGGGACATAGAATTTCATTGGACTTTTTTCCCGGAATTAGAAAAAGAGATTTGGGGGAATGACATTATTGAGTTACACAAATAAAAAATCTCATGTCAAAGAAAAAAATTGTTCTGGGTGTGATAGTACTTATTTTACTTGCATTTATTTTTATACTCCCCGTAAGATGTACGCCAGTAATATCAGGATTTGATGAGACTTCAGATGCTCTCAGGCCTTTTAAATCTCAAACCTGTTACTCAATTTATCATCCAAAGTTTTGGATCGATGAAAAAGAACAATCGACTCAAGTTATATGGGGAAGTACCGCAAAAAGAGCTTTGATGACCAATCATGAAGTTACAGCGAGTTCTTTTATGGACCCTGTCTATCAGACGATTATTCATCACGAGTAATACCAACTCTTGAACACATATCATTATCATGATCAAAAATATTATTGCCGGAATCAAAAGTTATTTAAAAAGAAGGAAGGTATTTTTCATTATTTTATTTTTACTTCTGCTCAGCTCAATTGTATGGGGACCATTGGGAGTCCCGATAAAATGTCATACGGGCGATATGGATGTTTCAGTTGCTTGCCCCGGAACCCCGCCACCCCCAGGCAGTGTTATGGCTGTTGATTGTCCTCTTGTATTTCATGAAACAAGAGAATGTTTCTCGCTTATTCACAAAGAATTTTGGCAACATCCTGAATGGCCAGTGGGTCTCGAGCCACTCAAAACGCATTTCAATTTTCAATCAACTCCTCCTCCAATTAAAACAACTCACATTGACCCCATCTACCCCGCCGACTTCTCCAACAACCAAATCTTAATGGGCGCTTCCCACAACGTCTTCATTGGCAAAGTCCTTGCACAAGTGGGCACCAATGACTTTATGGGGGATCCCGCAACACAATTTAGCGTACAAATCATCGACAATATTAAAGGGGATCTTAACAATACGGTCGTCGTCAATCAAAGCGGGGGATACAAAGATGGAGTACTGTATGTGATGGACGAAGGTGGTGCACTGCTCCAACCGGGTGCCACCTATCTCTTGGCCACTCGTTATGACACCGATGCACACTACTACACCCTCAATCCTCACGAGAATGCGAGCAAGCTTGTGAGTACCGATAATGCACTCAGTATTGCCGCACTTCGTACACTTATCGCAAAAGACCCCAAAGTCCGTGCACTTCAAGTCGCATATCCCAATGAAGAACTCCTTCAAGCGGATGTGTATCATGCGAATATCCGCAATAACTTCAAATCCCTTTCCGCGGATATGAAAGCAACCGCACAATCCCGCGCTGATGCGGCAAAGGCTTCACTTGCTGCGAGTGCAAATGCACAATAGTCAGCTCAAAAACATTCGCACCGTCATGAGTGCGAATGTTTTACACGGCAGGAGGCAAGGCTTTTAATCTCCGTGGGTTATGTGTTATTCTTAAGGAAGCAAATTTAATCAAAATTAATAATTTATGGAACAAAATACTCACACATCCAATGCAGCTTCAGTCGCTACTCCCGCCGTAACCTTGCGCCCCATCGGCGACCTTCTTAATTCAGCATTTACTGAATACACTGCGCATTTGAATACCGCTTTTTTTATCGTCTTGCCTCCTGCGGCATGTTTTGCAATAGTTACGGCGCTTTCACTCATGTACCGTACCGCTGACGTACAGTCTGCGCTGCTTGAGGGGATTGTGACGCTCATCGGAGCGACGCTCGCAGTCTTTGCCGCAATCGGTATTATGGAAGAAATAAAATTTGGATGGACACTTTCCGCTCCGGCTGCATACGAAGCGGCCCGTCCTTATTTTTGGCCGGTGGTATGGGTTTCACTCCTCACCATGCTGATCATTGTCGGTGGTTCACTGCTCTTCATTATTCCGGGAATTATTTTTTGTATTCTCCTCAGCTTTTCACGTTTTGCCGTGATCATGGATGATATGCGTGGATTTGATTCGCTTTCATTCAGTCATGCGCTGGTACGCAATGTATGGTTTCCCGTTCTTTGGCGCACACTTGCAATGGCCATCATCATAGGGATTGTTTCCTTCATTGCGTCAAAAATTCCTTACGTCAACATCGTGGTGCCATTTTTCAGTATTCCATTTTCAATCATTTATATGGTATCTGTGTACAATGACTTGAAAGCGAAACAAGCTGTCACAAAAGAAGCGGTAATAGGAAAAAATCGTTCTCTTTACATGAGCTTTGTCGTTATTGGCGCGCTCGGTATCCCGATTATTCTTACGATCATTGGTTATATTTTACTTAATTTCGCAATGATGAATGTCGGGCCGGTCCCCGGACAAATATTGCCCATGTAACCATGTCGTGTTGCGACCTTTTCCAACAACAACGGTTATCATTCTTGCATAACTAAATAATGCTTTATCACGAGAGAGGGTAGGGATTTGGCCCGTTGATCCTCTCAGCAACCTTCCGCCTTTGGTGGAAACGGTGCTCTCATCCAATCCCTGCAGAGGGAAAGATAAACTGTTGACTTCGCAAATCAGCAATGCATCCTTCTCCGCTCAGGAGAAGGATGTTTTGTTATTGCCTTTTATTAATTTTTTAATTCTTAAAACACATGATCAATCAAAAATCCACATATACCGTTGAGTCGGTTACTGCGGGGCATCCCGATAAAATTTGCGATCAGATATCCGATGCGATCCTCGATGCATGCTTGGCGCAAGATCCTAAAAGCCGCGTTGCGGTGGAAAGTTTTGGTGCACATGGACTGCTCGTGATTGGCGGCGAAGTAACAAGCGATGCGGTTATTGATGCAAAAGCAATCGCACGCAAAGTGTATCGGGACATCGGCTATGATGAAGAGCTTGAAATTATTGAACGCATCGTGCAGCAGTCGCCGGAAATTGCCGCAGGAGTCGATCGCGACGGAGCGGGAGATCAGGGGATTATGTACGGCTACGCCACCGATGAAACACCCGAGTATCTTCCGAAGGGAATCACCTATGTGCACAAACTCACCCAAGGGCTTGAGCGACTGCGTACAGAAGGAAGTCTCACGTGGCTTCGTCCGGACGGGAAGGCTCAAGTGACAATTAAAAACGGTCGCGTTGCCACCGTGCTTATTTCCACACAGCATGCACCCGGTGTCACTCAAGCGGAAATTCGCGAGGCGCTCATTGAGCAATTGATTAAACCGGTCATTGGGGACATTACGCGTGTTGATATTTTTATCAATCCGTCCGGACAATTTGTCCAAGGCGGATTTGAGGCAGATACAGGACTGACGGGACGTAAGCTCATGGTCGACACCTATGGCGGGCTGATTGTGCATGGCGGGGGAGCATTCTCTGGTAAAGATGCGACGAAGGTTGATCGCTCGGCGGCATACATGGCGCGTTTTGTTGCAAAGAATCTTGTCGCAAGTGGTAAGGCGAAACAGGCGCTTGTCTCAGTAGCCTATGCGATCGGCTATCCCGAACCACTCATGGTTAGCGCAATCGATGAAGAAGGAAATGACCTGAGCACATTCGTACGGAGCAATTATGATTTTCGCCCCAAAGCAATTATTCAGCGATTAAATCTTCGACAGCCGATCTATCAAAATACCGCGACCTATGGACACTTCGGCAAGGAGGGACTCCCATGGGAAGAAATTATCTGAACACCAAAGACCGCCTTATGTATATTAAAAAAATCCACCCGAAGGTGGACATGATTAAAGTAATTCTTCGGCAAGTTGTGCGACTTCAGAGCGCACGACATGCGAGAGAATTGCATGACCATAACACGACTGACCCTTAAAACGTTCCGCCAAATAGGCGAGACCCGATGAGGTATCGGTTAAATATGGCGTATCAATCTGGGCAAGGTTGCCGAGAAATACCATCTTCGAACCGGTTCCGACACGCGTCGCAAGGGTTTTTACCACATCGGGAGTCAGATTTTGCGCCTCATCAATAATGACAAATGAATCGACAAATGTTCTGCCGCGCATCGTACTAATTGAAGGGAGGTGAAAATGTTTTCGCAATTCGCTTATTTCCATCGCCTTTCCGGAAACAGCTTCGTCGCGATCCCGCACGGCTTGTGATTTCAATCGGGGAGTATTCCGAAATGATTCTTTTTCAAGTGTCGCATTGTAGCTTCGTGCGATGATCTGGAGATTATCGCTGAGCGCACCCATCCATGGAGCCATTTTCTCTTCCTCGGTACCGGGGAGAAAGCCGATATCTTCTCCGATCGGTACGGTAATCCGTGTCATGATCAGGTTTTGATAGAGACCTTCTCCGAACTGCGCCGCATGCGATTGTTTCAACGCACTGACAACGGTGAGTAGAGTCTTGCCCGATCCCGCAGGTCCAAGTAGTGTCACAATGGAAATTTTTGGATCGAGCAAAAGATTCAAAATAAAATTTTGCTCCCGATTTCTTGCGGAAATACCGAGCACGTGATGTTTCTTCTCGTAATTGCGCGGACGTTGAATGAACATTTCATCATTCTCAAAACCGCGCACGATCGCATTGAAACCATTCCCATCGTGGATCAGTTGGTTGGGGTAAAATTTTGTATCCGGAATAATCGGTATCCTAAACATGTGCATATCTGCAGTTGCGGCATCTTCGTTGCCACATTGAGACTTTTCATGAAAATGAAACGGCTCAATTTGCGTGATGCCGCTCCAAAGGAGACTCGCATCATCGACAACTTTATCATTTTCATAATCTTCGGCGATAATTCCACACGCCCGCGCTTTGACGCGCACATTGATATCTTTCGAAACCAATATGACTTCACTGTAGTGTACCCCTTCCCATTTCTTTTTCATCCCCAGTGTCATGGCAATAATCTGATTGTCATTCTTTTCACCGGGAATAAATTCATAAATGGAGGTATCGCCCGCATCGCGCGACGTTTGCAAAAAAAGACGACCACTTTGCTTAGATTGGTCCGGATTGAGTGGAAATCCTTCCGCAAATTGCGTGGAGTTTGAAATCTCACTCACACAACCCTCGGTAAGCCTATCCAACACTCGAGAGACCATTCGTGAATTGCGCGCAACTTCCGATAGGCCCTTTTTATTGTTGTCCAACTCTTCCAGCGTAATGATCGGAAGATAGATGTCATTTTGTTTAAAACGCATGAGTGCAGTCGGATCGTGCATCAACACATTCGTGTCGAGTACATACAACTTGGGTTTCACAAGAGGTTTTTTGCGAGCTTTTTTCATTGGAAAAATCTCCGGTAGGGTATCGTGTTGTTGATGAACAGTACTATCCTTCAAACTACAGTGCTTTGGGATTTGTGCAAGCCTAAAGCGAATCGGGGAGATTCATGGGAAAAATTGTCTTTTTTCTCGGAACTTCATGGTACAATATTCTCAATGAGCGGCCGAGCATGGTCAGCCTAATTTATGGAGCAAGAACCTCTACACGAAGGGAAAAAAATATTGAATGCCACTCCGCGTCCTCATGGTGCGACGCTTGTACTCTTTCTCCTTCCTATTGCTGTTCTTTTTGGTTCCGCACTGATCATTTGGCTGAACTATTGGTTACCATCAACGGCATATGCGCAATACCTTCTTTGGATTGTCGCGGTTATCGCACTGCTCGAAGCAATTGTGATATGGGTGATGCTTTCCGCAACGCTCCCGAGTTATGAACGATTTGCCGCTGCCGCTTCCGGCGCAATTGAAACAGTGAGCGTGGGGGGGGAGCGCTATGTGCGGGCACTGATCGGTTCGGGCCTTGGCTATTGGGACTTGAATATTGAAACAAGTGAAGTGTTTTTTTCAGGAAAAATGATGGCAATGCTCGGATATGCCGAACGCGACACGACACAACCAATGACATTTTGGTTTGAGAATGTACACCCTGAAGATGTTGAGGGAATGAAGCGCACCATGGAATATCACCTCGATCGCCGTACTCCGGAATATGCGATTGAATACCGAATGCGCCGCGCAAACGGCGAATATGTCTGGGTTGCCGATCATGGACAAGGGGAGGTTAATCATGAGGGTAAGATATTTCGCCTTTCCGGTGTTACGGAAGATATTTCCAATGTGCGGCGCGTACAAGAAGTACTTGAATCACGCACCAATGAGCTCCAAGACGCAAAAAACAAAATCGAAGAAGAAGTGCAAAATGCGCGCAAATTTCAAAAAGCCGTTGATGCATCAACCGAGGCCGTTTCCATCACGACACCCGATGGTGCCATCATCTATGTCAATCCCGCGTGGAGTACACTCAATGGATATACTCAGCAAGATGCACTGGGGCGCAATCCGCGCTTACTCAAGAGCCTCGAAGTCCCGCCCGAACTTTTTACCGCAATGTGGGAGAAAATTTCCGCAGGGCTGTCCTTTCGCACTGAAGACATTGTCAACAAACGCAAAGATGCCAGTACCTATCACGCGGAGCTTTCGATCTTTCCGATTCGCGAAGGCGATCAAGTGCTCTTCTATGTTTCCATTTGTCAGGATATTACTCAGCGCAAAGAAGTTGATCGCGCAAAAACCGAATTTGTTTCACTGGCATCGCATCAACTGCGTACCCCACTCTCGGCAATTCGCTGGTATTCGGAAATGCTCCTTTCGAAATATGTCGGTGATCTCAATGAAAAACAGCGCCAATACGTGAAGGAAATTTATCAAGGCAATTTACGCATGGTGGATCTGGTAAATGCACTCTTAAATGCATCACGTATCGATCTCGGAACATTTGCCATCGAACCGGAGCCGGTGAGCCTTGTGGAAATTTGTGAAAGCGTGCTTGGAGAACTCGCCCCTCAAATCACCGAGAAGAATCAATCGGTCGAGCGTCTATTTACAAACGCGCCCGCCTCATATAATGCCGATCCGAAACTCATTCGCATTGTCTTCCAAAATTTCCTTTCCAACTCGGTCAAATACACTCAAGCCGCGGGACACATTCTTGTCGAAATCAGCGTTCGTGAAAATAGTTTATATATTCGTGTTTCGGACAATGGCTACGGAATTCCCAAAAATCAACATGGAAAGATTTTTGAAAAACTTTTCCGTGCCGACAATGTCCGCCAAAAAGATACGGAGGGGACCGGATTGGGTATGTACATCGTGAAAGCGATTGTCGAAGCCTCGGGAGGAAAGATTTGGTTTGATTCGGAAGAAAATCAAGGTTCAACCTTCCATGTCCTTTTGCCATTATCCGGAATGCCCAAGAAAACAGGGCAGAAAGGCTTAAGCTAGAACCTGTCTCAAATCTCAGCATAATTAAAGGAGATGAGACAGGTTCTTGGACTATTGCAATGTCAAAAAAGTGATATAATAAAACAATTATGGAAGAGAAGAAAAAACGCACAATTCTTGTTTTGGAAGATGAACGACAGCTTGCAAAGGCGGTTCGTGAAGCTTTTACCGAACGCGGATTCGAACCGATTATTGTTTCAACGGTTGACGATGGATTACGACAGCTTGAAAATTTGAAACACGTTGATGTCATCTGGCTCGATCATTATTTGTTGGGAACAGGAAACGGGCTTGATTTTGTGGTCCAACTTAAGAATCATGCCGAATGGCAGTCAATCCCCATTTTCGTGGTTTCAAATACCGCCTCATCGACAAATATCCGCTCATATATTCAGCTTGGTGTATCAAATTATTACACCAAAGCTGATTATGACATCAATCAGATCATTAATGATATCGAGTATGCGTTGGCGCAGAAAGAAAAAGAAGATAATAACTAAGTATGGTTGAACTACTGAATAAAAAAGTGCTTATTGTTGAAGATGAGGCCCCACTGCGTAATGCGGTTTCAGACATTCTTTCCTTTGAAGGCTTCACGGTCTTTCAAGGAAAAAATGGTCAAGAGGGTCTCGATCTCGCAATCCAAGAACACCCCGATCTTATCCTGCTCGATCTCATGATGCCCATCATGGACGGACTCACCATGCTTGAGAAACTTCGCCAAGATCAGGAGTATGGAAAAAATGCCGCAGTCATTCTCCTTACCAACATCAATGATCCCGAGAAAGTCGCCCAAGCGACCGAAGCCGGCTCCTATGACTTCCTCGTAAAAAGTGATTGGAATATTGAAGACGTAGTGAAAAAAATTAAATTACGGCTTGGTATTGCTTAGCATAAAATCGCCTTTCGGGGCGATTTTGCATTTTCAGGGTGATACGCTATACTCCATATTCATCAGTAATCAATTTTTATATGTTTAAAGAAATGTTAATGCGCAAACTCCTGCAGTCGAAGCTCGGTTCGCTCCCCAAAGAAGAGCAGGAAAAGATTATTACGCTTGTTACCAAAAACCCCGAGCTGTTTCAAGAAATCGCAGGAAAAATCAAGGTACAGATGGACAGCGGCAAAGATCAAATGGCCGCCACCATGAAGGTTATGGAGGAGTATAAGGGGCAGATACAAAAGCTCATGTCGGAAACGAAATAAAAGATCTTTCTTGAGATATAAAAAACAGGAATACAATAAAGTATTCCTGTTTTAAGAATGCGACTATCGGGCAATTAATTTTTCCAATTCCTCGATACGAGCAAGTTCGCTTCGAAAATTCTTTTGGTCCATTGCTATTCCCGCCTTTTTCACATTCACCCAAAGACGCCCGATGATTTGATCAACACATTGGCGGCTGATGTTGAACTCTCGGGCAATTGCTTCCGGGGCCAAATGAGCTGACTCTTCCAACCCATAAAACATTTTGAAGATTTCAGCATTGCGTGAGGCGAAGGGGGAATGGTGCGTGCTCACCACATGAAGAATTGCATCCATTGTTTGTCGCGTCGCCGCAAATGCTTCTTTTGCTTCAAGAATTTGCTCGGGAGAAAAAGAATTATTATCCCTCAGCACATCTCCTTGAGTGAGATTACTCGCACCATCATTGCTCGGGATGATTTCATCAAGCGAACCGGTGTTTGTTCCCGCAATAAGCAGTAAGGTATCGCGAATAACGCGTTCATCAATATCAAGCCTTGCAGCAACTTCGTTTATCCGCGGCTCCCGCTTCAGCTCGCTTTCCAATTCCTGCGTTGCGTGGTTTATTTTTCTTTGTATTTTCAATACATGAAGGGGAATACGAATTGGATGCGATTGATTGAAAATAAGTTTCAATATCTCTCGCCGAATGTCATAGCTCGCAAAAGCAATGAACCGTCCTTGCGCGGGATCGTATTTATCCGCAGCCATCATAAGACCGATATTGCCTTCTTGAAGCAGATCTTCAAAAGGAAGAGCGCTCCACGCATACCTCGTGGCAATCCATCGCACGAGGCGTAAATTGTGCTCGACAAGTGTGTTGCGCGCTTCCATGTCATGATGATCGCGAATTCTTCGTCCAAGCTCCGCCTCCTCTTCAGGGGAAAGAAGTGAGAAACGCAAAACACAAGAATTGTACCACCTGAGTACATCGAATTCATTTTCTTTAAACGCGCGCTCGGATTCCGTGTCATCGGAAGTGTGCGCCGATACGGTATCAACATCATCAATGAGTGTATTCACAAATATTCTCCTTTTGCAGGATAGTCAAAAAACTCTGTATTCAGACTTCCACATATAAATAAATATGTCAATGAAACCGCGCATTTACGATTTGCCAAAAAAAGAATTGGCAAATGGGCAACTCATTTTAAATATTCCTTCGGGTAAGCTAAGGTAGCGATTTTAAGCAAAAAGAATCCCCACTATGAGTGGGGGTTGGATCCGCAAAGAACTATGCTCAACCGAATGCGAATCGTCCGATTGCGCCAAGGCGTAGCTCTGGCTTAAAATGCTTTCCGCAGAAAAACAATGCAAGCAAAAGTACTGTGTTGATTGCGAACGTACCGCCAAGAATTGCTCCGACGACCGGTTGCGCTGCACTCAGGGGTGTATGCATGACCATCGAAAAAAAGAGGTACAAGACAAGATCGATCTGAATTGTGCAAATTGTTGCAAATGCAACAACAAACGCATAAGCCAACGCTCGCTCGCCAGGAGTATATCCACCCAACCCGACCTTCTTCCCTAAGAGGAGTGCGAAGATTACAAAGTATGCAAGCACCAGCAAGGTCATTAGCGATGCCGAAAATAAAGAAATCGTGATTAGAAGAGAATTGAACATGGCAAACTCCGTTGTGGTTGTTGAAACTCTAATGTAATATTACATGAACATAGCAAGTTGTCAATGACAAAGCACTCCTTTTGAGCGATAAATTCGCAATTTACGCATAATTAGATTATATTAATGCAATGTCATTATCCGTAGGTATCGTGGGGTTACCAAACGTTGGAAAATCAACGCTGTTTAATGCGCTTACCAAAAAGGGGGCGGAGACGGCGAACTATCCGTTTTGCACCATCGATCC
>Ga0209515_10006726_pt1 | contig 14165 bp, 13 predicted proteins | sample Subgroupgradi54m_FD_187454 | JGI IMG/M metagenome (GOLD analysis project Ga0209515, IMG submission 187454) | Subsurface groundwater microbial communities from S. Glens Falls, New York, USA - GMW60B uncontaminated upgradient, 5.4 m (SPAdes)... ...
TGGCTGGGGCGCAAGACCGCCCACGTCACCGAGTACGCAATCCTGGCGTGGCTCTGGCACCGCGCCTTGTCGAAATCGGCGCCGCGCGACCTGGCGCCGGGGGCCCGCGCGTGGGCCGCCCTTGGGTTCACCGTGGCGTACGCGATCCTGGACGAGCTCCATCAGGGGTGGACAGGCGAGCGCGGGGCGAGCCCCGCCGACGTGGCGCTCGACGCCGTCGGAGGCGGCGTGGCGCTGACGCTCCGGGTGTGGGGGCTCGACCGAATCGTGGAGCGCCTCACCGCCGCGCTTCTCTGGTTTGCCGCCGTCGGCGGATCGCTGCTGCTGCTGCTGAATCTCCTGGCCGGAGCGGCCGCCGCGTGGCTCTGGGCGAGCGTGCCCCTGGCGTGGCTCGTCCTCTGGCGATGGCGACACCGGCGCCGCGTTGACGGGGCAGGCAACCGGCAGTAACATCACCGGACGCCCCCGGCATGGTTATCTTCGCCGCCGTCGTCCTGGCCCTCGTCGTGGCGCTCGTGGCATACTATTTCTACCGGGCGTTCACCCGCTGAGCACCCCACGCGGCGCATTGGCCACCTCATCGTCCCTTCTTCCAGCCGGACGGCTCCCCCCGTGGTCGACGGGGAACCTCCCCGAACCGCCTCCGGTCACGCCGGCCAACGTTGTGCGCGTCATCGGGCCCGGCGCGATCTTGCTGGCCTTCTCCGTGGGCGCCGGGGAATGGCTCCTCGGCCCCGCCGCCATCGCCCGATACGGCCCGACGATTCTCTGGATTGCGGCCGTTTCCGTCGTGCTCCAGGCGCTTCTCAACACCGAGATGGCGCGCTACACGCTCTACACGGGCGAGCCGATTTTCACCGGCTTCATGCGGACGGCTCCGGGTCCCAGGTTCTGGGGATGGACGTACGTGGGCCTCCACTTCCTCCAGACCGGCTGGCCCGGCTGGGCCCTCGGCGCCGCCACCGCGGTGACCGCCCTCTTCCTGGGCCGTCTTCCGGACGCGGGAGATCGCGCCGTCGTGCTTTACTTCAGCTACCTGATCTTCCTCGTCTCGGTGCTCCTGGTGCTTTCCGGCGAGACAGTGGACAAAACCCTGGAGTACGCCCAGTCGTTCATGATCTGCTGGATCCTCGCCTTCCTCCTCCTCACGGGTCTCTTCCTCGTGCCGCCGGGCGTCTGGGGCATGGTGGGAGCAGGGTTCGTCGCGCCGCTCCTCGGATCTCCGCCGTTTCCCCCTGGGGCGGATTGGTTTCTCCTCGCCGGCTTCGCCGCCTACACCGGGGCCGGCGGCACGATCAACGCCACGCTCACCTACTGGCTCCGCGACAAAGGGATCGGGATGGGCGGGACCGTCGGCAGCAACCAGGGAGTCATCGGGGGGCAGCGCGTCAATCTCTCCCTCGCCGGCGCGGTGTTCCCTCCGTCGGGCGAAAACCTGAGGCGATGGAAGGGATGGTGGAGATATCTCAGAGCCGATCAGTGGTACATCTGGACCGTCGGGTCCCTGGTCGCGACGGCGCTCCCGGGGCTGACGACCGTCGCCTTCCTCCAGCCCGGGACAACGATGGGTGGCCACGGGGTCGGCGCGTACCTGGCCCAGGCGCTGGCCGAGCGGTACGGCCCCGCGCTCTGGGCCCTGACGCTCCTCGGCAGTTTCTGGATCCTCTTCTCCACCCAGCTGGGGAATGCGGAGGGGTGCGCCCGCGTCACCACCGACCTCCTCTGGACCGCCACCGGCCGCCTGCGAGAGTCGCGAGGGGGCTCCGTGCGGGCCGTCTACTACGGGGCGCTCCTGGCCTTCGCGCTCTGGGGGTGTGCCGCCATCCCCCTGGCCGACCCCCTGACCCAGATCCTGATCGGCGCGAACATCGCCGGCGCAAACCTGGCGCTGCTTTCGATCCACACCCTCCTCGTGAACCGGAAGTTTCTTCCCCGGGAACTACGCCCACCCCTCTGGCGGGAGGCGGGCCTCGTGCTCTCGGCGCTCTTCTTCGTCGGCCTGGCGACGGCGGCCCTGGCCCAGCAGCTCTTCACGACGCGGTAAGCCCACCCTCTGGCGGCCCGGTGGCCCCGCCTGTATACTGAGCGCGATCCGAACCCGGTGGGCCCTCGCCGGCAGGGCAAGAGGCCCCTCGCCTGAAGCGAGGGAGGAGCCCGGGGGCCCACCCCAGGTGGAGGAGAAGCCATGGCAACCGAGGAAAAGGTCGGGACTGTCGTGGGCTATTACGCGAAGATCGGGGTGGCGGCCGTCCACCTCACCGACGGGCCGCTCCAGGTCGGCGACAAGATCCGGATCCACGGCCACACCACCGACGTCACGCAGACCGTGGAGTCCCTCCAGGCGGAGCACCAGCCGATCCAGCGCGCGGAGCGGGGCAGCGAGGTGGCCATGAAGGTCCACGAGCGGGTGCGCCAGCACGACCAGATCCTGAAAATCCGCGAGCCCTGAGGCCCGCCTAACCGCGACCTAGCCGGGCCACCGCCTCGATGTGCGGCGTGTGCGGAAACATGTCGAGCGGCTGGACCCACTCGATCCGGTAGCCCCCCCGCGTCAGCTCCCCGAGATCCCGCGCCAACGTGGCCGGGTTGCACGAGACGTAGATGATGCGCTGGGGCCCGAGCGTCACGAGCGCCCGGAGAGCCTTGGGATGGAAGCCGGCGCGCGGCGGGTCGGCGACGACCACCTCGGCGCGGATCCCGCGGGCGATGAGCTCAGGCAGCACCGCCCGTACCTCGCCCGCCAGGAACGTGCAGTTCTCGATGCCATTGGCCTTGGCGTTCCGCTGCGCGTCGTCCACGGCGGTCTGCGCCACCTCGATCCCGTAGACCCAACGACAGCGGCGCGCCAGGAACAGGGTGATGGCGCCGGTGCCCGAGTACAGATCCACGACCGTCTCGGTCCCCATGAGCTCCGTGGATTCTAGGACCAGCGCGAACAGCCGCTCCGCCTGCAGCGTATTCGTCTGAAAGAAGGAGTTGGCCGAGATCTGAAAGACAAGCCCGCCCAGCGTCTCGCGGATGTGATCGCGCCCCGCCAAAAGGTGTTCCTCGACCCCCACCGCCACGCTCGCCTTCCGGGGATTGACGTTCAGGATGACGCTCGCGGTCTGAGGCGCGCGCCGGCGCAGGCGATCGGCCAGCGGGGCGAGCTCGCTCACCTGCGGCGCCGACGTGACCACGTTGACCATCGCCTCGCCGGTGCGCTTGGCCTCCCGCAGCACGAGGAAGCGCAGCAGTCCCTCACCGCTCTCCTGCTCGTACGCCGGGAGCTTCCTCTCGGCGAGGAAGGCGCGCGCCTCGGCGAGGAGCGCATTCATGGGCTCCGACTGGAGGAGGCACCGGTCGATGTCGAGCACCACGTCGTAGCGATCCGCCGCGTGGAGGCCGATGGCCGTCCCCGGAGGAGCGAGCGCGGGCGCCACCGTAAACTCCATCTTGTTCCGGTAGCCGTAGAGCTCGGGCGCGCCGATGATCGGCCGGATCGGGACCGCCTCCACGCCGCCGATGCGCGCCAGGCAGTCGCCCACTTGCTTGGCCTTCCAGCGCAGCTGGGCCGGGTACGCCAAGTGCTGGAGACGGCAGCCGCCGCAGCGGCCGAAGTAAGGGCACGGCGCCTCGACGCGATCGGGGGAGGGTTCCTCGACGGCCTCGATCACGCCCCGCGCGAAGCGGGCGCGCGCCTCCGTGAGGCGGACCCGCAGGCGATCGCCGGGGAGACCGCCGCGGACGAACACGACATAGCCGTCAACGCGCCCGACGCCCTCGCCGCCGAAGGCCAGGTCGTCCACGGTGAGAGACAGAGTCTCGCCGCGTCGCGGGCGCGCCATGGTAGGGCCACTATAAGATGTCCGTCGGAGTGAAGTCAATTTGGCCCGCCGGACCACGACGGCCATCGGCCATTAATCTGGCGCGATCGGTCCAGGCGCGCTATGATAGAAGATAGCGATGACTCGCCGCGGGGTCTCCACACCAACACCAGTCGGCGCGCTCCTCACGACCGTGCTTCCACCCCTGGCGGAGCGGCTCCTCGCGCGCGCCATCGAGCGCGACTGGCCGGCTCTGGTGGGCCCGCAGGTCTCCCAACGGTCTCGCCCCAGAGACCTCCGCGATCGCACTCTGACCGTGCTGGTGGACAACTCCCCCTGGCTCCAAGAAATGACGCTCCGCGAGCGCGAGATCCTCGCGCGCGTCCAGGCACGCTACGGATCCGACGCCGTCAAGGCGCTCCGCTTCGCCCTCGGCACGCCCCCATCCGCCGCAGCCGAGCCATGATCCGCCTCGTCCTGCTGGCGCTCGGCGTGCTGGTGAGCCTGGCCGGCTGTGCCAGCCTCGCGCCGGCCGGGAACCCGGTGGTGTCAAAACCACCTGTCGTGCGCGCGGCCGCCCCCGACCTGAAGGCCGAGGCCTACCTGCACTACGCCATCGCCCAGCTGCACGCCCGGGAGGGACGCCTGAAGGAGGCGATCTCCGAGCTGCGGGAGACGATCAAGCGCGATCCGACCACACCCGCCCTCTGGACCCAGCTGGCCGTCTGGCTCTCACGGACGGAGGCGCCTCAGGAAGCGGTCGACGCGGCGCTCGAGGCTGCCGCCCTCGCGCCCGACGACGTGAGCGTCCGCCTGACGCTGGCCGAGCTCTATAGGAGCCAGAAGCGGTACGCGGAGGCGGAGGCGGAGCTGGAAAAGACCATCATGCTCGCTCCCGAGTCCTCCCAGGCCTACCTCGCCCTGGCGCGCCAGTATGTCGAGCTACGGGCCCACGACCAGGCCCGGGCGGTGCTCCTCCGGCTGATCCGCGTCAACCCGAACCTGGCGCAGGCCCACTTCCTCCTGGGCCGGCTGGGGATCGAAACCGAAGCCTGGGCCGAGGCCATCAGCGAGCTCCAGCGGGCCCTCGAGCTCGATCCGGACCACGACGGCGCGTGGACGGCCCTCGGCTACGTCTACGAAACCCGCAACCAGCCGGACGAGGCCATCAAGGTCTACAAGCGCGCGATCCAGGCCAACCCCGACAACCCGGCCTTCCTGGAGCGGCTGGGCGACCTCCTGATACGCCTCGGCAAGTACCAGGAGGCCCAGCGCGAGATCGAGTCCCTGGCGGGCGTGGCCCCCCGCGACCCGCGCATCTGGATGAAGCTCGGCGCGATCTACTACGAACAGAAGGCGTGGGACAAAGCCATCGAAGCCTTCCAGCAGGTGCTGGCGCTGGAGCCGGGCAACCTCCGAGCCAGGTACTTCCTGGCCACCACCCTGATGGACGCCGGCAAGGACGCGGAGGCGCAGGCCGAGCTGGAAGGCATCTTGAAAGCCGACCCCCGCTCGATCGACGCCCGGGTTCAACTGGGCTTTCTCCACGGACGCGCCAAGCGTTACCCGGAGGCGATCCGGATCTTCCAGGAGGCGGTGAATCTGCAGCCGCAGCGACCGGAACTGTTTCTGTACCTTGGGACCGCGTTCTTCCGGAACCAAGAGTACGAGCGCGCCGTCAGGACGCTCCAGGAGGGGCTCTCCCTCGACGAGAAGAACAAGGACCTCCAGTTCCAGCTCGGCGTGGTGTTCGAGAAGCAGCAGCGCTTCGAGGACGCCGTCCGGGCGTTCCGCCAGGTGATCGCGCTCGACCCCAAGCACGCCGAGGCCTACAACTACGTGGGCTACATGTACGCCGAGAAGGGGATCAACCTAGACGAGGCCGTGACCCTCATCGGCAAGGCGCTCGAGGTGGAGCCGGACAACGGCTACTTCATCGACAGCCTCGGCTGGGCCTTCTACCAGCAGGGACGCTACCAGGAAGCGCTCCGCGAGCTCAAGCGTGCGGTGGAGCGGGCCAAGGAGGATCCGGTGATCCTCGACCACTTGGGCGACGCGTACTTGAAGAACGGCCTGGGAGAGGACGCCGTCGGCGCCTGGGAGAAATCGCTCAAGCTGGACCCCGCCAACGAGGTGGTGAAACGGAAAATCCAGGAGACCCGGGAAAAGCTTCTCAGGGTCAAGGGTGAGCGGTCGAAGGTCCAGCCGTAGCCACCCTGCCCTCCTCCTGGCGGCGGTGGCTGTCCTCCTCGCGGGGTGCGCCACCGTGCCCCCGCCCCGTGCCCCGATTCTCCCAGAGGCCCAGCGCCTGCTCGACCTCCTCGCCCGCCGCTGGCGAGCGTTCGACGACCTCCGGACCCGCGCCGCCATCACGATCCGCCGCGAGGGGCGCGTCGAGCGGCTGAACGGCGTCCTGCTTCTCCAGGCCCCGGCGTCCCTCCGCTTCGAGGCGCTCGCGCCGTGGGGACAGCCGTTCCTCCTCCTGGCGGGAAACGCCGAGACCGTTACCCTCTACAACGTGGCGGAGAACCGCGCCCTCGTCGGCCCGGCCTCAGCCCAGGCTACCGAGCGCTGGCTCGGCTTCGCCCTCGAGCCCGACGAGCTCGTGGGCCTCCTGTCGGGGCACGTGGTGCCGATCAAGGACCCGTACTCGGCCGAGCTCGTCGCGTCCGACGCGGTCGGGCCGTCCATCAGGCTGACGGGGGCGGCAGGCGTCCAGAGAATCTGGGCGGACCCGGAGACCGGGGTGGTGCGCCAGGTCGAGATGAGAGGCGGCAAGCACCCGGCCCGCATCGCCTACTCCGGCGGCGGGCTCGGGGGTCCGCCGTCGGCCCTGACGCTGACAGCGCTCGACGCGCCCCTCACGGTGGCAATCCGCTACCACGAGCCTAAGTTTGGCACGGGGCTCTCCGCCGACCTCTTCACCCTCACCGTCCCCGAGCACGCGAAAATCCAGCGGTTCCGTTGACAGCCGCCGACGGGGCGTGATAGGGTTTTGTGCCTTGTCGACACGGTCGAGGCGGGCCCGGTCGCTGACGCTTCGGACCTCGGCCAAAGTCAATCTCGTGCTCGAGGTCCTCGGGAAGCGGCCGGATGGCTACCACGAACTCTCGACGGTGCTCCAGGCGGTGGACCTGTTCGACCGCTTGGTCCTGGAAGAGGACGAGACGCTTGCCCTCACGACCAGCGATCCCGCGCTTCCCCGAGACGACACCAACCTGGTCCTGAGGGCTGCGCGGCTCCTTCAAGAGGCTGCAGAGGTGCGCCGCGGAGCCCGAATCAGGCTGGAGAAGCACATCCCGGTGGCGGCCGGAATGGGCGGAGGTTCGAGTGATGCGGCCGCGACTCTCTGGGCGCTCAATCGCCTCTGGGGCATCCGCTGGGGCCGCGAGCGCCTGAGCGATCTGGCGGTCCGGCTCGGGATGGACGTCCCGTTCTTTCTCCGGGGTGGCCGGGCGCTGGCCACCGGCCGGGGCGAGCGACTTCGGCCCCTGAGCGCGGCGCCGGCCCTGTCGCTGGTGCTCGTGAAGCCCAACTTCCCGCTTTCGACCCGGGAGGTCTACGGCGGGGTCCCGGCCGCGTGGCGGGACGACGGCCGACGAACGGTGGAGCTGTTAGACGCCCTGGCGTCGCGGGATTCGTCGCGGGTGGCCGGGAGCTTGTACAATGCCCTTGAGACCGTGGTGGAGCCGGCGCATCCAGAAATCGCCCGGATCAGGCGAGCGCTCCTCGGCGCCGGCGCGCTCGGAAGCGTGATGTCGGGGAGCGGGCCCACGGTGCTGGGGATCGCGCGGTCGCCGGATCACGCGCGCCAGCTCCGAAGACGTGTCACCACCGCGTCCTGGTCGTGCTGGGCCGTGCGCACGCTGGCAGGGCCCGCCATCCGGCCGGCAAGATAAGGCGGGATGAGCCTGGGGGACAACGAGAAGAACGACATGCAGTCGCCGAAGGCGACTCACCATATCGGGCACCATCGCCACCTGCGGTGGCGATGGTCGTTGGGGCGTAGCCAAGCGGTAAGGCGCGGGACTTTGGATCCCGTATTCGGGGGTTCGAATCCTCCCGCCCCAACCAATCTTAGGATGAAGCTGGGCGGGCAACTTTCGGAGCCACTTCACGTGGCGAGGGTCGTATGGCGTACGAGCTGAAGCTCCTCACCGGCAACGCCAACCGGCCGCTGGCCGAAGAGATCGCCCGGGATCTCCGCCTCCCGCTCGCCGAGGCGGAAGTCTCGCGCTTCTCGGACGGCGAGGTGTTCGTGCAGATCAACGAGAACGTGCGGGGTGCCGACGCTTTCGTGATCCAACCGACCTGCCCGCCCGTGAACGACAACCTGATGGAGCTCCTGGTGATGATCGACGCGCTCAAGCGGGCCTCGGCCCGCCGCATCACCGCGGTGCTCCCTTACTACGGCTACGCCCGGCAGGACCGGAAGGTCCAGCCGCGCGTGCCCATCAGCGCCAAGCTGGTGGCCGACCTCATCACCGCGGCCGGCTGCCACCGGGTGCTCGCGCTGGACCTCCACGCGGGCCAGATCCAGGGCTTCTTCAACATCCCGGTGGATCACCTCTTCGCGGCGCCGGTGATGATCGACTACCTCGGCAAGAAGGACCTCTCCGACCCGGTGGTGGTGGCCCCCGACGCGGGCGGCGTCGAGCGTGCCCGGGCCATGGCCAAGCGCATCCGGGCGGGGCTGGCCATCATTGACAAACGGCGGGAAGGGGCCAACGTGTCGGTCTTCATGCACCTGATCGGCGAGGTCAAGGGCAAGGACGTCGTCATCATCGACGATATGATTGACACCGGCGGCACGCTGCTACAGGCCGTGGAAGCCCTCCAGCGCGAGGGCGCTCGGCGGATCCTGGCCTGCGGTGTTCACCCGGTCCTCTCGGGCCCGGCGATCGCCCGGATCGACGGCTCGCCGCTCGAAGAGGTCATGGTGACCAACTCGATCCCGATCGGCCCCGAGAAGCGGAGCAAGAAGATCTCCGTCCTCACGGTGGCCCCGCTCCTCGCCGAGGCGATCCGCCGCATCCACGACGAAGAATCGGTGTCGACGCTCTTCGTTTGATCCTCGAAGGGAGGCTGTCACGTTATGGAGGTTCAAGAGCTGACGATCACGCGGCGCGAGGGCACTGGCAAAGAGGTCGCCAAGCGCCTCCGCCGGGAGGGGCTCGTGCCCGCGGTGCTGTACGGTGTGGGCACCCCCCAGGCGCTCACGCTCCGGACCCTTGACGTCCTGAAGGTGATCCACGGACGCGGGGGGAGCACGACCCTGTTGAACCTGAAATTCGACGACGGCGGGGGCGGCACCCGCACCGCCATCATCCGTGACATGCAGTTCGACCCGGTGACCGAGAAGGTCATCCACGTGGACCTCCAGGAGGTCTCCATGGATCGGGCCATCACGGTGGGCGTGCCCGTCTTCCCCCAGGGGGAGGCCGAGGGCGTGAAGGAACAGGCCGGCATCCTGGAAATGATCCTCCGGGAGGTGCAGGTCTCCTGCCTCCCCGGCCAGATCCCGGAACGGATCACCGTGGATGTCTCCGCCCTCAAGATCGGCGACGTGATCACCGTCTCCATGCTGGCGCCGCTCGAGGGCGTGCGAATCCTGAACGACCCCGGCCAGGCCGTGGTCACCGTGTCGCCGCCCATGGCTGAAGAGGTGGCCGCGCCCGCGGCGGCGGCTCCCGAGGCCCAGCCGGCGGAGCCCGAGGTGCTCACCGAGCGCAAGCCCAAGCCCGAAGAAGTCGAAGAGAAGGCCGAGGAGAAGGAACGGAAGAAGTAGCCGAGGTCACGCCGCGTGCTCCAAGCGGTGGTGGGACTCGGGAATCCGGGCCCGGAGTATCGCGGGACCCGCCACAACGTGGGCCAGCGCGTGGTGGACCATCTGGCCAAGACCCTCCGGAAGCGCTGGCGCCGGGAGGGGGCGCACCAGGTGGCGAAGGCCGTGTGGCGGGGCGAGGCCTTCTATCTCGTCAAGCCCGGCGCCTTCATGAACGCGATGGGCCCCGCCGTTGCACGCCTGCTCCGCCGCTTCCACCTCGGCCCCTCCGACCTCATCCTCGTGTACGACGACATTGACCTGCCGCTTGGCAAAGTCCGCGTTCGAATGAAGGGCAGCCACGGCGGCCACAAGGGCGTGGGCTCCCTCATCGAGACGCTGGGGACCGACGAGCTGCGCCGCGTCAAGGTCGGGGTCGGGCGTCCCGGCACGAGGGACGAGGTGGTGGATCACGTCCTCTCCCCGTTTCTCCTGGACGAGCTGCCGCTGGTGGAGGCGGCCTCGGCCGAGGCCGCCGACCACGTGCTGAAGCTGATCGCCAGTCGAACCGCGTAGGACCCGAAGGGCTCTCTGCCGTTGGGCTTTACCTGCGGCCTCGTCGGCCTCCCCAACGCGGGGAAATCCACGCTCTTCACCGCGCTCACGGGCGCCGCCACGCTGATCGCGCCATACCCCTTCTCGACCCTCGATCCCCGCAAGGGGATCGTGCCGGTCCCGGACGACCGCCTCGACCGGCTCGCGGCCGCGCTCCGGCCGGCCAAGGTCACGCCCGCCCACCTCGAGATCATGGACATCGCCGGTCTCGTCGAGGGCGCGAGCCGCGGGGAAGGGCTCGGCAACCAGTTCCTCTCCCACATCCGGGCCGTTCTGGCCCTGGCGCACGTCGTGGCCTGCTTCCGCTCGGCCGACGTTCCCCACGCGGGCGACGAGCCGGACCCCGCGCGCGACGTCGCGATCGTCAACACGGAGCTCCTCCTGGCCGATCTCGAAGTCGTCGAGCGCCGCCTCGACAAGGTCAGGCGCGCCGGGCGGGCTGAGCCCAGGGCCGCCCGGGCCGAACTGGCCTTCCTCGAGCGCTGCCGGGACGCCCTCGGGCGCGGCACGCCGCTCCGCTCCCTCGCCTTCGACGCCGGCGAAAGCGCCCTGATCCGGGAGCTCGGGCTCCTGACGGCGAAGCCCGCTTGCTACGTCGCCAACGTGGACCGCGCGGATCCCCAGAGCCTCGCCCTCGCCGCCCGCCTCGAGGCCGCCGTCGAAGGCGCCCCTGTGGTGCCGGTGGACGGAAAGCTCGAAGGCGAGCTCACCCAGCTCCCCCCCGAGGAGCAGCGCCAGTTCCTGGCCGAGTGGGGCCTCGCCGAATCGGCGCTTGTCCGGCTGATCCGGGTGGGCTACCGGCTCCTCGGCCTCATCACGTTCTACACTGTGGTCGGCGAAGAGCTCCGGGCCTGGAGCCTCAGGGACGGGGCGACGGCCCTCGAGGCCGCGGGCCAGATCCACAGCGACATGGCCCGCGGGTTCGTCCGCGCCGAGGTCGTCGGCGTGGAGGCGTTCCTGGCGACCCCCGTCTGGACGACGCTCCGCGAGCGGGGGGGCTTGAGGCTCGAGGGGCGCGAGTACCGGGTGCGCGACGGCGACATCCTGACCATCCGTTTCGCGCTCTAGCGCGGGGGACCTTTTGACAGGGTGGGGGGGGCGTGGTATATAGTTTCCGTTTATCCACCGGTGGCGGGACGCGAGCGGGAAGGGGGAATCGGTGCGTGACCAAGGTCATCATAGAGCCCGCCGAGTCCTTCGAGAGCGCGCTCAAGCGCTTCAAGAAGCTCTCCGAGAAGCGGAAAGCTCTGGCAGCCCGGAAAAAGGCGCAGCGGCGCGAGCGATTTTTTGATTAGGGCATGGACCTAGGCCGTCTCTGGGGCCGGGGCGTCGAGTGGGACCTGGTGCGGGCGCTCCTGGCCCGCGAGGCCAAGACGCCGATGGGACAGGAACGGGCCCTCACCCTCGAGCCCCGGATCGATCCGGACGCCGTGAGGCTCGAGCTCGCCCTAACCCGCGAGGGGCGTCAGGCCCTGGCCCAGACCGGGGCCCCCCCGTGGGGGTCGATCCCCGACGTCAGGCTGAGCCTGGACCGGGCCCGCACCGACGGGGTGCTCCTAGAAGGCGCCGAACTCGTCGCCCTGGTTCCCTTGATCGAGGCCGGCAGCCGCCTCCGGGCCTACGGCCTGAGCGTGCCGGCCGTCGCCCCTACCCTCGCGGCCCGGTTCGCCCGCCTCCCGAGCCTCACCCCGCTCCACGCACTCCTGACCCGCTCCCTCACCCCCGAGGGGACGCTCACCGACGAGGCGAGCCCCCGCCTCCGGCAGATCCGGCGAGCGCTCCGGGAGCAGCGCGAGCAGATCGTCAAGGCGCTCGAGGCGCTCCTCTCGGCCCCGGGCGCCGAGGCCACGTTTCAGGAGCGTTACGTCACGATCCGCCACGGCCGCTACGTCGTTCCCGTCCGGGCCGAGGCGCGGCCGCGCCTGCGCGGCATCGTGCACGACCGCTCTCAGAGCGGCGCCACGCTCTTCGTCGAGCCGGAGAGGGTCGTCGAGCTCAACAACGACCTCGTCCAAACCGCCCGGGAGGAGGAGGCCGAGTGCGCCCGGATCCTCCTGGCCCTGACCGACGAGGTCCGCCGCTCCCTCCCCGAGCTCGAGGCGCTGGTGGAAGGGACCGGGGAACTCGACCTGGTCTTCGCGCGGGCCCTACTGGCCGAGCGGATGACGGCCACCGAGCCCCAGATAGATGAAGGCCGCACCGTCCTACTGCGCGGGGCGCGGCACCCGCTCCTCCTGGCCCAGAGCTGGCAGGAGCCCGCGCGCCCGGTCGTGCCCATGGACCTCTCCCTCGACGGCGAGCGCCCGCTCCTCGTCGTCACCGGCCCCAACGCGGGAGGCAAGACCGTCGCGCTCAAGAGCTTGGGCCTCCTGGCGCTCATGGCCCAGGCGGGCTGCCATCTGCCCGTCAGGGACGGGAGCCGGCTCCCCGTGTTCTCGCGCCTCTTCGCCGTGATCGGGGACGACCAGAGCGTGGCGGAGAACCTCTCGACGTTCTCGGCCTTCGTCAAGCAGATGAAGGAGATCCTGGAAGAGGTGGACGACCGCTCGCTCGTGCTCCTGGACGAGCTCGGGGCCGGCACCGATCCCGACGAGGGGGCAGCTCTGGCCCGGGCGATTCTCGAAGACCTCGACGCTCAGGGCGCCCTCGTCATGGCCACGACCCACCTCGAGCCGCTCAAAGCCTTCGCCAGCACCCACCCCCGCGCCCGCAACGCCTCGGTCGAGTTCGACCAGGACCGCCTCAGGCCGACCTTCCGCCTCCTCTACGATCGCCCCGGGCAGAGCTACGCCCTCACGATCGCGGCGCGCCTGGGCCTCCCCGAGCGCCTGATCGAGACGGCGCACGCTCACCGCTCGACCCAGGGCCGTCATCTCCAGGAACTGCTCGCCCGCCTGGACGCCGACGCTCGCCAGAGCAAAGAGCGCACCGCGGAGGCGGAGAAGCAGGAGCTCCAGGCCGCGACGCTCCTGGCCCGGGCCCAGAAGGAGCTCGAGGCCGCCCAGGCCAAGGCCAAGGACATGCTCGCCAGGGCCAAGGCGGAGGCCCAGACTCTCCTCGCCGACATCCGCCGGAAGGTGGCCGAGGAGTGGGAGCTCCTCAAGACCGAGGAGCGCTCGAAGCGGGCCCTCGAGGAGACGCAGAGACGCCTCGCCCGGGTGACACCGCCCGTCACGGCGCCCCAGCAGACGATAACCGTGGCCCCGTCGTGGCGGCAGCACGTCAAGGCTCCCGAGAAGGTCGGCGTCCCCGCGGAGCTGCTCCTCCTCGGCAAGACCACCGACGAGGGGCGCGACCTGGTCGAGAAGTATCTCGACGACGCCTTCCTGGCCGGCCGCCGCAGCGTCCGCCTGGTGCATGGGAAAGGAACAGGCGCCTTGCGCAAGGCGATCCACGAGCTCCTCGCCGTCCACCCGCTGGTGGAAAGCTTCAGGCCGGGCGCGCCCCACGAGGGCGGCGACGGGGCCACCGTGGCCGAGCTCAAGGTGGACTGATGGCCGGCGGCTTCCCGCCCCCGCTCCTCGATGAGATCCGCTCCCGGGTGGACCTCGTGGACCTGGTCGGCCAGTTCGTGAACGTGAAGCGGGCCGGCGAGAACTGGAAGGCCCTCTGCCCCTTCCACGCCGAGAAGACGCCGTCCTTCATGGTGAACCCGAAGAAAGGCATCTTTCACTGCTTCGGGTGCGGCGTCGGCGGCGATGCCTTCGGCTTCCTGATGCGCCAGGACCGCCTGTCGTTCCCCGAGGCGGTGCGCGTCCTCGCCGCGCGCGCCGGGGTCGCGCTCCCCGCCCAGCGGAAGAGCGAGGTCGACGGCCAGCGGGAGACGCTCTTCAAGGCGATGGCGCTGGCCGCCGAGTTCTACCAGGACGCGCTCTGGCATCGCCCCGAGGGCGAAGGGGCGCGCCGCTACCTCGAGTCGCGCGGAATCGCGCCCGAGGTCGCCCGGCGCTTCGGCCTCGGCTACGCCCCGGAGGGGTGGG
>Ga0209515_10006727_pt1 | contig 14163 bp, 10 predicted proteins | sample Subgroupgradi54m_FD_187454 | JGI IMG/M metagenome (GOLD analysis project Ga0209515, IMG submission 187454) | Subsurface groundwater microbial communities from S. Glens Falls, New York, USA - GMW60B uncontaminated upgradient, 5.4 m (SPAdes)... ...
CGCCGAGCAGGCCGAAGATGCCGCCGCAGACCGCCGGGACGTACTGCACCGTCCCCACCCACGAGTTGACGGCCAGGCTGTTCGGCGCCACGCCCAGCAGGTCGGCCAGCGCCGGTCGCACGATGAGCGGCAGCACCAGCAGCGCGTAGGAGTCAAATGCGAAGCCGATTGCGGCCACAGTGCAGATCAGCCACTGCAGGGGCGTCAGACTCACCGCCGTCTCACTACGCGTCCTCACCATGGGCGAGGTATTACCACACGCCCTCCCGTGAGCACAATCGCGCCAAGACCGGGGTCCCCGCGGCGCACGCTTGCGCCGTGGGGTGGAAGAGAGACTGGCAGCCAGCCACGGGCTCTGCGATGTCTTGCCAGTTCGCGGAATATCAAGGGTAAAGCCCGTGGTTGGCTATACTGCGGGTCCTATGCACGGTACTGATTCGGCCACCGCGCCGGCGCAGGTGGACGCGGCGCGTCAGGCGTTGGACGCCCGGGTCCGGGAGATGGTCGGGTGGCACTTTGACCCCGCGACCGGCTGCCCCTTCTGGCTCGACTACGCGCAGAAACTCGGGTGGGACCCGCGACGCGAGATTACGACCTTCGCGGATCTCCGCCGTCTCGGGGCGTTCGAGGACGAATGGCTGCGCGGCGGACCGGTGCAGCGTTGGGTGCCGCGCGGTCTGGCCGGGAAGCCCGTGTTCGTGTTCGAGACCGGCGGGACAACGGGGACGCCGAAGACTCGTGTGGCCTGTGACGATTTCCGGACCGACTACGAGCTCTTCAGCGCGACACTGCCGGACGAGTACTTCCCGAAAGAGGCCAACTGGCTGATGCTCGGGCCGTCCGGGCCGCGCCGGCTGCGGCTGGCGGTCGAACATCTCGCCCAGTTTCGCGGCGGCATCTCGTTTTGCGTCGATCTTGATCCGCGCTGGGTCATCAAGTTGATCAAGAAAGGCTGGAGCGAGCACCTGCAGGCCTACAAGGATCACGTCATCGACCAGGCCGTGACGATCCTCAAGGCGAACCATGACATCCGCTGCATGTTCACGACGCCGAAGCTCCTCGAGGCGCTCGCGCTGAAGCTGGAATCGATGGGCACCACGATCCGGAAGGCGGGGATCAGCGGTATCTTCTCCGGCGGCACCGAGTTCACGCCGCAGTGGAACCGCTTCGCTCACGAGGAACTGCTCGACGGCGCCTACATGACGCCGACCTACGGAAACACGCTGATGGGGCTCGCGCCGAGCGCCCCATCCGGGCCGCACAACAGCTACAAGATCACCTATTACGCGCCGCAGCCGCGCGCGGTCATCGAAGTGGTCGATCTCGACGATCCTGACCGGATTGTCGACTACGGACAGACGGGACGCGTACGGCTGACAACGCTCACCAGGGAGTTCTTCATGCCCGGTTTTCTCGAGCGGGATGAGGGCGAGCGTGAGGCCCCGTACGAGCGCTACCCCTGGGACGGCGTCAGCGGTGTGCGCCCATATCGAGGGTTCGCAGCGACCACGACGGTCGGCGTCTACTAAACTAATGCGGTTCTCAGGTTGCTCTGGTGCTCGGGTGCTCAGGTTCCGGTTCGCAGGTGCACTGGTTCAACGGTGCTCGGGTCGTTCATTGGCGCGGTGCGCCGCGCACTGCCTCGGCATGAACCACCTGTGAACCTCCGCACCAGCGAACCTGAGCACCGGAACCTGAGCACCCAAGCACCAGAGCAACCTGAGAACCGCATTAGCCTATGTTGAATCTTCCGGTTCTGCGCTGGGGACAGCCGTACACCAGCCTCGAGGTCGACGAGGTCGTGCACTTCTCGACCGGCGAGCCGATCGCGAAGGTCAGCCGCGCCAACGGTGGGCTGGTCCAGCGCGACATGCGGAAAGCGCAGCGCGCCCGCGATAGCCTACGCGCGATTCCAATCGACGATCTGATCGCACGCGTCGGCCGTGCTGGCGAGTTGTACATGAGCGCCACGCTGCCGATGGGCGACGGCACCCAGTCACCGAACGCATTCGTGCGCGCGCAGTCGGCGAGCACGGGGTTGCCCGAGCGCCTGTGCCGGGCGAATATGAGCAAGAACGCGTTCGTCCTCGGCGAGATGCGGAGCATCCTGACATCGCTGACGCGCGGACTCTCGCTCGACGTGCTCACCACGGGGTTCGGGGAAGAGCGCGGCGTGCCGATCAGTTATCAGGCGCAGAGCCCGGTGCTCGGCTTGGTCCTCCCCTCGAACTCTCCCGGCGTGCACACCCTCTGGCTCCCGATCATCCCCATGCAGATGGGGCTCGTGCTCAAGCCGGGCCCGCAGGAGCCGTGGACGCCGTACCGCATGGCGGCGGCGTTCTTCGAGGCGGGAATTCCGCCCGAGGCGATCTCGATCTATCCGGGCGGCGCTGACGTCGGCGCCGCGGTGGTCGACAGCTGCGGCCGGAGCCTCATCTTCGGCGGCACCGCGACGGTCGATCGCTACCGCGGCGACCCGCGTGTGCAGCCGCACGGTCCAGGTTTCTCGAAGATCCTGCTCGGTGACGACCAGGTCGATCAATGGGAGTCGTATCTCGACATGATGGTCGAGAGCGTGGCGATCAACAGCGGGCGCGGCTGCATCAACGCCTCTGGGATCTGGGCGAGCCGCCACACGCGGGAGATCGCGGACGCCCTTGCCCGGCGGCTTGCCGAGATCCGTCCGCTGCCGCCCGACCATCCGGACGCGGCGCTGGCGGCGTTCACAGTACCCGGCGTGGCCGACGCCGTGTCCCAGGCGATCGACGCCGACCTGCAGGCGCCCGGCGTCACCGACGTCACGGCGAAGTACCGGCCCGGCCCCCGCGTCATCCACGACGGGCGCGCCGACTACCTGTTGCCGACAGTCATCCACTGCGACTCTCCGGAGGCGGCTGCGTCGAAGAAGGAGTTCATGTTCCCGTTCGCCACCGTCGTCGCGTGCCCGGAATCGACGATGCTCGAGGCGATGGGACCGACCCTCGTGTGCACCGCCATCACCAACAACGAGGCGCTGCGGCATCGGCTCCTCGATGCGGTGCACATCGACCGGCTGAACTTCGGCCCGGTGCCGACGACGAAACTCAACTGGCTGCAGCCGCACGAAGGAAACATCGTCGATTTCCTGTTCCGCGCGCGCGCGTTTCAAACGGCTCCCGTCGGGGTCTAGTGGCGTGTCTCCTCCAAATCACTACCGGGCCGCTCCGCTCGCACCCCACCGCGCAGGCGTGCGCGGCGGGGACCCCGCGTTGTCGCGGCCCGTGGTTCGCGCTCGGAGGCTTGTTGTGAGTGGTACTCAATCAGCCCGGACGGCCCGCTAGAAGCCCGGTCGCGTGCGGATCCTCTCCATTACCGCAGGAGCCGCCGGGATGTATTGCGGCAGCTGCTTCCGCGACAACGCGCTTGCGGCGGAACTGCTGGCGCGCGGCCACGCTGTGACGCTTCTACCGCTCTATACGCCGACGCGAACCGACGAGCGCAACGTCAGCGCGCGTCGTGTGCTCTTCGGCGGCATCAGCGTCTATCTGCAACAGCACTCCTCGCTCTTTCGCAAGACGCCGCGGCTGCTCGATCGCCTCTGGGATGCCCCAGGCGTCATCCGCGTGTTCACCGGCCGCGCGGCGTCGACCGATGCGCGGCTCCTGGGTGGCCTGACCGTGTCGATGCTGCAGGGGCGGGACGGCGTGCTGCGGAAAGAGTTCGACAAGCTCACCGACTGGATCCTCGACGAGCCGCTGCCCGACGTCATCAACCTGCCGAACTCGCTCCTCATCGGGCTTGCGGCGCCGCTCAAGCAGGCAGTGCCGCGCCCGGTGTGCTGCACACTTCAGGGCGAAGAGCTGTTCCTCAACGGACTCGTCGCGCCGTATCGCGACAGGGCGCTCGCGATGATCCGGGAGCAGGTCCGCCACGTCGATCGATTCGTCGCCGTGAGCGAGTACTGCGCGGCGTTCATGGCGGACTTCCTCGCCATTCCGGCGTCGCGGATCGAGGTGGTCCCGCTCGGCATCCCGATGGACGGGTACGAGCGGCGGCAGGAAGCGCGCGACGAGTTCCGGGTCGGCTACTTCGCGCGCGTGGCTCCGGAAAAGGGGCTCCACGTGCTCGCCGATGCGTACATACGCCTGCGCCGGCGGACGGGGCGGGCACCGACCCGCTTCGAAGCAGCCGGCCATCTCGCCTCGACCAACGCGGCGTACCTGAACGACGTGCGCCGCACGCTCGACCGCGCCGGGTTGAGCGGCGAGTTCGCGTACCGCGGTGAGCTCGATCGGGTGGGGAAGCTCGCCTTTCTCCGCGACCTCGACGTACTCTCTGTTCCCGCCACCTACGACGAGCCGAAAGGGATGTTCGTGCTCGAGGCGATGGCGAGCGGCGTCCCCGTCGTCCAGCCGCGGCGCGGCGGGTTCACCGAGATCGTCGAGAAGACCGGTGGAGGACTGCTCGTGGCTCCTGACGATCCGGAGGCGCTCGCGGAGGGGATCTACGCGCTCTGGAACGACCGTGCGCAAGCGCGCGCGCTCGGGGACCGCGCGTACCACGGCGTGCGCGCGCATTACACCATCGCGCAGTCGGCTGACCGCCTGCTGAATGTTTATCATTCGATCGCGACCGATTCGGCGTTGGTCGGCGGGTCGGTGGCCTGAAAGCGATGCTGGACGTTTTCTCCGTCAGCAAGCACTATCCGACGCCGAAAGGCCCGCTGACAGTGCTGACGGATGTCACGCTGGCACTGTCGGCCGGCGAGGCTGCCGCCATCACCGGCCCATCGGGCAGCGGCAAAAGCTCGCTCCTCTACATCCTTGGTGCGCTCGAGCCTCCTTCGTCTGGGAACGTGACGCTCGGCGGGGTCGACCCTTTCGCGCTCGCGCCGTCCGCCGTCGCCGAGTTCCGCAACGCGCAGATCGGCTTCGTGTTCCAGGATCATTGCCTGCTGCCGCAATGCTCCGTGCTCGAGAACGTGCTGGTGCCGACGCTCGTTGGGGCGCATGAGGATCGCGATCCGTCGCGCTTCGCCCGCGATCTGCTCGACGAGGTCGGGCTCGGTGATCGCCTCGATCATCGGCCGGCCGAGCTCTCTGGTGGTGAGAAACAGCGCGTGGCAATCGCACGTGCGCTCATCCGTCGTCCGCGCCTGCTTCTCTGTGACGAGCCGACGGGCAATCTCGACGAAGCGTCGGCCGCAACCGTCGCTTCACTCCTGCTCGACCTTCATCAGCGACAGCGGAACGTGCTGGTCGTCGTGACGCACAGCCAGCGGCTGGCGGCGCGGTTTCCCGTTCGATTCGAGATCGCGTCCACACGCCTGACGCGCACGTCCTGAACCACAAGCATTGCGACAATTCCCAACCTCCAACCCCCAATTCCCAAGGCGATCCGGTAGCGGCATTACAAGCTCCTTGGGAGTTGGGAATTGGGGATTGGGAGTTGTTTCCTGATGGTATCGTGAGCGGTCTGAGAGGAGTGCAGCGTCGCGGATGACCGAAGCCGATGTACGCAGCTGGCCGGTGCCTCGCACGGGCGCCCGGTTCTACTACGGATGGGTCGTGCTCGCCGTGGCCGCGCTCGCCATGGTGGGCACCTTGCCAGGACGCACGCAGGGGCTTGGTCTCATCACCGAGCCACTTCTCCGCGATCTCGGGATCAGCCGTGTCGTCTACGCCCAGATCAACCTGGCCGCCACGCTGATCGGCGCGCTGTTCTGCTTCGGCGTCGGCCGCCTGATCGACCGTCGCGGCAGTCGGATCGTGTTGACCGGTGTGGCGTTGGCCCTGGGGGTCGTGGTGCTCGTCATGAGCGGGGCGACCGGGGTTGCGGCGATGGCGGTCGCTATCACGCTCACGCGGGGGCTCGGGCAGAGCGCGCTGTCGATTGTCAGCCTCGCCATGGTAGGGAAATGGTTTCGCGCGCGGCTCACGAGGGCGATGGCGGTGTACGCCGTAGTGATGAGCGTCGGTTTCATGATCGCCTTCCCGCTGGTCGGAGCGATCGTCGCCGCACGCGGCTGGCGCACGGCGTGGGCGGCGGTCGGTCTCTTCCTCGTGGCCGGCCTCGCGCCGCTGGCCTGGGTGCTGGATCGATCCTCTCCCGAAGCGGCGGGCCTTGAGGTGGATGGCGGGCATGCCGGAGCGGAGCCGCCGGAGACGCGCGATGACGGCGCCACGTTCGGCGATGCGCTTCGCTCTCCCGCGTTCTGGGTATTCGCCGTCTCCAGCGCGATGTACGGTCTCGTCGCGTCGGGTATCGCCCTCTTCAACGAGTCGATCCTGACCGAGCGCGGGTTTGCGCCCGGGGTGTATTACACCGCGCTGGCAGTGACGGCGATCACCGGGCTGGCAGGCAACTTCGCCGCCGGCGCATTTGCCGATCGCGGCTCGCTCCGCACCGTGCTCGTGGCGGCGCTCCTGATTCTCGCCGGCGGGCTCGTCGGCCTCGCGCACGTTTCCACCATCGAGCACGTCATGGTTCAGGCAGTGGCGATGGGGATCGGCGGCGGGTTCGTGATGGTCGTCTTCTTCAGCTTTTGGGGACGAGCGTATGGGCGCGCACAGCTCGGTCGGATCCAGGGCGCCGCGCAGGCGATGACGGTAGTGGCGTCGGCCGTCGGTCCCCTGTTGCTGGCGCTCTGTGTCGACGCAACGGGATCGTACGCAGCCGCGTTCTACATCACGGCCGCCATCGTCGCGCTCCTGGCGGTGGCCGCGGCCGCGGTGCCGATCCCCGCCCGCGCACAGGCCCTGGGTCCATTGCGTCCCGCCACGGCCCGGTGACCGTATGCACGTATCACGGCTTGTCTACCGCGGCTTGACGCATTACTGGCGCACCAACATCGCGGTCATCCTTGGCGTGGCCACGGCCGTAGCGGTGCTGGCCGGTGCTCTCCTCGTGGGTGACTCGGTGAGAGGCAGCCTGCGCGACCTCGTCGTGCAGCGCCTCGGGCGCGCAGATCAACTCGTCCTCTCCTCGGGGTTCTTTCGTGAGCAGCTCGCCGGCGACCTGATTGCCGACCCGGCGTTCGCGGCGAGCGTCCGCAGTATCGCCCCGCTGGTGGTGACCGAGGGTGTCGTCACCGAGCAGGACAGCGACCGGCGCGCGGGGAAGGTACAGGTGTACGGTGTCGACAACCGTTTCTGGACCTTCCACGGCGTGAGCAGTGTCGCAGGGCCGGACGATCGCGACGCCTTCATGAGCCCGGCGCTTGCCGCGGAGCTCTTTGGAATGCCCGGGAGCGGCGTTGGCCGCACAATCCTCGTGCGCGTGCAGCGACCGTCCGACATGCCGCTGGAGTCGCTCCAGGGCCGCAAAGATGATCTCGGACGAACGCTGCGCGTGACCGTGCGTCAGGTCTTACCGGCGTCGCAGCTGGGAGAATTCTCGGTCGACGCACGGCAAGGCGACGTGCGGGCCGTGTTCGTGCCGTTGTCACTGATGCAGCGGGAGCTCGAGATAGAACGGCTCGTCAACACCGCGCTGGTATCCACCGTGCCTGGGACGGACGCAGACGCGATCCCCGCGCTCGAGCGGATGGTCAGGCGCGCGGCCAGCCTCGAGGACATTGGACTGAAGGTACGCACACTCGACGCGCGCGGCGTCGTGGAGATCGCGTCCGACGCCGGCCTCCTGGACGAAGGACGCGTGGCGGCGGTGCGCCAAGCGGTCTCGGCGTCAGCCACGCACGCGCAGGAGGTGTTTACCTATCTGGCGAACGGCCTGCGTATCGGCAACCGCGACATCCCGTACTCACTGGTCACCGCGATGGACCTCCGCGCGATCGCGCCTGCGGCCGTTGTGTCGGCTGACGCGGTGCCGCCCATCGTGCTGAACATGTGGGCCGCAGCGGAGCTGGACGCGAAAGTCGGCGATCTGGTGGCGATGGAGTACTACCTCTGGGAGGATCCCGGGCAACTCGTCACGCGCAGCGCGGAGTTCCGTGTGGCCGGCATCGTTCCGGTTGATGCCGCCGACCGCGATCTGGCTCCGGTCTATCCCGGCATCAGCGATTCTCCCTCGCTTCGCGACTGGGATCCGCCTTTCCCGATCGATCTCCGCCGCATCCGCCCGGTGGACGAGGCGTACTGGCAGAAGTATCGGACGACGCCGAAGGCATTCGTCCCGCTTGAAGTGGGGCAGCGCCTCTGGCGCTCTCGCTACGGGGCCGTCACCTCGGTGCGCGTTGCGCCGCCGACCGGAGCGTCGTTGGTCGAGACGCGCAACCAGCTCGAAGAGCGGCTCCGCGCGAGCATCGATCCTCTGACCATGGGCATCGCCGTTCGCGACGTGCGGGCCCAGGGGCTCGCCGCCTCTCGCGGCGCCACCGATTTTGGCGCCTACTTCGTCTACTTCAGTTTCTTCCTCGTCGTATCGGCACTGCTTCTGGTCTCGCTCTTTTTCAAGCTGGGCATCGAGCAACGCGCGCGCGAGGTCGGGCTCCTGCGAGCGGTTGGTTTCGGCCCGGCCGCGGTGCGGCGGCTGTTCACAGCCGAAGGACTGCTGCTCGCGATTGCGGGCAGTGCGCTCGGCGTGCTCGGCGCGGTGAGCTATGCCGCGCTGCTGATGTTGGCCCTGCGCACCTGGTGGGTGGATGCGGTTGGAACAACGGCCCTCACGCTCCACGTGTCGGCCAGCTCGCTGGTCGCGGGTGCGATCGGCGGAATCGTCGCGGCCGCCGTCTGCATCTGGTGGACCCTCCGGAGTCTGGCGCGCATTTCTGAACGGAGCCTCCTGGCCGGCGAGCTTGCTTCCGGCACGTCGGGTCCCCACAGCATGACCCGGCTGGGTTCTGTTCTGTGGACCCGCCGCATGCTCGTGTCGGGGATACTCACCGCCGCCGGCCTTGGTCTGATCGCCGCCGCATTGGCAGACTCCGTGGACGAGACCGGCGCGTTCTTCGCGGCCGGCTCGCTCCTGCTGGCCGCCTCGCTCTGTTTTGCCAGCGCCATGCTTCGGCTCCCTCCAGGCCGCGCGCTTCATGGACGCGGGTGGCCGGCGCTGTCGCGTCTAGGCCTGCGGAGCTCGACCTATCGGCCCGGACGGAGTGTGCTGTCGATGGCGGTCCTCGCCAGCGCCACGTTCATGCTCGTCTCTGTCGATGCATTCCGGCGCGGCGACGTCACCGATGCCAGCCCCCGCTCTGGCGTCGGCGGGTACTCGCTCATCGTCGAATCACTTCTGCCGATCGCCCACGACCCGAACACCGAAGCAGGTCGCCAGGCGCTCAACCTTTTCGATCTTGATGGAGCATCGATCGAGCCGTTCCGGCTGCTGCCTGGCGACGACGCGAGCTGTTTGAATCTGTACGAGCCGACGAGCCCGCGCATCCTCGCGCCGCGCGACAGCTTTCTTGCCGCCGGCCGGTTCACGTTTCAGTCGTCGCTCGCAGCGACGGACGCCGAGCGGGAGAACCCCTGGTTGCTGTTGCACCGCGCCGGCGAGGACGGCGCTGTGCCGGTCATCGCCGACGCAAACTCGATGACTTATGTACTGCACCGTCAGCTCGGCGAGGACATCGTCATCAATCGCGGGGCCCGCCACGTCCGCCTGCGCCTGGTCGCGGCGCTGCGGGACAGCATTTTCCAGGGAGAGCTGCTGATGTCGCAGGGTAACTTCCTGAAGCTGTTTCCGGAAGAGCAGGGATATCGCGTGCTCCTCGTCGAAACGGCGCCGGAACGGACCGCCGCGGCGGCGGAGACGTTCGAGCGCGCGCTGAGCGACTTCGGCGCCGACGCGACCCCAACTGCGGAGCGCCTTGCCGGGTTCCACAAGGTCGAGAACACCTATCTGTCGACGTTCCAGGCGCTCGGCGGGCTCGGGCTTCTGCTGGGCACGATCGGCCTCGCCACCGTCCTGCTTCGCAACCTGCTCGAGCGGCGGCGCGAGCTCGCGCTGCTCGGCGCGGTTGGTTATGCGCGCCGGCACTTCGTGATCATGGTGGTTGCGGAAAACGCGGTGCTGTTGGCGGGCGGACTGGCGGCCGGCGTCGTGTGTGCCGCAATCGCGATCACGCCCGGCGTTGCCGACCGGGGCGGGCGCCTCCCGATCACTGTCGGCGCCGCCCTGCTGCTGTTCGCAGTGTTCGTGACCGGACTCCTCGCGTCGGTGGCGGCGACGAGAGCCGCGACGCGCGCGCCGCTCCTCGAGTCGCTGAGGTCTGAATAATGGGACTCGTTCCTGTACGCGATCGGGCAACGCAGGCCCTGATGACGGGGCTGCCCACGGGAGGCTGCTGAAATCAGGGTCTTCTTGGGCTCGGTCGGCGGCAGTTTGTTTCGAGCCACTTCGCGTAGGCGCGTTCCCCGATCGCTCCAGCAGCGAGCGCCAGCGTCTTCACGACGGCCTCCGCTTCAGGCGCGGCGAAGCGCTGCCGGTTCAGCTCGAGGAAGAGAACTGCCACCGTGAACCCAATTCTCTTATTGCCGTCCACGAACGGGTGGTTCTTGACAAGGCCTGCGGCGTAACTGGCCGCCAAGTCGAAGACGCTGGGCTTGCCATAGGCCAGAAGGTTCTGAGGCCGCGCCAGGGCAGAATCCAGCAACCCTGCGTCGCGCACACCCGAGGCCCCGCCGAACTCAGCCAGCAGCTGATCGTGAAGCGTGAGGACGGTCTCCCGCCGCACCCACAGCGGCGCCTTCATTTTGCAAGCTCGCGCAGTGCGCGACGGTAGCGACGAATGATGTCCTGAGCTGCCTCCAGCTGGTGCAGCACCTCGGGCGTCGTCAAGGCCAGGCGGACGCTACCATCCGGTGCCTCGGTCAGAGACAGCGCATCTCCTTCCCGAACCTTGAGGTGCTGGAGCGCCTCTTTCGGAAGAACCACGCCGACGGAATTGCCGATCTTGCGGAGCTTCAGTTCTCGAACCATGAACCCAGTGTATCCACGAACGTTATAACGGACAAGTGATCTGCAAGAGCCCGGTCCTGCGCCCGGTGCGAGCGGGCAGCGGACCGTGTCTGTGCCTTGTGACACTGGCCGGAATCCCGCCATAATGAGCCCCGTCGGTCTGCGCCGGGGCAGTCGTGTCGACGCGTCCTTATCACGATGTTCATCCACGCCGAATCGTTCCCCTACGCGCTCGCGCGGTGGAGGCCGTGATGACGAGAATGTGCACGTGGGCGGTCGCCGCCGCGTTTGCCCTGATTGCGTGGCCGTCGGCGGGACTGATCGGCCAGGAGCCAGCAGTCAGCATGGTGGCCGGCGAAGGGGAGGGGGCGAAGTACTGGCCGCGGTGGCGCGGGCCGTCCGGGCAGGGGCTGGCAACTGGCAGCGGCTACCCGGACACCTGGTCGGCCACGCAGAACGTGCTGTGGAAAACCTCCGTGCCCGGCAGCGGGAACTCCTCGCCGATCGTCTGGCGCGATCGCATCTTCCTGACGACGGCGACGGAGAACGGGAAGCGGTTGTCGCTCCTCGCCTACCGGCGCGCGGACGGCGTGCGGCTCTGGGAGACCGCGGCGCCTGACGGACGCACCGACTTCGGCGCCCACTACAAAAACGGCTACGCTTCGGCCACGCCCGCCACCGACGGCGAGCGCGTATACGTCTCCTTCGGCACACGCGGTTTGTTCGCGTTCGACATGGACGGGAAGGTCGTCTGGCGGCGCGACCTTGGCCCGATGGACGCGTACCACGGGGCGGCCGGCTCGCCGCTCCTCTACAAGAACCGCATCATCCTCTACCAGGACCAGTCGTCCGGCTCGTTCATCGCCGCCTTCGACACGCGCACCGGCCAGCAGGTGTGGCGGACGGCACGCGACGCCTCGGTCGGGTGGGGCACGCCGATCGCGATCCGCGTGGTCGATCACGACGAGATCATCGTCAACGGTCAGCAGCGGGTGCTCGCGTACGACCCCGATACCGGCCGCGAGCTTTGGCGCTGCAACGGGAGCACGTACGAAGTGATTCCGACGCCTGTGGTCGGCTACGGCATGGTGTTCTGCGCCTCAGGCCGCGCCGGTCCGACGCTGGCCATCCGCCCGGGCGGCAAGGGAGACGTGACGCGCACCCACCTCGCGTGGGAGAGTCCGCGGGGATCGCCGTTCGTGCCCTCTCCGATCCTGTTTGGGGCGCAGCTCTACACCATCAACGACATGGCCAGCATCATCACGAGCCTCGATGCAATGACCGGACGCGTGCTCTGGCAAGGGCGGCTCGGCATGGCGCGTTACGAGGGGTTTTCCGCCTCGCCTGTGGCCGTCGACGGCAAGGTCTTCTTCACGAACGACGAGGGGGAGACGTTCGTGCTGCGCGCCGGGCCGACGTTCGAGCTGCTTCACGTGAACGCGATCGGCGAATCGACGCTCGCCTCCCCGGCGCTCGTGGACGGCCGCTGGTACATGCGCACCGCCCGGAATCTGATCGCGATCGGGCTTAGATAACTCCCGGATCCCGGATCCCTAGGCGGCCGGCCTGTAGTACAGCACCAGTCCTGCACCGACCGACGCCAGCGCGAAGCCCACGAACAACATCGGGTTGATCGCGCTCTTGGGCGGATGGATCGCCATCGACACCAGCACGTTGACGATCGGTGCGCCGCCGAAGACGAGCGGCATCACGTAGATTGGCAGCCCGCCGAAGCGGAACGCGTAGATGATGCAGGCGGCGCCTGCGGCGCCGAGCGCGCCGGCGATCGTCGCGGTGATGAGCCCCGTCGAGTTGAAGTCCGACAGGCTCCCCTGCGCGCTCAGACTGGCAACGGGGACGATCACGCCGATCAGAAAGTAGGCGACGCCGACGCAGAGCAGCGCCTTCAACGGATTGCCGAGCTGTATCTGCCCCAAGTAGAGGAGGACGCCATAGGCGCCCCACGAGAGCACGGCACCGGCGACGAAGAGCATCCAACCCATACGTCTTGGCCTCGCGTGTAGAGTCATGATTGTGTGATGAGGGCGCCGCGCGCCGGACACTCGATATACGACAGCGCCGCCGGGAATATGGCAGGCGCGGCCCGACGTGTCAATCAGGTTCGCTGCGGTATAGTTGACGGATTGTGCCGGAAGGCAGATCGCTGGCGGTCGTCGAGCAAACGGAGGTGGGCAGCTATTTCGTTGCCAACTATCCCCCGTTCTCCGTGTGGAACACCGACGCCGTGGAGCGTGACGCGCTGCCGGCGCTCGGAGTTCCCCCCGTGACAGGGGTACCGCTCGGGATGTACCTGCACATCCCATTCTGCCGAAAACGCTGCCACTTCTGTTATTTCCGCGTCTACACCGACAAGAACGCCGAAGAAGTCGGCGACTATCTCGACGTGCTGGGCCGCGAGTGGGAGCTCGCCTCGCGGATGCCGGCGCTGGCCGGCCGGCCGATTGACTTCGTCTACTTCGGCGGCGGGACGCCCTCGTTTCTTTCGACCAAGCAGCTCGATGGTCTCGTCAAGCGGCTCACAGCGGTCACGCCCTGGGACGATGCCCAGGAGGTCACGTTCGAGTGCGAGCCTGGGACACTGACCGAGACCAAGCTCGCTGCGATCCGGAGCATGGGCGTGACGCGGCTCAGCCTCGGCGTCGAGAACTTCAACGACGAGATCCTGACGCTGAACGGCCGCGCCCACCGCTCGCCCGAGGTCTACCGCTCCTACGAGTACGCCCGGTCGATCGACTTTCCTCAGATCAACATCGATCTGATTGCCGGAATGCTCGGCGAGACCGAGGAGAACTGGCGCGACTGCGTCGAGAAGACGCTGGCCTTGCAGCCGGACAGCGTGACCATCTACCAGATGGAGCTGCCGTTCAACACGACGATCAGCCGCGACCTGCTGAAAGGGACGGGCCAGTTCGCGCAGACGGTCGCGACCTGGCCCACGAAGCGGCGCTGGGTAAAGGAGGCGTTTGCGGCCCTGGAGGCGGACGGCTATCACGTCGCCAGTGCCTACACGGCGGTCAAGAACCAGGAACGCACGCGGTTTCTCTACACGGATCGCGTGTGGCAGGGGGCCGACCTCGCGGGGCTCGGCGTCGCGTCGTTCGGCCACGTGAACGGGGTCCACATGCAGAATCTCGACACGTGGGAGACCTACAGCGCAGCCATCCGTCGCGACGAGTTGCCGCTCAGTCGCGCGTACAAGCCGACCGACGAAGAGCGCATGATTCGCGAGCTGGTGCTGCAGCTCAAGCGAGGATGGGTTCGACCGGCCTACTTCACCGAGAAGTACGGCGTGAACATTCTCGAACG